>Ga0209652_1001339_pt1 | contig 20170 bp, 22 predicted proteins | sample SaaInl74LU_5_DNA_FD_184641 | JGI IMG/M metagenome (GOLD analysis project Ga0209652, IMG submission 184641) | Marine microbial communities from expanding oxygen minimum zones in the Saanich Inlet - ESP_74LU_5_DNA (SPAdes) (version 2) | ecosystem: Environmental > Aquatic > Marine > Intertidal zone... | reverse complement strand
TCAACAGCTTGTAGTGACCCATTATAGTTGGCCGTGATAGTATAGAAGCATTTTTTACACGGCTCAAGCTCTCTTTATGTGTATCAGCCATGCTACAACGTCGTTGGTGACCTGATGAGCCTCAATTTGTTATTGCCGCCAGTCTTGTTCTGCCGCCAGCACCACATTCAAATACTCAGCCTTTTTTTGCCAACTTATATGTTTACTGCTTTTCAGGAATTATTGATAGCATTGGATCACTTGTATACCATTTAACTTGTGGAACAAAGTTGACTATAATATTTGGAGGAGTTATGTAGTATCTAATGAGTGTATCGGTCTTAATCAACAAGGTCTGGCATCTCGTCGTCATCGCTGTCGCTGTCAATATCAGGAATGTCAAAGTCCCCACCTGCACCACTGCCACCAAAAGGACTTCCTCCTCCCATTCCTCCCATACCGGGCATCCCTCCTCCCATTCCTCCGCCGCCCATCATTTTACCCATGAGCTTTTGAAGGAAGGGCCCGACCTCCGGATCTGCCATCATCTCCTGGATCTTGCCAGGGTTGGACATCATACCCATGGGACCGCCAGATCCCATTAGTTCCTGAAATGCTGCCTGAATTTTAGGATTTTGCATTCCTTCTGCAATCTCTGGGTCAGACATGAGCCCCCTAAAACAAAAGAGTTGTGTATCATGAGCGCAAACAAGGAGAAAAGCAAAGTATTGCATTAAGCAGCATAAGACTTACGCCATCATCCCCTCCATTCCTCCGGGCATACCACCCATACCAGGCATACCGCCCATTCCTCCCATACCGGGCATACCCCCCATTCCTGAGCTAGACGCCCTTGCTTTCGCCTCCTCCTCGGCCTCCTTCCTAGCTTCTTCTTGCGCCTTTTTGATCTCAGCAGCCCTCTTTCTCAACTTCTCCTCTTCTTCAAGCTTCTTCTTGACAACTTCCGCATCCAGCTCACTGCACTTCTCCGTCGCTTCTTTCAACATCATGGCAGCTTCCGAATCCCAGTCAATCGCCTGAGCCTGGGACAAATCCTTTCGAGCAGCTCTGCATTGTTCAGTTTTGAGGTAGCACTCGCCACGAATGCGAAGTGCTTTGGCGGAGTCAGGATTCTTCTCCAATGCGACATCACAGTCACGAATGGCAGCAGTGTAACGTTCCAATTTGAATAGACAATGAGCACGATTGGCAAGCAACAGGGCGCTAGGCTCCGCAGCAAGCACTGCCTCAGTGTATTTGTCCAAAGCCTCTTCGAAATTTCCTGCAGATTTGAGGTCAGATCCTGCCATTTTTGCATCGGTAGCTTTGTCAAAATTATCATTTGATCCATCACCCTCATACATGGGAGGAAAATCTTCGTCCTCTTTGTCCGCAGTGGCATCTACAGAAGCTTCTGCACCCCAACTTCCACCAAAGGGGGCAGCGTTGGGATCAGCATCCATGGCCTCCTTTTTCCACGCAGGAACATCTTTTTCCTCCTCTTTCGAGTGTCCATGTCCATGGCCATGTCCGTGTCCATGCCCGTGTTCATGAGAGTGTCCACCATCGCACTTGTCATCTTCACATGAGTCATCATGATGATCATGAGCTGAGTGGCTGTGGTCAGTTGTGCACTTATCGTGTCCATGGTAATGAGCGTGTTCATCCCCATCTTTGAGCTGCAACACTTCAGTCTCGAGATCTTCGATGTTGGATTTGAGCTGTGCAATGTACGTTTGGACAGCAACTGCAGTGTGCAAATATTTAATGAGGGTGAAGATAATAATATATGTTAGAAATGCATATAAAATCAGAAATAAGATACCCGCGGTAAATAAGGAGAGGCTCCGTCACCACGATGGCCAAAAGCCACCAAAACCAACGGCAACAGCACAATATACTAACCTTGCTCAGAAGCACTAAGCTTCTTGATAGCATCCGAGACAGCGGCGGGCGTTTTGGGTGCCATTGTTAGTGAAAGAGGCAGTGCTTTTGCAAAGAAATGAAAAGACGGATCTTTTTTGAGAGATTTGTCCGTCTGTCCGCCGGTCCGGTGAGATCTGAGATCTGTCGATCTGTCAAGGAAGGAGGTCCTTGCTGCAGGCCTTGTCCTGCTCCTCGACACGCTGCATCGCATGTACCTTAGTTTGAAATCAAAACCGAGAGTGCCTTCTCTGAAATTGTTTTTAGTTTAATGTGGAAATGATATGCATGAAACTGCTAAAGCTTGCCTACTTGACTCTCCCTTCATTCCAATTCATCGTCACCTAAAATTTCAGTCCTTTGTTTGGTTGCCAAATCTTCCTCATCTTCTTCCTCCTCCTCATCTTCTCCATCTGCATAAATACCCTCTGTTGGAGCCCAAACTTGTAGCACATTGTCCTCACTAACACTGCTCAAGCACCATCCGTAGTTGGTATTCCAACTGAAGTCAGAAACCTTGCTCGTGTGTCCTCCATGCAAGAACAATAACTCGGGAGGTCCATCTTCCGCGTCTTCGGGCGATTGTTCGTCTCCAATACGTGAAAGATCCCATAGAGCAACACGACGATCAGCAGCACAGGATGCTAATACAGATTCATCGTGTGGTGACCAGTGAACTGTATATACCTGGTCAGTATGCCCCTCTAAGGTTTGAAGTGCACTCTTCAAATTCCTGATATCCCAAAGCTTGACAGCATTATCCGATCCACCACTGGCAAACAAGTGTTCGTTTGAGGGGTGGAATTCCAAGCTATTCACATCTTTTGCGTGTGCATTCTCAACAATGGCGATGGGCTTCTTACGCTTATCTTCCCGGGTATCCCACAAGCAAATGACCTTATCATCACCACATGAACCAATCATATGCGGATCAAGATTGTGCCAATCGACATCTTCCACTACATCCGTATGATACTCTAAAGTCGCCTCGGGATGAACGACAGATCCATTCTTTCCATCCTTCAAAGCTTGATTGACATCCCAAATACGCACAGTCTTGTCCTCCGCACACGTTACCAACTTACCTTTCCCTTCTTCACCAACACCACACCAAGCCACTCCATACCCCTCACCAGTATGCCCTCGACAAACCACCTGAGGAGAAGGAGTTGCACCCTCGGCGGGGAAACTCGAATGCTTACTAAAATCCCAAATATATACTTCTGGAGAAGGTCCCCTAGTGGCAACGACGAAATGATTTTGGGGCATGAACCTTGCACGGTTGACTTCCCCATCGTGAGGAATTTTCATACGGATTTCGATTTTGCCCACTTTGTCCATCGAGGTGTAGCCGCCCAATTCATCCTTTTCTTCATTGTAATTGGTTGCTAGAGTGGACGTGGCGTCAAGTGCATCATCACCGTCATTATTTGTCTTTTGCTTCTTGCTTGGTCCTCCCTCTCCAGCGCCATCTTCTTTTTTCTCTTCATCATCATCCTTTTGAGTTCGATTATCAATAACAGCATCTGAATGAGGCAAATTGACTGTCCCGATCATCAAATAATTTTGCTCTCCAGTAGTGTGTGTCCCCAACAACATTTCATGCTGTTCCGCTACGTTAGTGCTGACACCTCCCACAGCACCGACCTTATTCCCATCATTGAGTTCTCGTGTGGTAGGGAGCCATTGACAAGTGAGGGATGGCCACTCGAGACCATGTGTCATGACATAATCGTAGAGGAAGGGAGTGTTTTTCTTCCAGATTTTGTACTCTTGGTGAATGAGGCGTTCTTCGAGTTGGGCGGCGAGATCATCGGCGGAGGCAGCTGATGTAGCAGTGTTATCGGTCATTGTAACGAGTGAATTGTAGAGTATCTAATTGAGTATACGAGATAGCGTAGGGGAGGTTCATCTGATGTGCATTTTTGCCATTTTTCATGTCATTGTTGCCAAAAAAAAGCGCCAAAGCGGAAAAATGCGGGAGAGGAGGATGAACGTATATTTAAGAACTGCTTTTTTAGAATAATTGATAGATTGGACAAATTTGGCAGGACTGACCACTTTGAGCCAGTTTGAGCCCCGCGTTCTCGCAATCATGGCCAAAAATCTCGTTGTAGAGACCATCAACCATGCACGATCCGTAAGAGGCGGACTACGCATTTAAACTGCAGCAGTCCATCTAATAGCACGGCAGTAGTCGCTGTCTTTTGCGCTATTAAAGAAAATTAGAGCTGGAAAGATGGGCAAAATCAAAAGATCATCCGCAGTAGCATCAAGGATGTGCCACGTACCGATGGCATTCTGCCTATTGCTGGCTCTTTCTAGACCTGTACTGATCATGGCGCAGGTGACTTTGCCCGCTACGAATTCGCCAAGTCCAACTTTGCTTTCTACATCTGTGAGTACTTTTGGGTGTTTTGTCTTTGGTAGTTATGTGTATTTGCAATTATGTGCTCACATGTTCTACAATCATATAATTTAATTGCTTCTTAATAGCCGCCCACCGATGCTCCAATCACTACAGCGCCAGTTGCATCCACACCTGCTCCAGTTGCATCCACAATTGCGCCCACAGGTGAACCAATCAACACAGATTCGCCGACACCTGCGCCATTTGTCACAGAAGAGCCAACAGTTGCACCTATCACTAGCGAACCCACAGTTGCGCCTATCACTAGCGAACCCACCGATGCACCAGTTACCGATACACCCACAGTTGCGCCTGTTACTAGTGAACCAACAGATGCGCCTATCACCAGTGAGCCCACTCTGGCGCCCATCACGAGTGAACCAACAGTAGCACCAGTTACTGGATCGCCCACAGTAGCACCAGTTACTGGATCGCCCACAGTAGCACCAGTTACTAGTTCGCCCACACTTGCGCCAGTAACTGGATCGCCTACTCTTGCTCCAGTCACCGGAACTCCCACTACTGCTCCCGTCAAAGTCACCACAGCTCCAACAACTTCTGCCCCAACAACCGCCGCGCCGACGACTTCTAAACCAACGAGATCGCCAACAAATGCGCCGACAACATCAAAACCAACGAGATCGCCTACATCGGCGCCCACTGTAAGTTTCTTTCCCCCCTCTTCATTTGAGCTTTGCACGCTTGCATTAATTTCTTTCAACCTTACAAAACTGTGCCTAACCAAATTTTAGAAATCGCCTGTTGAGGGATCTCAATCACCAACCGAAGTGCCAACAAAAATGCCATCGAATCCTCCAACATCTACTCCATCATCGGAACCAAGCGCTTCGCCTATTACTCTTAATCCTACGGCAAATCCTTCTGAGTCTCCTTCATCAACTGATTCTCTGTCTCCAACATCTTCTCCAAGTTTCAGTCCAAGTGCACCACCAAAAGATACAGAAAATCCTTCACTGTCTCCTTCCTCTGCTGAACCTGTCACATCTGAACCTACCAAAGCAGTCACATCTGAACCTACCGAATCACCAGTTGCTTCAGGTGAAACACCAGCACCAACAGTCAAAGTTGACAAAACAACATCTGGATTGACAACGACGTTAAACGGAATTTGTGTAGTTGAAAGTGCTGCGGAATGGTCCAAAGCCACCACAGAGTTCTTTGAATTGCAGTATAAGGAGAGTGGAAAAATGACTGATACTATTGCGGAAGTGACACTTACAAGTCAACAATCTAACTGTGGAAGCGGAAGAAGGAATACGAGAGGTCTTCAGGCTAATTCTGTGGAAGTGACATATGAACAGTCATTGGCTTATTCTACGTCAGATTCTTCTTTCACGGTGGATAAAGCCCTGGAATATCCATTGTCAACACCACAACAGCAAGATGAATATATCGCAACGTTGAAAGAATTGGATGGTTACAGTGATTTGACGTCTGTTTCAGCCATATCAGTTCCTGCCACTATCGCTCCTATCCCCAATCCTAACACTGGAGGTGGCGTTCCACAATGGGCAATTATTGTGATTATTCTTATCGGAATACTAGCATTGGTTGTTTTGTTCCTCATTGTGTTGCGAAAAAGAAGAGCGACCAGTAATGCCGAAGGCTATGTCCAAGAAGAAGCCACTTATGAGCAATCAGGTTTAGGAAGCCGTTCGTCAGGAACCGGCCTTGGTGATGAAACAGTCGAAACAATGGATTATGACTACGCCAAAGCCTACGGAGGATTATCAGGAGATGCATCTCTCTCTGAAGCTGGTGGAACAATGGGGACACACAATGCTCCTCAAGCAACAAATACAATCTTTTCGGATGATCCTACATTCAATGAAGCATATGATGGAGGTCACGAGGAAGTGATTGATATCTTTGCTCCATCTGGTAAACTTGGCGTTGTGATTGACACTCCAAACGATGATGCTCCAGTTGTACATGCAGTGAAAGATTCGAGTCCCATCGCGAATCAAGTGAGAGTAGGTGATAAGCTTGTGGCAGTAGACGATGAGGATGTGAGAGCGATGACCGCCATTAAAGTGTCCAAGCTTATAAGCAAGAAGAGTACACAAGAATCGAGAAAGTTGACGATTATCCGTTATGTTGCGAACAGTTAAATGTTGGATGTTGTGTTCGATGTATAAACGTATGCAGATAAATCTATTTGCAATTTTTGTAAGAGAGTTATGTCTTTGATTATTTTTGATACTTGTCTGTTCCAAAGTTTACGATTTCATCGAGAATTAGCCCGAAGAAAGAGGTATACAGAACACCTGCAGACCCATCCAGAAAGTGATCAAATGCAACTTTCCAAACCCTACTTGATTTATTTCCTAGTTCTGCATCCTCTCGTGGTAGCTGCTGCTGCCTTCGCAGATCAACCTTATTATAGTATGCCGGCGCATTGATTGTGGAGTTGATTGACGACAACACATCAAGATGGACATTGCTTGCCTCTCCTCCAACCTCAAGGTCTACTTCTTCAACAGCAGGATCACTTTTATCATCTCCATGTTCATCTACCATAGACACGCTGCTATATCTTCGCAATTGATCATCCCTATTCACATCATGTTGCACCAAGAATTGCTCAATGTGCAGTTGCAGCCCAATGACATCCCTCTCAAGCCCCTCTTCTCGACCCCAATGTTCATCTCTTGATTGAATCATATGTATGCTCACAAACACTGCAATCAAAGTAGTTTCTAACAGTTCAAAGATTCGCTCATGAGTAAAGTAATACGTAGTCGCGAATACAATGGCAGTCGATTCCCCAGCAATAGAGAGCCATGGTGTGTATGTAAAGATATGAATCAGTATCAAATCGAAGAATATAATGAAGGAGTGAATGATATATGCAGTCGAGTCATGGTTGACAAGTAACCGCACTATGCAGACAAGGCAGCTCGTTAAGCAGCCGATGGTGGTTACGCGAATACGTCGTTTAGACCAGTATGCTGGATTTAGTGAGCAGGGAGTGACTTGTGGGCGATGATTGTCTTTCACTGGATGGTTAATAAAGGGATCGTAGTTGCTCCGAGTCAAGTCTCCTGCTGTGGCGTCTGCATTCGATGGACACGTTTTGTTGTCATTGTCAAACGCAGAAGAAGATGAAGCATGTACTGTGTCTTGTGAAGTAGTTGTATAAGCATTATCAGCATCGATGGGTGGTGCTATTGTCATTGTTGTGGAAACTTTGACAGAATCATCTTTAGCATCATTTGCAGAGTTGATTGGTGTCATTGCCATCGTGGTCGTGGTGGTTGTGGAAACTTCTTGCACAGAATCCTCTGTAGTAACATTGATGTTCACCACTGCCACTGCTTCTGTCATTGTTGATTTTCTTTTTCTGCGCTACATTATGATCAGAAGAATTACACAGAAGAAGCAGTCGTCGACCCGTCGAGAATATGGAAGCTTCGATACGTCATGGTGCAAAGTTGCATGCATTTTTGATGTGCTTTTGGGCTTGCTTGATCATCGCCAAATCGCTACAAATCAGCGATCGTCGCCAACTACCTTTGATCACAGCCACTGAAGTTCCAAGTTCCAAGTTCCAAGTAAGTATGGTAGTAGTGAAGCAATAGTGATAAGTAAGCTATTGCACAATAACACGATATGATAGATTGAAGAAGTATAAAGCAAAATGGCAGGCCAGATAAGATGCCACTACGATGTGCTCGGCATCGAACGTGATGCCGACGCAGCCATAATCAAGAAAGCGCATCGTAAACTCGCCCTAAGGCACCACCCAGACAAAACATTTAGCTTGAATGAGCAGCAACGAGAAGAATCAACAATAGAGTTCAAATTGATCCAGGCTGCATATGAATGTTTGGGTGATCCTGTAGAGAGGAAATGGTATGATGAACATCGTGATATGATTTTGAGAGGGGGAATGCATGGATCAGATGGGGCAGATGGAGAAAGCTCCTTTTTGTATGATGTGACTCCATATCATTTCTCCGGATGTTATGATTCTTATGATGATAATAATTCTGACAGCTTTTATTCAGTCTACGCGGAATGCTTTGAGTGTATCTACAATGGCGAGAAGGATGGGTTTCTCTCTGAAGGGAATATTGATCTGAATGACATGTTTAATGCACATTTGTCAGAAGTTAGCTTTGGCAATTCAAAATCAAAGTGGGAAGACGTATCAGCTTTTTACAGTTCATGGGAAGCTTTTTCATCTTGTCTTTCCTTTGCCTGGGTTGACATTTACCACTTGAACGATATTCGTGAGGCACCGAGTCGTCGGATACGACGATTGATGGAAGATGATAATCGTAAGAAACGAAAGGCGGCAAAGAAGGAACGTGTGGAAGAGATATGTGCACTGGTTAGATTTGTCAAGAAGAGAGATCCCCGAGTTAAGGCGCAGAGAGAAAAGCAACTACGCGATCAAGCGAAAAAGGAGGCAAAAGGCAAGAAGGACGCAGAGGAAAGGAAGAAGAACAGGGAAATAGCAAAGCAAGAATGGAGGATACAGCAAGAATTAGCTCTGGCAGAACAAGAAGCAACAGATTTAGATGCTGGCAGGATAAGGTTGGCTGATTTGGATAGTGATGACGATTATGATTACGGCGGAAAGGGCAAGGGACGCAAAAAGAAGAAAGGCAAAAGAAGAGGCAAAAACAATAAAAGAAATGACTTTGATAGCGAGGATATCGATGAAGTTGATGCTCCCGTTGATGTGACTGACACAAGTGCTGCAGAGGTGGAAAATGATGATACCGATGCACTTGAAGTTGATGAAGAAGGTAATGACTCTACTCCAATCTCTGATGATGTGGATGTGGATGATTCAGGAAGCAATCAACCAGACAACGATGTCGACGAAGATAATGATGTAGAGTATGATAGCATGAGCAGCGAAGAGGAGTCTGAGTCCGAGGAAGAACCAGACTCGTGGAGATGTGAGTGCTGTCGCAAGGACTTCAAGAGCGCATCCCAATTTGAAAATCATACGAAGAGCAAGAAACACAAAGAGAAGTGGAAGCAATACGAAAAGAAGTTACAGAAAGAGGCGAAAAAGAAAGCAGTTGAAGATTTAATGGACGAGATAGCTTGAGACAACTGATAACTCTAAGTTTACTGACAAGGTACATGTGTTACATCTTGCGTATCATCGGTACGAATGTTTCGTAGTCTGAAAAGAAGTTTCCATTCAAATAGGGGCCGCCAAACCAATGGGCCGCCGGAAGCGAGCTCATGATGATCATTACAGTAACCATGAAACGAGGCAGTACTTTTTTCAACGACTGCACTCCCTTTGTTGCAACCAACATTCTTTCACATGCAATGACAACAAAGTTCCAAACAAAGAAAGCTGTATTTGATCCAAGAACAACACCTTCAGATTGCTTATTGTACAAGAATACCGCGTGTACAACCCACTCATGAAACAGACCCGAGGCTACAAATACAGCAAGAGATGCGATGAGAGCTGATGCATATCTCCTCACTGGCTTGTAAACTCCACGCTTCAACACAACATGAACTAACAAGTTCCAACGTTTCCCCCAGAAGTCAGAAGGACTGGTTGCCTCGAGCATAGGGTTTTCCATAGCACGAAGAACTTTGTATCCAGTCAGTATTTGCACCAAGTTGCCAATCGCAGCAGTACCAAGTGCAAGTCCAGATTGAAAGAAAAATGCAATTGCAAAGCAGTTACCAAGATGCCGAGGGTTCAGGTAATTCTCCACAGTAACTGGTTCGTAAAACTCTCCAGCTGATATCGCTCCGAAAGGTGTGTATCCACTAGGAGATAGTATCGTGCATACGATAGACATGATAGCAGCACATTTCATTACGTCCATGCTGCTTTGTATCATCTCTTTTCTTGTAACACGTTGCTCAAATAATACTTCTGCTGGTGTTGCAAAGTAAGTGCAATACCGCCTGAAAGATTCATCTGCACCTTTAGGTACAAAGCCTGCGGCAGCTTCGAAAGTCCGAAAGAGGTACAAAATGAAAGGAGCCATTCCTGAAAATCGCGCAGCTGTATTTTGAATACCAACTACATCGAATAGAACATATGGCATGATGCTGATCACACAAATTAAAGATCCAATCAATAAAGTGCGCGTCTTTGTAGGCGACGTAGATGATTCCCCTCTCGAAGGCAGAACAAAGTGATATAACATAGCTGCAAATAGTACTCCGACTGCGATGCTAATTGAACCACCAACAGCCATCTCGGCTGCAGCTTGCAGGTCTGGCAGAACCAAGTTATATTTTCCGCTGAAACAGTTTGTTCCTATAGAGTACCCAAGAGCACGAAGCTCTGGATGTTCTGGAATGATCAACGATAAGTCAAGTGATGATATTTTGTCTTGAAGCTGACCTACTGTGCTCGTCGATGCACCACACGAAGACTGAAACAGACTCAAAGGAGATGATAAGATCTCTCCAATCGAAGCATTCACCGACTGTAGATCGGGTATAGAAATGAAGTTGTTGGTTGGTGTTTCGGCTGCCATGATGAGTTCTTGTGAATAGAAGATATTTTGTTGTGTTATCTAAAATGGTTGGCTTGGAGCTTGGAGTTGTTGCGTTGTCTAGGAAGTTTGAAAGTGTTTTTTGAGGTGGTGGTGTTATTTTGTAGGCATAATCAGGTGTGATATGTTTGTCGTGGTTGCAATCTGCATGCAATTACTGCAACAGGTCTTGGGTATACGTGGCGTGCTGGGAAGGTGACTCAGATCAGAGTGAAAGCGTGCTGGCAAGTTCCACCCCAAATTAAATGACTGGATAGCCTTATGGGGGTATGAGATAGATGGCTTTGTCATAACTTTATGTCTTCGACATAAAGGGTACAATATTTAAGATTTCGATCTGTTATTTGTAAAGATGGGGGAGAACTTTCAGCTGGAATCAAAATGGAACTTGCCGCCGACAAAATTCAGGATTTTCACCACAAGTTCTCATCATATCCATCTTTCCGAGCTTGGTTAGAACAGTCTCGAAGCATAATTGTAGAGACGTGCAGCAAAGAAGGAATGATCCTGCATACAGCTGCTCCATGCCGTGCATAAGTAGTTACCTCATAATTCGATTGTTGGCGGTTTGCCACTATGACTACTGAAATGAATTTAGTGAGCATCACAGGCTTCGTGACAAAGGACTTGCTCTCGACGATCAAGTTCCAGTATTATACATGGCGAGCTTTCAAATCAGCTCAAATTGCGGAAGGTAACATTTCTTCAACCACATTGAAGGACGCAGATGTTTTCATGACTCTTACTGTATGGCAGGACAAGGAATCGATGAGGAAATTCTACCTTGGTGGTCAGCATCGTGAAGCTATGCGGCAGACGAAGCCTCTTGGTCATTATGCCAAGGTGTATAGTTATCTTACAGACGAGGTGCCAGCTACAGAAGAGGCAATTGAGATTTGGAGAAATGAAGGACGTATCGTTCACGGAGAGCCTGATCCTAAGTATGGAGACAAGATTGTTTCAGAGGAAGATGTTTCGACAGAGTAGAAGAAAGCTGAGTGTATAGGTGTATGAGCGTATGGGTGTTATACTTAGAGATAATGCTATTAGTTAGTGCAGACTTGTCATTCGCGGAGCCTATTGCATAGCGAGGGCTTGTTGAAAAACTAAAATTCATGTGTATCGTAGATAAAGTTGTTAGCTATGTTAGCATGTACTAACTTTACATATACACTCGAGACTGTGTTAACAAGTTAGTAGCGTTTCAAAGCAAAATCGTGACAACTGCAGTTCCATGAACTGCAATGAACAAATTCACAAGCCAACTGGACAACCCAGCATTCTTGGCATCATCTGTAAGTACCGAAATGAAGAGGAGCTTGAAGAACCAGCTCGCGTATCCGATTCCAAATGCTTTCAAGTTACCCGCCCCTCCAAACAAGATGGATCCAACGACTCCGATATGAGCAAGAATGTTGAAACCTATCATTCTAATCATGAGTTTGGAGGTTTCATCCCATGTCTTGAATGATCCACACGTCCGTAGTGGTTGACTTTGGAGCCGAGATGAGAAGTACAGCGTAGACGAGCCAAAATACGACGAGCAGCTTTAACACTATCTCAGCATATGGCTGTGTCATGGCATAAGCAGCAAAGACTGCAAGGAATAATTCCATCTCTTGACTGTGTCTGTAGTAACCCAACTCCTTTCCAGATATGTAACGGAGATACTCGAATGTGTACGGGATCTGTGAGAGCTAGACTTGTCTCTTTGATGATGAGACAGTACCCAATGGTTATGATCGTACCCAAAACGCCTGATCCATACGTCTGGACTAGGCGATGATTCAGCGGGCTATGCTTGCCTCCGAATATGCTGAACAGGAGTTGAGGCAAGCATATGTATGTCAAGCCGAGGGCGCCTATGACGTAAGTCATACATGTCGCCGTTTCTAGTGGGTCAAGGTCCAGCAATAATTTCATTGTTGCAATGTTGATGTATCTCGGGATGCTTAATTGATTTTGTAGGTCTGGATAGTTGATCTATCTACTGCAGGTGTGGACAGGAGAGCTCTACCAGAACTCTGGATTCGTAGACGGGCGGAGGATCAGCTTTTAGATACATTCACGACTCAGATAGCATTTTAATTTGGCTTCTCATCGCATCACAAGTTGGACTCATTTGCTTGCGATGAAGCAACAAACAGGACAAAAATTACAAAGACGAATACTATGCAACAGCTTGTTTACACACTTACACTACTTCCCGCATTGGTAGAAGCAATATATCGGTGCAACCTACAAATTGTGCCACCCACGTGTCATCAACACACTCAAGCACTCGGCTTGAATTCAGTTCGTCCAGAGAGGCGTCTCCTGTTCACCTTTGATGCTGGTGAAGCTCTTGCAAAGCTTGGCGTAACTGGAGAGGTGTTCGGCACAGAGGTAACAGGGAAGTTTGGTCTATTGGCTCCTGACTTTCTCTACAATGACAGTTGCACAAAAGTAGCCAAGCATAGTATGCTAATTGGAACAATACTCTCAGTCATCGTCTACTACACGATGATTTCAAAGAGAAGGCAATCCATAAGGACAATAAAGAAGATGACCATAGCAGGATCTATTATTGCTCTATTGCTTCTAACACCTTACATCTATTTTGATGTTATGGACATAAAACAGTCTGCAGTGAGGCAGCCATTCGCCATGGGCATAATCATGCTAATGTTCCGAGTAATAGAAGGTTAGAATTTGTATCATGTATTGTATGATTTATCGTTTCTTTACATTACACTGATTTCTAACTTATTACATATGTCAGCTGCCTTTGGATTCGCACCAGGAGGAGTTACGACGTCGTTGGGGATGTATATGATTTACTTCGCCTGCTCTGGTTGCGAATTCATCTTCGATGCAAAGACGTCCAAACCAGTAAAAGCATCGGCGTATGACATCTTTCAGAGTTTATGGAGGCTCCTGCGCGTTGGTATTATCAACATGTTGTTTTTCTCTTATTTGGCTCACTTTGACTATATGCCATTTGGACGCGACAGAACACACTACCTTGACCCAAATCACCTTGGGAACTGCTTCTGCATTGCTCGTGAGTGCATAGAGAGCCTTTTCGAACTCGTACTACTGCTTAAAATCACCTTGCCAACTAACTATCTTGCAACTGCCCAGTCTTTTTCCAACAAGTGATGGCATATGGTGACGTCTATTTCTCATTGATCGTGAACGCAATCTTTGGGTTAAAGACTGCGAAGATAATGGATAACCCAGTCCTGAAGTCCAAGTCGATCGCAGAGTTCTGGGGGCGACGCTGGAACTATCTCTTTCACTGTGTCCTAAAGGTAAGACTCTTAGCAGTGCTGCCATTTGTTGTTGATATTACTTGAATTCAACTCATGCTTTGTGTGCTGTAGAGAGGCATATACAAGCCAATGCGAAAGTACACAACCGCTGCAGTTGCCTCTCTTGCCGTCTTTCTTGCATCAGGAATCATCCACGAGTGGTTGAATTACTCTGTTCAAGTCTACCATCACGCAGAGGCTCCCAAAGACTCAATCTATAATCCTGACAACATTATCTTAGGATCAAATATGGCATTCTTTGCATGGCAATTCTTTGTCATGAGCATTGAGAAGTATTTTGGAGAAATTTCATCAGCAAAAGTTCCTCAGCCATTGGTACCTTTCCTCGTCATCATGACCTCCCTTCCACTCGCTTTTTGGTTTGCAGAACCGTACTTCGAAGGTAGGTTCTTTTGGGATTACGAAGGAATACTGCCCACTGTTATCAAGATGGACTGAAATCCATTCGTAGAAGCATTATACAAATAAATTATAACATCATTGTCCCAGTTCCCACCCTGCACCTGAAAATCTAACATCCGCATCTTCATGAACTAACTTTCGTCGACATAGCGGACAATCATCATGATGCTCCAACCACGACACTAGGCACCCTTGATGGAAAATGTGATCACATCCTGAAGCGGCACCGCTAGTATTCGTCAAAGCAACTGATGCTGATGGCGGATCTCCCCCATCCTTGGCCCATGATATTGTATCATTTGGTGTGTATTCATCTAGGCAAATGGAGCATTCAAGTTTGTGCTGTTGATGTAATTGACATTGAGGAGTAGAAGTTGCTGGTGCTTGTGATTGAGGTGGTGGTTGCTCAGTCTGGGTTAGACCCTTCCAAAGATTGCGGATGAAACCTCCTTCTTCGGTTTCTGCTGTTGCATTTTCAGGTCGTCTTTCAAGAGTGTTATTCGTGTCAGCTGGAGTGTAAATTGCACTGGCAATATTATCTGTTTGTGTCAATGGAGGAGCGGAGGGCGTGGGCGCATCACCACCAGGTGTGATTTCTGATGAAAAGTTGTCCTCTCCTTTGATGGGAGCAGATGAGTCCTCAAAAGTTTCATTACTAAGAGCACCACTCCCCATTTCTTCATCCATCTCAGTAGCCCTTCCCCTAGATATAGCCAAAAGCTGCGCCAACTCCTTGACACTCTCTTCTCGGTGTATCTGCCTACTAAATAAATTCTTGTGAATCAATTCCTTCCTCGCCGCAATGGCCTCCGGACGATTTCCTTCCTCGGTGCTTTCTCTCGTTGTTCCCATCCGCTGTCGGAAGGATTCTAAATCGTCTCCATCGCCGTCCATGGCGGTTGCGCGTTTGGCGCAGCATTGATAGAGGAGGAGGGCGAACACGATGCAGAGGACGAGCTCGATAATTAGGAGGGCCATGTTTGTTGCTATAATGTACGTGATGTTGCTTGTTGTGGTCTAGTTTCTAAATCCGGTGTGTGTGTTGTGTGTCTAATGATATTTATGTCGTCGAGATTATATCAGACTGGAACTAGAATCGAATTTCCTCAGAACTATTGTAGTGACGTTGATTTGCAAATATGGTAACTTAATGGATGGGTTGCTCCCGTAAGTCGTGTGTGTAGGTGATGGGGAGCGAGTCGTTGACATGGAGGGGCTCGCTTTTGCGAGGCTTTTGCGTGTTGTCTCTGCACTCTCGTTTCTGCTCTTGCTTTTGATTCGCGGATCGCGGGCCCGTTCGCGGTCATTCTCCGCGTCTGGGGTGACACTTGGATTGCAGCACTGGATTTTGTCGAAAATCTTCCCCTATTAACTATTTTAGCTAAATAAAACTAAAGGCCATATATCGTATGGTAGTTTACACATGAACATGACTGTAGAGCAGTTATTTACTCCTGGAATCAAGTGAGATACGACGACAATGATTGTGAAAAATTGAACCGTATCGTACTCAAACTTCTTGAGTGATACCCCCATGCCACCATGTTGATCGATGGAAGAAAGATCGCTTGCATGTTGCACATGGCACATGTCGAGCTGCCGAGCTGAGTAGAGAGGGATTTTGGTCTTTGTCTCTGTTCATTGGCGTTGCCTCTTCCGCTCTCTGCCGTAGCCTGATCTTCCGTCGTCGTTACCTATTCACAGTTTCAAGAGTATTTGGAGAATCTGTTATCAAGTAGATACAGCGGAGTAGTGAACAGTGGACACATTATATCAAAAACACAAACCAAAAACCAAATCCATTACAAAAATGATTGCCGATGACGACCTCGAGCGGGAGCTCGCCAACTTAATCTTGGTAGATAAGTCGCGCCCATCGTTTGACAAATCATATACTCTCAAGAAGAAGCTCATGTCGGGATCCTATGGTACCGTCTTCGCTGGTGTGCACAATTCAACGACGAAAGAGTTTGCAATTAAGGTTGTGGATCGTAGGTGAGTGTATACTTATTGGCATCAATTGACGCATATTCTTCGCAATATATTACATTTTTCAGTACTATTTTGTGTCATCATTAATCTAACTCATCCACACCGCAACAATACACAGCAAATTAAGCGGTAAAGATGATAAGGCACAACTATTAGAAGTTGCCATCCTTCGCTCACTCAACCCAAATAGTTTCAACCAAAATGGACAAGATGAATCTTATGTCCACGACAATGGAATCATCAACCTTGTGGACTTTTATCCTTCCCCCAAGACATATCATATTGTGATGGAACTTGCTCGGGGGGGAGATGTCTTTGACAGACTTGCCAAAAGAAAAGTCTATACTGAGAAGAATGCTCGTGACTTGGCGTTTCGGATGTTGGAATCAATCAAATTCTTGCATGAGCGGGGAATCGCACACAGGGACATAAAGCCTGAGAATCTGCTGTTGATGCATGAAGAGAGTGACACTTCGCTTAAACTCGCAGATTTTGGGTTTGCACGACGTTTTTCACTTGATGATTCGGATGCATCAATGAAGACTAAGTGTGGTACACCTTCGTTTGTCCCCCCAGAACTAGTCCTCGGTGTCCCGTATGGGCCCAAATGTGACGTATGGAGCTGTGGATGTACCTTGTTCATGTTACTCTCTGGTCGCGCTCCCTTTAATGCACGCAAAGGGGGCAAAAATGCAATGTTTCGCAAGATTAGAGCGGGGGACTTTGTGTTTTATGAAGATATGTGGGCTGATATTAGTGTCAATGCACGTAAATTGGTATTGAGTATGATGCAAGTCGATCCCAATGCGCGTGTTTCGGCTGAGGAAGCGTTGCAGAGTGATTGGATCAACACCGACGACTCGGTCTTGAGACGTAGTGTTTTGGATAAGAGTTTGAGAGAGATTGTCAGCTTTAATGCAAGAAGAAAGTTGAAGGGAGCAATGAATGCTGTCAGGTATGCTATTTCTCCTAAATTTTGGGACATTAGTGCAACTGCAATATGGAGAGAGAATGATTTTGACTCCGACCGTGCGATTGACGGGACTTGTGATATACAAAAAGCAAAGACAGAATTAGATGCCACGACACCTCCCACATTTGATAAGTTTTACAAACTTGATGAAAAGCTTCAGGCCGGTCGATGCTGTGTTGTTTGGTCGGGCAAATCGAAAGAGACCGAAAGATCATATGCCATCAAAGTCGTCAATAGAACAATGATGGACCCAGCAGAAGATCAAACAGTCCTTAATGAAGTATCTCTGATGAAGTCGCTCCGTCATCCAAACGTCGTGAAGCTGTTTGACTTCTTTGAGACACCTGAGCGGTTTTATATTGTCATGCAAAAATGCAGTGGTGACGTACTTGATCGAGTAGCAAGTCTGAAACGATACACCGAAAAGGAAGCAAGGCAGCTTTCAGCGGGCCTGATCAAAGGAGTTCAGTACCTCCACGAGCGAAAAATAGCTCATCGTGATCTGAAACCACAGAACTTGCTTCTAGAAAGTTCTGACGACAATACGTCTGTGAAAATATGTGACTTTGGTTTCGCCAAGCGTGTACACATGCCACAATCTTTGACAACTCTATGCGGATCCAAACACTACGTTGCACCTGAGTTATTGAAGAACCATCCTTACGATGAATCGGCGGACATGTGGAGTGTAGGTGTAAATATATACTTTCTTCTTGCTGGTCATCTTCCATTCAATGCCAGAGATCAACAAGATCTATTCCAACTCATTCGTCTTGGGAAGTTCAATTTTGATTCGAGGTACTGGGCTGGGATATCTGACGAAGCCATGGACTTGATTGAAAGACTCTTGGAAGTTGATCCAGCATCCCGCGCGACAGCAAGGGATGCCCTGGAGTCTGAATGGATACAAGCTCTAGACGACGATGCACTCATCGAGAATGAATTGAGAGCAAGTCTCGATGGAATCACGGAGACTCGAGCGAGTATCAAGGGCGTTATTAGACAGGTGCAGTGGATAAACAAGTCCCAGAACATATGCTCAGACTTGACAATGGATCCTGATGACGTAAAAGAAATGACATATTCCTGGAAGGATATTTGGAAGCCATAAGCTGACATAATCAATTCTAGTAGCGAGATAATTTGGGTAACAGTATTATGAAATTACGCATTGCTTCGCATTATTCTTTTGGAAAAGATGCATTGTTCCTCGCAAGTGTTGTCCCACTCTCCGTTTTCATTTCTGGCTCTGAACATGAATGTGTTGCCAAGCCCTAGCGCAAGCCTGGACTTGGCAATAAAGCCACTAAATGTAGATGCTGGATTGCCAATAAAGGTGGTGCTCATGATTGCCAAAGTAATATCTCCACCGATCCACTTTGCCCTATTTGGAACAAGTCTAAGCATGGGTGCGATCTCCGGGTCATTGAGTAGTCTTTCTGCGACAGATAAATCTTGTCCATCAGAGATAATCACGATTGGGTGCTCTAGCATTCCGAGAGGACGCAATATTGATTTGACGTATTCAGGTTGCATGTCCAAAGCTGCAATAGGGTCACACCCTGATTTCGCGCATATTCTTCCAAGTTGTTGCATGCCACTTTTTCGCTCTAGCGGCCGCGAATTGAAAGACCGGCTATGGATGACAGAGTACACACAGCTTCTATCACTACCAAACATCTCATCGAGAGAAATACACATGTTTCGTACTTTCTTTTTCTCTGAATTCACACCCTCGCCGTTATTATAATGTCGAAAGAGATTGCGAATATGATATGTCTGAAACTCAATGTACTCTTCTAGGTCATCATCAGAATCACCAGTGTAGATGAAAATGTCTTTTGCACTCCTCCGAACTACGTCAGTATATTTTGGCAATTCTTCGCGGGTAAGGAGTTTGATGCAAAATGTCTTTTCCATTTTGTGTTTCCATTCATCGACATCACCATCTTGAATTGACATGAAGAAGGTGGTTATTACAGGAAGAGCCCAACTATCATCTATGACTATACCTACAATCCTCCCCGTTTTTCTCGCCTTTTCCAATGCATGTAGGAAGCCTAGCAGTTTGTTACCAGTCCGACCAAAGGGATCTTGTCCCTCAATAAGAAAGATAGGGTCATCGTACGTAACTACAGTTGGACATTGATTTGAATATTTGTTGATAGTTTGTTGTTCTTGTTCTGGAGATATTGCAGCCATTCTACCACACACTTCAAGAGGTGGCATTGTAAATATGTCTCGTGCTGCCATCGGCCGATCTATTGGATTAAACATTTCATTATCTTTCAACGTTTGCTGTATTAAATTTGGATTGCTGATTGCATCAGTGTCTGATTTCTTGTAGTACACTTGTTGTGTGTATGTTGGAGATATTATTGGGTCTGCATCGTCGCCATCTCTGAACTGTAGCAGAAATAAGCTTTGGCATATGATGCCTACAACTACGAGGACAGCCAAAGGTCGTAATTTGCTCATTGGGAAGGTCTGAAATGTCAGCTCGAGCATGTATTGCTTCTTTAGTAAACTATAATATTTTCTTTTGGGTTTCGACTTGCTGTCTGTCGCAAGATAGAGAGAAGTAAGTATGTAGATGATAACCCATAGGTACCTGACTTCTGTTTCCAACGCGTTGCAGCCGCCATAGCCGACGCCCACA
>Ga0209652_1001337_pt1 | contig 20178 bp, 18 predicted proteins | sample SaaInl74LU_5_DNA_FD_184641 | JGI IMG/M metagenome (GOLD analysis project Ga0209652, IMG submission 184641) | Marine microbial communities from expanding oxygen minimum zones in the Saanich Inlet - ESP_74LU_5_DNA (SPAdes) (version 2) | ecosystem: Environmental > Aquatic > Marine > Intertidal zone... | reverse complement strand
CTCTAAAAAAGGTTTTGAATTTGCAACAGGCCCCAACCTTTCTGCTTCGGGTTTGGGGTTTGTGTTCGCACTTGGCTACAATTACACCAAGGGGGATTTGAATTTGCCCATCAACATTGCGTTTGTGCCAAACAAACAAGGCCCCCGAAACTCGGTGTTGGGTGACGCTCTAAACTCGACCGACTATTTCGACGTCATTCGAATGCGTGAAACGGGATACCGGTTGACGGTTTCGGTTGGATTCAACCTTCGAGCAAGCAACTGAGTGCGTTCGTGTTGGACACAAAAAAGGCCTCGCTCACGCGAGGCCTTTCTTTTTGGGCTCCTCCACTTGGACTTGAACCAAGGACCCTCTGATTAACAGTCAGATGCTCTAACCAGCTGAGCTATGGAGGAATTAGAGGACGGCAAAAATACGTCAGAGTGCGTATTGAAGCAATACCTTTGACGGAAATCCGCAGAAACTCCCTTCCCCATGCCCGTCCTCACCCTCGGAACTGTCGCGTTTGACACCATTGAAACGCCATTTGGAAGCTCTGGAAAAGTTGTGGGAGGAGCAGCGAGTTACATCGCCCTTGCCGTGAGCCATTTCTCTCCAGAACAACATGTGGTAAGCGTGATTGGCGACGATTTTCCCAAGGAATTTTTGTCGGATCTGGAGCGTCGAGGAGCCAAACTTGATGGACTCACGCGCGTCGAAGACGGGGAGAGTTTTCACTGGGCGGGAAGCTACCACAACGACATGGTGGGACGTGACACGTTGGCCACCGACCTCAATGTGCTGATTGGTTGGGAACCGTGCGTTTGTCCACAGGGCAAGGGGGCTCAATTTGTGATGCTCGGCAACCTGGACCCCGCTGTTCAGATGACGGTGTTGGAACAAGTGTCTTCGCCAAAATTGGTTGTCCTTGATACGATGAACTTTTGGATGGATGTGGCTCTAGACAACTTGAAAAAAATCATTTCCAAGGTGGATGTGTTGACGGTGAACGATGAGGAGGCGCGGCAATTGACAGGTGAGCACTTTTTGCCAAAGGCAGCCCGAGCAATCCACGCCATGGGACCCCAAACAGTGGTCATCAAGAAGGGGGAACACGGTGCGCTCATGTTCCAAGAAGGAAAGACGTTTTTCGCTCCGGCTTACCCCCTCGAGCATGTGGTTGACCCCACGGGCGCGGGTGATACGTTCGCAGGCGGGTTTGTAGGTTACCTCGCCTCCCGCTCCCGCGCAAACGGATCGGTGACTTGGGAGGACATGAAGCAGGCCGTGACGGTGGGAAGTGTGATGGCGAGTTTCACCTGTGAGGCCTTTGGCACATCGGGTTTGGCAGCACTGACGGTTGACGAAATGAAGGCTCGCTGGACGGAGTACAACGCCTTGACGGCGTGCGGCCCCATTGCGTGGCCCTAATTCACAGGCCCTCCGTCATCCCAAAGGCTCGTGCGGCCTAACCAAGGGGTGGGGTCGAGCGCTCTGCCGCGCACCCACCATTCAAAATGCAGGTGAGGACCGGTGGTCAACTCCCCCGTGTTGCCCATCAAGCCAACAGCCTCGCCGCCGGCCACCAGGTCGCCCTGTTGTTTGAGCAGAGAGGAACAATGTTTGTACACCGAAACGCGCTCTCCCCGGTGTTGAATGAGGAGGGTGTATCCGGTTTCTACAGTGTAGGAGCTAAACAAGACGGATCCGTCATCCACAGCTTGGATGGGGGTGCCTGCTGGTGCGACCAAGTCCACACCCAAATGCCCGATGCCGGCGTTCATCCCGTCGGAAACCCCGCCAACAAGAGGTGGGTAGGTGAAGCCAATCATGGCGTTCGCGCCACTCGCCCGGCGTCGCTGCAGGGAAAAGCGGTCTGCCTCCTCCACCGCCTCCCTCAGGGCCATCTCACTTGATCCAGCCTCAAACACGACAGAGTCCAACCCCCAACCCGCCATCGAGTCAAGCGGGACTGTGGATTCTGATCGCGTGAGAAAGGAAAGCGCAGCCTCGTCACCCACCAAGGCGTGTCGGAGGGCAAGCAGCGCCTGTTCCTGCTGTTCCAACACACGGACCAAGCTGTCGGCCAACACACGTGTTTCCCGCATGTCTTGCTGCGTTTGTTCAGCGACGTAGCCTGGGACCACCCATTCGCGCAAAGGCGTTTGGGCGATCGCGAGGTAAGTGGCAAGGCTTACCGCCACAAGAATGCCCACAAACCAACCCACCCAGCGCCGAGGTGTTCCCCGGAACACTCGGATTTCCGAATAGGAACTTTCGTCAAAAACGGTGACTCGTAGCAAGTGTTTCCACATTGACATGGTGCGAATATCGCCACGCGCACAAAGTTTTTGGTCAAGGGAAGGCGTGCACCCAATAAATTTGACCCTTCTACGTTGAAGGACCCGATGCTGAACCGCACCCTGATTGTTACCGCCTCGCTCGTGATGCTGATTGCGACGTCTTGCACGACCAAGCGTGACGGGAGGGCGTACCGGTTGTACCACAACACCACGGCGAAATACAACGGATTTTTCTACGCGAACGAGGCCCACGCGGAAGCGGACGCCAAACTCGAAGAACTTCACGAAGAGCGCTGGGATGAGGTTCTTCCTTTGTTTTTGGAGGCAGACGAATCCACAGCACAACAGATTTTCCCATTGATGGAGCGGGCCATCGAGAAGTGCACCCGCGTCGTCGATCGGCACACCATGGCCCCGCCCAAGCAACTCACGAAGTCCATGAACCGCCCGGTCATGAACAAATGGATCGACGACAACTACACCGTCATTGGCAAGTCTTATTACTTGAAGGGCGATTACCCCAAGGCCGAGGAAATTTTCACGTATTTGGTTCGAACGGTGGACGGTGCGGACGCGGAGGCATGGGCCTTTTCTTGGCTGGGCCGAACCCACATGCGCACTGGAGATGACATCAAGGCGAAAAACGCCTTGGCCAAAGCCGAGAGCGTGCGTGATGCGTCGGACGACGCGAAGGCGCACACGTTGATGGTGTTGGCCCAATACAAGGTCCTGAACGAGGAATACGAGGCGGCTGCGCGCCACTTGGAAGATGCCCTTCCGCTTTTAGGCAAGAAGGACAAGGAAAGGACGCGCGCCACGTTTGTGTTGGCCCAATGCCTTCGCGAAATGGGAGACAAGGAGGGTGCGATTGAGCGCTTCCAAGACGTGGCGGACATGCGTTGGGCGGACTACGAATGGGTGTTTCAGGGCAACATCCAGCAAGCCATGACCTATGAGCGCCGCAACGGAAACAGCGAGGCCATTGTCGAGCTGCTGGAAGACATGCTCGACGACGACAAGAACGAGGAGTTTCTGGATCAAGTTTATTTCGCGCTTGGCGAGGTGGCCCTCGAAGACCGTCGTCGGGACGAGTCCTTTGACTTGTTCAAGTCGTCTGTGGCGGCCCACGTGGACAACGACCACCAACTTGGAAAAAGCTACCTCAAGCTCGCCGATTTGTACATGGAAGACCTCGTGTACCCAACAGCGCAGGCCTACTACGACAGCGCGTTGGCGTACATCGAAGAGGACAACGACAGGAAGGAAGAAATCACGTCGTTGGCCTCGGATTTGTCGAGTTTGGTGGACAACCTCAACATCATCGCGGAAGTGGACAGCTTGTTGGACTTGTGCGACATGGACGAGGACCTTCGGTTGCGGGCCGTGGATCGGGTGTTGCGGAACATGGAGTTGGAGCTGAAGCGACTGCGTGAGGAGCGTGAGGCCGCTGAGGAGGCCGCTGCCGCTGCCGCCGCGTCGGACAATTCAGGGGCGGGCATGTTCTGGCCGTACAACGCCAGCCTGAAGCAATCGGGAAGGCAGCAGTTTTTGAATTACTGGGGAGAGCGGGCCCTTGAAGACGATTGGCGGCGCTCCAACAAATTGGGCAACCTGTTTTCCGACAACGAGGAGAGTGAAGAAGGCGAGGAGGGAGGTTCAGAAGATGAAGCGAACGACCCCCTTGACCCCTCCAATCTTCCATCTTTTGACGAACTGCTCGCCACCCTGCCCTGCGAATCCGAGGAGCGCGTGGTTCAAGAGGAGCGAATGGCGGAGGCCTACTACAACGCAGGTTTGGACTACCGCGAGAAACTGAACGACAACGAAAAGGCCATTGAAACCTGGGTGGAACTGATCGAGGTGTTGGACAGCTCCAACTTTCACCCCACGGCCCACTACCAATTGTTCCGGACCTATCTGGAACGTGAAATCGAAGAGAATTACCAAAACCCGTTCTGCGACGATTGCAACAGCCAATATTGGGCGGACGAAATCGTGCGCCTCTATCCAGGCAGTGAATGGGCGAGGTTGATTGAGGACCCAGAATACCTCGACGAAGAAGAAATGATTCGGGAAGCCCAGCGCGAGGTGTACGAGGGGTTGTTGAGCCGCTACTACACACGGGATTATCAGAACGTCCTCCTCGAAATCGACGAAGTCCTCGAACAAGACACAGCCAATGCGTTCACGTGCAAGTACCGCTTGCTCCGGGCGCAATGCGTGGGTGGGTTGACGAGCTACACAGGCGACCGCACTCCTTATTTTGAAGCGCTTCAAGGAATTTTAGGGGAATGCCCTGAAACAGAAGAGGCTGCCTATGCGCGCGAAGTCATGCAAAAGCTGGGTGTGGCGCTTGGCACGGAGCTGGGGTCAAGCACGGAAGAACAAGACGAGGTTGTGGAGGAGTCTCCATTCACGTTCAACGCCAACAAGGAACATTACTTCGCCATCTTCGTTCCTGTGGGGCGAGGAAGTGGGGATGAAATCAAGGCTCAAACGTCAGATTTCAACAGTGCTTTTTATGCCTCAAAACGCCTCAAAGTGACGAGCAACTTGATCGACCGAGCCAACGAGGTGGTGTTGGTCAAATCCTTCAGGAATGACGAGGAAGGCATGGGGTATTTCGACGTCTTCACAGGCAACCGAGAGGACCTGATTGACATCAACTCATCCGGGTACGACATCGTGTTGATTAGCAACGAAAACTATGTGACGTTGTTCAAAAACAAGGACATTCAAGGGTACGTGAAGTTCTTCGCACAACATTACCTTTCGGCCAAATGATTGGCAACAAGAAATCCCCCATGGGCATGGACGCCCCCAGCACGGATGCGGTGAACCGCATCGTGGAAGGAACCACGTTTGAAGGCAACATCCGCAGCCAAAGCAACATGCGGGTTGACGGCACCTTCGAGGGAGACATCACCACAAAAGGTCGTTTGGTGGTGGGCCCCAAGGGTTCGATCAAAGGAAATGTCATGTGCGCTCACTGCGAAGTGGAGGGCAGCATGGAAGGCCAAATCGAAGTGGCTGAGCTCATTGCACTCAAGGCTTCTGCAAAGGTGGCTGGCACGGTGTACTACGGCCAACTCAGCGTGGAAGCCGGTGCCCAACCCGTGGGAACGTTCCACATGGGAAGCCGCGAGCGCAAGGACGTTCCCATGATGGGCAAGCCTGGTGCGGTCAATACGCTCAAGGGTGCCGAATTGGAAACCGGAGCGCCTCAGGTGAAGAAGCCGGAGGTTGCCCGACCAGCCACGTTGCAGACCAAGCTCTAATTGGTTCAGGTGGCGGATCTTCGAAAGGAAGGAGAGTCCGCTCGGACAGAGGGCAAGCGACCCACACCCCAGACGTCCATCTTGCGTTTCGCCGGAATGGGGGTTCAATTGGCTGTGGCCATTGGACTCGGTGTGCTTGCAGGCATGAAAGTGGATGAGCACTTTCAATGGGAGCAACCCCTGGGAACGGCTTTGTTTGGGTTGCTTGGGCTTGCGGCAGGGATGTATCAGGTGCTTCGAGCGCTCACGTGAAGATGGATAGAATCAAAACGTACACGGCCTTGTCGTTGTCCACAGGCATGGCGCTGATGACGCCTTTTGTGGTTCCAGACCTCCAGTTTCTCTGGGAGTCTTGGTGGTGGCCTTCGACGGCGTGCTCGATGGGGGTGATTTCGGCCATTGGCGTCAGGTGGATTCAACGGGCATCTGAACGCTCACCCCTGCAGTTTGTTGCCGCGGTAAACGGAACGACTGCAATGAAGCTTTTTGCGGCACTGGGTTGGCTTACGGCATACCTCGTGACCCACCAAGAACACAGGGTGGAGTATGTGTTTTCAACGTTTGGAGTTTTCGTTTTGGATACAGCCATTTTGGTGGTGTCCACGACACGTTCTTCCTCCCAAATGGAAAAGAACTGAATTCCTTGTGCGGAACACGGCTTTCGTGAGTACTTTTGCCGCGGATTTGCGACCATGTACACGCGATTTGCACTCTTTTTTCTAACGTTGACCACTGCACTGTGGTCCCAGGCTTGGGCCTCTGATTCGCACGACTCTCACGAAGAGACGTCGGAGGCATTCAACGCGAGCGAGTTCATCATTCACCACATTGCCGACGCCCACGACATTCACTTGTGGGGCGAAGGGCATGGCGCCGTCCACATTCCGCTTCCTATTTTGTTGTATTCTGTGGAGCACGGCTTGGATGTTTTCATGAGCAGTGCTTTCGAGGGTCACGGAGAAGTTCGGACTGCCGTTCGCCCTTCAGGCGCGACGTACGAATTGAGTCACGGCCATATTTCCTTGGCGGTCGCGGATCACACTCACGACCACAGCGACCACAACCACGACGCCCATGCTGGTGCGCATGTGTACGACTTGAGCATCACGAAAAGCATTTTTGGCATGTTGCTGATGCTGGGGTTGATGCTGCTGTTGTTCGGCATAATGGCGAAGAGCTACCGCTCCCGCTCGGGGCAAGCCCCCACCGGAATGACCAACGCCTTGGAGCCCTTGGTGATTTTCCTGCGCGACGAAATCGCGATCCCCAACATTGGGGCGAAGAAAGCGGACAAGTTTTTGCCCTTCTTGATGACGGTGTTCTTCTTCATTTTCTTTGCCAACTTGCTGGGACTTGTTCCGTTCTTGGGGGGATTCAACGTCACAGGCACCTTAGGCATCACCATGGTGTTGGCGGGGTTTGTGTTCCTCATCACAGCGCTGAACGGCAACAAGCACTACTGGGGACACTTGTTTTGGCCTCCCGGCGTGCCGCTGTTTGTGATGCCCATCATCATTCCAATCGAAATCGTTGGGATGTTCTTGAAGCCCATCGTTTTGATGATCCGATTGACGGCAAACATCAGCGCGGGTCACATCATCATCTTGTCTTTTGTCAGCCTCATCCTCATCTTCGGAAAGGGCGGTGAGGCCATGGCAGCGGGATACGGCATTGGCGTGTTCTCCACGGCGTTCATGATTTTCATGTATTGCTTGGAACTGCTCGTGGCTTTCTTGCAAGCGTTTGTATTCACCCTCTTGGCGGCGATTTACTTCGGTGAAGCGACCCACGAGGCCCATCATTGATTCTTATTACTCTTTCAAAATTTTCCAAATGGAATTGTTGACCATCCTTCTTGAAATTGGACAGGGCCTCGCAGGCCTCGGTGCTGGTGCTGCCGCAATCGGCGCAGGCCTCGGTGTTGGACGCATTGGTGGCTCCGCCCTGGAAGCCATGGCTCGTCAGCCTGAAATCGCGGGCGACATTCGCTCCAACATGATTGTTGCTGCGGCACTGGTTGAGGGTGTAGCCCTCTTCGGTGTGATTGTGTGCTTGCTCGTCGCCCTCGGATAATTCCATGGAGGCGCTGCTGACACCCGCATTCGGGACAGTCGTCTGGTCCACCATTGCTTTTTTGGTGGTCATGTTTTTGCTGCGCAAAATGGCGTGGGGACCGATCCTCGCTGCCCTTAAGGAGCGCGAAGAGAGCATTTCCACAGCCCTCAATGAAGCCGACAAGGCCCGTTCTGAAATGACGGCCCTTCAAGAGGACAACAATCGTCTGCTGCAAGAAGCCCGGGCGGAACGCGACTCCATGTTGCGCGAAGCACGAGACTTGGCAGATCAGGTTGTGGCTGAGGCGAAGAGCAAGGCGAAGGAAGAGGCGAATCGCGAAGCAGAAAATGCTCGCCAGGCAATCGCAACGGAGCGCAAGGCCGCTGTTGCGGAATTGAAGGCTGAAGTGGCGAAGCTCTCGGTGGCCATTGCAGAGCAATTGGTCCGGACGGAATTGTCCTCCAACGACAAGCAAGAGGCGTTGGTCCAGAAGTTGATCGAAGAAAGCCCATTGAACTAAGCCATGGCCACAGCACGAGTCGCCGCACGGTACGCCAAAGCCCTTCTTTCTCTCGCGCAAGAGAGAAAGGAGTTGGAGGTGGTTGAACGCGATTTGGAGACGCTGCACGCACTGTTTGCGGGATCGCATGACCTCGTTTTGCTTTTGCAAAGCCCCATCATTAAAGGGGATAAGAAACAGGCTGTGTTGAATGCTGTGGTGAAAGGGCACTTGGGCGAACTCGTGACCAATTACTTGCGAATCTTGGTTGACAAGGGTCGTGAGGGCTTGGTTGTGGACATGGTGCAAGAGGGGCAGGCGCAACTTCGCGTTCTTCGGAACATTCAAGAGGTGTCTGTGACGACTGCGGTTCCATTGACCGAGGCGTTGCGGTCGCAGATTTTGGCTCAGGTGGCGAAGGCGCACCGGGGCGATGTTGATTTGACTGAAAAGGTGGATCCTGAAATCCTAGGCGGGTATGTCCTGCAAATGGGTGACCAGATGATCGACGCGTCGGTGAAGCGCCAACTCCAGGCTCTTGGCCGCGAACTAACTGAACACGACTACGAGCCCGAATTCTAACCGGGTCAAAATCACAAAGTGATGGCTGAAATCAACCCAGCAGAAGTCTCTTCCATCCTCCGCGAGCAACTCGCCGGCGCTACAAGCGCGGCGCAGCTTGAAGAGGTAGGCACCGTACTCCAAGTCGGAGACGGCATTGCCCGCATTTACGGTTTGTCCAGCGTACAATCCGGGGAATTGATCGAATTCGAAAACGGCGTTCGCGGCATTGTCCTCAACCTTGAAGAGGACAACGTAGGTGCGGTGTTGCTCGAACCTTCAGGTGACCTGAAGGAGGGGAGCACAGCCAAGCGTACGGGCACGATCGCCTCGGTCAAGGTTGGCGAAGGCATGTTGGGCCGTGTGGTCAACATGTTGGGCGAACCCATTGATGGAAAGGGCCCTATCGCCGGCGAGACGTTTGACATGCCTGTAGAGCGCAAGGCGCCAGGTGTAATTTACCGTCAACCCGTGACCGAGCCTCTGCAGACGGGCATCAAATCGATTGATGCCATGATTCCCATTGGGCGCGGTCAGCGAGAGCTCATCATTGGTGACCGCCAGACTGGAAAGACCACTGTGGCGATTGACACCATCATTAACCAGAAAGAGTTTTACGACGCAGGTGAACCGGTGTTTTGCATTTATGTGGCTGTAGGTCAGAAGGGGTCGACAGTCGCAGGCATTTTGAAGACGCTGGAGGAAGCGGGAGCGATGGCTTACACGGTGATCGTGGCGGCAACGGCTTCTGACCCTGCGCCGCTTCAATTTTACGCACCGTTTACGGGCGCGGCCATCGGGGAGTACTTCCGCGACACGGGTCGTCCGGCATTGGTGGTGTACGACGATTTGTCCAAGCAAGCTGTGGCTTACCGTGAGGTTTCTTTGCTGCTTCGCCGTCCTCCAGGGCGCGAGGCATACCCAGGTGACGTCTTCTACTTGCACTCTCGTTTGTTGGAGCGCGCAGCCAAAGTGATTGCTGAGGACAGCATTGCTGCTCAAATGAACGACCTTCCTGAAAGCCTGAAGGGCAAAGTGAAGGGAGGCGGTTCATTGACGGCACTTCCCATCATTGAAACCCAAGCGGGTGACGTTTCTGCGTACATCCCCACCAACGTGATTTCCATCACAGATGGTCAGATTTTCTTGGAATCCAACCTGTTCCTCTCCGGTGTGCGCCCTGCAATCAACGTAGGGATCTCGGTAAGCCGTGTGGGTGGATCTGCGCAGATCAAGTCCATGAAAAAGGTGGCTGGTACGTTGAAGCTTGACCAGGCGCAATTCCGCGAGTTGGAAGCGTTTGCCAAGTTTGGTTCAGATCTTGACGATGCCACCAAGGCGGTTCTCGGCAAAGGGGAGCGCAACGTGGAAATCCTCAAGCAAGCCCAAAACTCTCCACTTCCTGTAGAAGAGCAAATCGCCATCATTTACTGCGGAACCAAAAACCTGCTGAAGGCGGTCCCTGTGAACAAGGTGCGTGAGTTCGAAGCGGAATTCTTGGACTACATGCGAGCTAAGCATGCCGACACGCTTGCGGCGTTGAAGGCGGGCAAGTACACGGATGCCGAAACCAGCGTGATTGAGTCAGCGGCTGCAGAAATGACCGCACGTTACGCCTGATTCCTGAACCATGGCTGGAGGACTCCAAGAAGTACGTGACCGCATCTCTTCGGTGCAGAACACCATGCAGATCACCTCTGCGATGAAGATGGTGTCTGCGGCGAAGTTGCGTCGTGCCCAAGACGCCATTACCCAAATGCGACCTTACGCAGTGAAGCTTCAGGGCATGTTGGCCAACGTGAGCGCCAGCCTGGACAAGGGCGAGGGAAAGTATTCGGAGGAGCGTGAGGTCAAGCGAGTTTTGATTGTGGCCATCACGTCCAATCGGGGTTTGTGTGGCGCGTTCAACAACAACGTGGTGAAAATGGCCACGCGAGTGGCTGAGGAGTGCTCGAGCAAAAGCCAAGCTTGCGATGTTTTGCCATTGGGTAAAAAGGCCCTGGACGCGGCAAAGCGTTTGGAGTGGTCGTTGGCCGAGGGCTTTGGCAGCGTTTCGACCTCGTTGTTTGACAACCTCGACTTTGACCATGCGTCTGAAGTGGCTAACGAAGTGATGAGCCAGTTTGTTGGTGGCAAATACGACAAGGTGATCTTGGCGTACAACCAGTTCAAGAACGCAGGCGTGCAGTTGCCCACGAATGAGCCATTCTTGCCCATGCTTCCTTCGGAGGAGGAGGGTGCCGAAGCCTCGTCTGTGGACTACATCTTCGAGCCCAACAAGGAGGAAATTGTGGAGCGCATGCTGCCTAATGCCTTGCGTGTGCAGTTGTACAAAGCTCTTTTGGACAGCCACGCGGCTGAGCACGGCGCCCGCATGACGGCGATGCACCAAGCCACGGACAACGGTGGGGAGCTGTTGCGCGACCTGCGCATCACCTACAACAAGGCGCGCCAGGCGTCGATCACCACCGAGATCCTCGAGATTGTGGCGGGGTCGGAGGCGCTCGACGGCTAAGCCGGCAACCTGTTTTTCTTGGCATGCTTTGTGGTTAGCTTCGGGCCATGGGTCTGAGGTTCCGCATTTTTCTCGGCATGATGGCGGTCGTGGTGTGCGCATTGCTTGCCACGGGTTTTGTGGCGTATCGCTACGGAGTGGATGCGGAGGCGACCTACAACGCCCAGCGTTTGTTGCGCAAGGAGGCTGCGTTGCAGCGAAGTTTGAGCTACATGTTGGAGCGCATGGGTGGAAGTGTGGGTCAAGACAGCCTGGCGATTGTGTTTACAGATCGCATTTGCGAGTTGGCGGACGTGCACAGCCTGACGTTTTCGCTTTACAACAGCAGGGGCCATTTGGTGACCACCTCAGCAGGTCCAGGATCTCCTGACAGCACCGTGGCGCTCGATTTGGATGAGGCGGTGTTGTTGTCGGCCACAAGTGGAGTGGGGCGGACCGAAATCCCCGACGTGCGAGGCGGCACCGAGGTGGTTTGGCCGTTGATGGGGGCCTCAGGGCAGGTGTTGGCGTTGGGGCACGTGCATTACGATCCTCGGGAAGCAGAAGAGGCGGATTGGCGAGCTTTTCTCATTCGACTCACACCAGTGTATTTGCTCCTTTTCTTCCTTGTCGGGCTGTTGGCCTTTTCGCTGTCCAACTCCATTGTTCGCCCGTTGCGGAGGTTGAGCTCTGACATGAGGTCTGATCCGCTCGAAAGGGCGAATTTTCGCGCATTGGAATACCGATGGCGGGATGAAATTGGAGGCCTGGTGCAGGCCTACAACGAGTTGTTGGAGCAGCTTAAGGAGAGCATGAGCGAAAGGGCCTCCCTCGAACGAGAGGGGGCTTGGCGTGAAATGGCCCAACAAGTAGCGCACGAAATCAAGAACCCACTGACACCATTGAAATTGGGTGCTCAGCATCTGGACCGAGCTTGGGCAGACGGTGCACCTGATTTTGAAGCGCGATTGCGTCGCTACACCCAAACCACCATCCAACAAATCGATGCCTTAAGCCACATCGCCGAGGGATTTGCCGTGTTGGCGACAGACGGAAAGGCAGAGCCGATGCTCCTCAATCTAGGCCGACTGATTGAAGATGTCGCCTTCTTGCAAGAGGCCAGAGGCGTGACGGTCAACCTTGGCAATCAAGACGTGTGGGTGTTGGCTGACCGGACAAGACTGACTCGGGCGTTCAACAACCTCATTCAAAACGCCCTTGAGTCCAACGATGGTGGTGAGGTGAATGTCCACGTTTCGCTGAAAAGTGAAGGTCACATCGCGCTTGTGGAAGTTTCCGATGACGGAAAAGGCATCGACCCTTCCCGGATGGCCCGAATTTTTGAGCCGAAATTCACGACGAAAACGCACGGGCTTGGCCTGGGTTTGGCCATGGTGCGGGCCATTGTGAAGGGAGCCAAGGGGGAAATTCGTGTGGTTTCAGAGGTCGGACGAGGAACCACGTTCAAGGTGTCCTTTCCGGTGAAAGAGGAAACAGCACGGGTCGACTCGGGGAAGCATCGTTCATGAACGGAGCCACACCCAAATGAAGCAGGTACAAGCCGTCCGAGACGTTTTGGGGCACATAGATGAGCTCGGTGATGGTGCTTCTATGTCTTGGGTGGTCGGGTAGCCCCCAAAACGCGTGGTGGGCCTCCAATCGCCCCCCATCCACCTCCTTGTCCACCGAGGGGAGGTCGACAAGGAGGTGTTCCACACCCTGCTCCACCAAGCGCTTCATGAAATGGACGGTGAAATATGCCGGGTTGGAGTTGGACCAGTTCCGGTGTTGTTTGCTTTCCGGGTTGGGCAGGGTGCGAACGACCAGCGCTTTGGGCCACCCCAAAACGTGCAATTCATCCAAAACATGTTCGTCGATGACCCGATTGTCTTCCCGTAATTCAGGCGTGACCGTAATCACGGCGCAAGGAAAGTGGGCGCTCTGATTTCGAAACAACGGATCGACAGGGTGGATCTCTTCGGTAATGTGCCCCAAACACTCCGTGTGTGTGCCATGTCCGTGGGGATTGAACATCACATTTCTGAAGTTGACAGAGCCTCCCGAAGCGACCTCACCGACGAACCCCTCTCCACGTACCGGTTCAATCACGGGGGAATCCACGTACCATGCCGCGGGATTGGGTTCACCGTTGGCCGCCAGGGGAAGACTGAGATCGATGGGTTGATCGAGTCGTGCGCTCCGGTTTTTTCCGTTCCAATTGAATTCACAAACCATGACTTGAAGAAACGAAGAAAGGCGCCACTTGGGCGCCTTTCAGGAAAATTCGAGTGGGATCGTTCTTATTCGAACAAGAAGCCAATCCGGAGCATGCCCGTAGAGTAGGTGCCCAAGAAGTTCGATCCGTTGAAGAAGCCGTCACGTGAAGCATCACCTGGGATGCCGTTTGGCTTTACAGCCTGGTCAAGGGTCTGTGGCGATTGCTCGCTCCAGTCGCTCCACAAGTCGTCCACCGCGATGTATGCTCCTTGGTTGTAGATGTCACCTCCAACGCTTCCTTGAGAGTAGTACACATTGTCGGAGATCCAAGGCTCACCGTTGATGACGTAGTTCACTTCTGTCGAGGTGCTCCACAGGTAGTTGCCGCCTTCCACGGTGTTCACAACCAAACCGTCTTCCGTGCCTTGACCGCCGTCGAAGTAGATGTTGAAGGCGTTGTTGTCGCTAGCCGTGATGGTGGAGGTGATGCCAGAAGTACGTCCGTAGCGGAGACCAGCTTCAAATCCGACATAAATGGCGTCGTTGAAGTAGTAGTCTGCACCAAAGAGAAGGTCGAGGTTGATGGTCGAAGATTTGACGTCGTTCGAGTACGACCAAATCCCCCAGTTCGCGGGGTCTTCTTCGGCACGCCATTCGGCGTCTTCTGCAGTTCCGCTTGCCAGGTTCAACGCGCTGAATCGCTCACGGGTCAAGCTGAACGAGTTCATGCTGATTCCTGCGCCAACCGCGAAGTACGGGGACAAGTTGTCGGTGCCTTTGAAATGAATCTCGTAGCCGAGGCCGAGGTCAATCTGAGAGTAGTTGTTCGAAAGGAACAAGTCCTCGTGGGTCAACGTTCCGCCGGCAGGGCCGTCTTGGAGTGAGTTCTCAGGAACGACCAAGTAGCTGTTGCTGGTTTGGTTCAGTCCGAGCGTCACGCGGAGCGCGCGGTCATCGTCCATGAACTTCCGGTACTTGATGACCGAGGCGTTAATGGGGTTGCCGCTGAAGGGGTTGAAGGAGACTTCAACGTTGTGCTCACCGCCGAGCTGCTTTTGAGCTTGGGCGGAAGTAAATGCCACGGCGAACATGGCAAAGGTGAACATCAGTTTTTTCATGACTGAAATTTAGGTTTCAATGATTTCGGTGGTGCAAGAAAGCACAGAACGAGAGATTCACAAACACTTTAGTTTATCAACATTCACAAAGACAAATGTTCATAACCTTAAAAACGGGTCACAAAAGGTCATTCGACGGTCACGCTTTTGGCCAAATTCCGAGGTTGATCCACGTTGCACCCCCTCATCAACGCAATGTGGTAGCTCAAGAGTTGCATGGGGACGACAGTAAGCAGTGGAGAAAGCGCGTCGTGAACCTTCGGAATCTCGATGATGTGGTCGGCAAGGGAGCGAACTTTTTGGTCTCCTTCCGTGACGATGGCAAGGATTTGTCCCCCACGAGCTTTCACCTCTTGGATGTTGCTGACCACCTTTTCGTAAACCTCATCTTGTGTGGCGATGAACACCACAGGCATCGCTTCGTCAATCAACGCGATGGGGCCGTGCTTCATTTCGGCGGCAGGATATCCTTCGGCGTGGATGTAGCTGATTTCTTTTAGCTTGAGCGCGCCTTCCAATGCCACGGGGAATTGGAACCCTCGACCGAGGTACAGCGCGTTGTCAGCTCGGGCAAATTTTGATGCAATGTGCTCCACTGGGGCGGAGTTGTCCAGGACTTTCTGGACCAAGCCAGGGATGTTGTCAAGTCCAGTCATCAGGCGCATGAACTTCGCGTCGTCGAGGGAGCCCAGCCGTTTGCCCAGGTGCATAGCCATCACTGTGAGCACCGCAACTTGAGCGGTGAAAGCCTTGGTTGACGCCACCCCAATTTCAGGACCAGCATGGGTGTACGCGCCTGAGTGGGTTTCACGGGCGATGCTTGAACCCACCACGTTGCACACACCGAATACGTGGGCGCCTTGCTCCTTGGCCAAGCGGATGGCCGCGAGCGTGTCCGCGGTTTCCCCGCTTTGAGAGATGGCAATCACCACATCACTGTCCCGCACGATGGGGTTGCGGTACCGAAACTCAGAAGCGTATTCCACTTCGACGGGGATACGTGCGAGGCTCTCGAAGAGGTATTCTGCCACGAGGCCTGCGTGCCAACTCGTGCCGCAACCAAGAATCAAGATGCGTTGGGCTTTGCTCCATACGTCCCAGTGGTCGTCGATCCCAGACATGTGAACCTCGCCCGACTGGAGACGGACACGGCCCCGGATGGAGTCGCGAATGGATTTGGGTTGCTCAAAGATTTCCTTGAGCATGAAATGGTCGTACCCGGCCTTTTCCAGAGAAGCAATTTCAAGCTCAATCGCTTGAATTTCAGGGGTAACCACGGAATCGCTGATGGTGCGGATTTTCAGCTCGCCCGACCGGGTCATGGTCGCAACCTCTTCGTCCTCGAGGTACACCACGTTTTTGGTGTGGGCCACGATGGGCGTGGCGTCAGAGCCGACAAAAAATTCGTTGTCTTCGCCAATGCCGATGACCAAGGGGGAGGATTTTCGCGCAGCAATCAACCGATCAGGCTGCGTTTGGTCCAAGACCACGAGTGCATAAGCACCAATAACCTCCTTCAAGGCGGTACGAACCGCGTTCGGGAGATCGAGGCCTGTGGACGTTTGAATTTCCTCGATGAAGTGGGCCAAAACCTCCGTGTCGGTCTCGCTCACCAAGTCGTGACCGCGATGCGTCAACAACTCCCGAATCGCCTCGTAATTTTCAATGATTCCGTTGTGGATGATGGCGATGCGGCCTTTTCCACCGGCATGAGGGTGAGCGTTGACGTCGCTCGGGGGACCGTGAGTCGCCCAGCGCGTGTGTCCAATCCCGACGGTGCCTTGTGGCAAATTCCCACCTACGTGAGATTCGAGGTTGGCGACCTTGCCTTGTTTTTTTTCAATGCGCAGCTCCCCATTGGATTCCAAGGTCGCGATGCCCGAGCTGTCGTACCCCCGGTATTCGAGGCGCTTGAGTCCATCAATCAGGATGGGATAAGCTTGCTTAGGTCCGAGGTATCCGACGATTCCACACATAGGCGATTGGTGAAGTTGAGGTTACAATCCAAGGGTGAGCGTCAGCCTTGCTGGGTTGTCCACCTCGGTTCCGGCGAGCACGACGCTTGAAACTGAAATGCCGGCTCGGCTGGAGACAAGGTACAACTCCCTTCCATCAAGACCTCCTTTCATCAAAGCCTGCACAGTGCTGCTCAGGTTAAACACAAAGGCTCTCTCACTCTGGCTGTAAAATCCACCCACAGAAATGGGCGCGCTTTGGTCTGGTGACTGCACGAACCCACCGGTGGTGCCTTCGAGCAACACAAACAATTGGTCTTGTGCCGGGATGGGCTTGTCAAAAAAGGCTTCTTCGACCGGCAGGGTCAACTCCGCTTTCAAGACAGTTGGCGTGTGGCCAGCGCTGTCTAGGAATGCGGAAAGGTGGGGAAAACGCAATTGGACTTTGCATCCGGATGCGGACAACACGTAGGCGCGTTCCGTCCCGGGCAAGGCTTCTGGCCCTCCTTCCTGCTCAAGCGCACTCAACTCACCAAGCAACTCCCGATCAAACAAGTTGACCCGTGCGCTGAGGGGGCTGAACAGGAAGTCGTACGCTGACGTGTCGTTGTCGTTGTGGTAGTGCAGCCTCATGACACTCAACCCGCTGCTGATGTCAAAAGCCGCCACACCCTGGCCTCCTTCCGAATGCCGGATGAGCAATCCAGGCAAGTGGCCAAACCACGAATCGTTGCCGTCAAAGGTGGCGGTGTCGAGTTCAACAATCGCTTGTGCGATGTCGGTGCGCAGGGGGATGCGAAGTTGAGAGGCAAGGGAGTCTGAACCCACAACGGTGGGCTCCCGGGGCTCAAACGCCAACGGTCCTGTTTCCAAGGGAATCCACTCCTCTCCTGTGGTTTCCAGGTGGATGTTGGAGAAGTAATTGCTGTCAAGCGACAACGAATCCAAAAGAGGCTGAACCGACAGCAATTCAGGCATCAAGCGCCCGTAAAAATCTCCGGTGTAGCGGAGCTGCAAAAACATGCTGTCCGCAACGGGGTTGGGTCCAAAGTTGATGTCGGTGGCTGAAAGTCGGAGTTGCGTCGCCAGAGCAGCACGGATCGTACCAAAACGAGGCACAAAGACCTGGCCAATCAATCCGGTGCTAAGCTCGTCGGTCTCGAGGCTGTCTTCAAGCACAGTCGCGAGTTCGACCGTGACGGTGTCCACCACTACGGCATCCAACAATTCAGACGTGGGCTGCAGTCCGAGACCAATTTCGGTTTCAGGTTTGGTGCACCCCCAAGAAAATGCAATCAAGCATCCAAATACAAGGCAGACTGTCGGGTGGATGCGGAAATCGGTCCTCTTCATGAGGGCACGAAGTTCAGCAAGAACTTCTCTTACTCCGCGACAGCCTCAGTTTTTCCCTCCAGCATCGTGTCATAGAAAGCGTTAATTTCTGACACGAAGCCTTCTGTTCCCTGGAAAGGAAGGATGGGCTTGTCCAAACTAGCGAGCGTCGCCTGCGAATCTGGCGTCAAGGATTCCGACCCCACCACAATGGCGTCGGCTTCACGCATCGCGAGACTGTTCAGGTTGTCGAAAGTGGGTTCGGCAATACTTTCCAACGCTTCTGCTGGAATGCCGTGTGCCACCGCTTTGGCCGCCATGGCTGGGTCGAGCGACCCTTCAAATCCTTCGTCGTAGGCGTGGTAAATCACCTTGGCGTTGGCGAAGTAGGGCTCGTCTGCGAACACGTGCTTCAAGTACAAAGGAGCCAAGCTTGTCATCCAGCCGCTGCAGTGGATGATGTCTGGAGCCCAGCCCAATTTGCGCACTGTCTCGAGCACCCCGCGCACGAAGAACAAGCTGCGCTCGTCGTTGTCCGCGAAGAACTTCCCGCCGCCGTCCTTCAACACCGCCTTCCGCTTGAAGTAGGTGTCGTTGTCGATGAAGTAGACTTGAATGCGCGCCGAAGGGATGGAGGCCACCTTGATGATCAGAGGGTGATCCGTGTCGTTCACATTCAGGTTCATTCCTGAGAGACGAATGACTTCGTGGAGCTGGTGCCGACGCTCATTGATCTTGCCGAATCGTGGCATGAACACGCGAATCTCTTTTCCTTTCTCATGCGTTCCCTGAGGCAACATCCGTGAGACGTGGCTCATGGTGGTTTCTGGGAGGTAGGGAGTGAGGTGCTGGGAAATGTAGAGGACGCGAGGCTTACTCATTCTTTATGTCATTCGTGAAACGGATAGCCAAGATAGGTATTTTTACACCAAAATCCAAGCAAAACCGCGGGTTTCAGACTCAAAACAGTTCGTTTTCATGGTCCTTTTGCATTCTTTGGAAGCCCTGCGTGAGTGGCAGATAAATGCCGGTTGGAACAACGTTGCGTCAGGTTTTGTGCCGACGATGGGTGCGCTTCACGAAGGCCACGCCAGTTTGATTCGGAAGGCGAAAAGCCAGTGTAATCTCGTTGTGGTGTCAATCCTGGTGAACCCCACTCAATTCAACGACGCCAAGGATTTTGCGGCCTACCCTCGAACCTTGGAAGATGATGCGGCGAAGGCGAAGGCAGCCGGAGCAGATGCGGTGTTCGCTCCGACCGCGGAGGAGCTCTACGGAGGAGAACCTGCGGCGAAGCCCGTCCATTGGGGGGCCTTGACCCACGCCTATGAGGGCGCGCACAGGCCCGGCCACTTTGACGGCGTGGTGGCTGTGGTGGACTTGCTCTTTCAGGCTGTGAGGCCAGACGTGGCGGTGTTTGGGGAGAAGGATCTGCAGCAGGTTGCGATCGTGAAACGTCTGGCCGAGGAACGTCATCCAAGCATCAAGGTGGTGGTGGGCGAACTCATCCGCGACGCCTCGGGGTTGGCGTTGAGCTCCCGAAACGCAAGGTTGTCCGAGGAAGGAGTTGAGCAAGCCTTGGCTTTGAGCCGGTCCTTGAGGGGATTGCAAGCCGCAGCTCGCAGCGAGGAAGATTGGAGCCAGGGCCTGGCTCGAGAGCGAGAGGCTTTGGCGAACAGCCCCGGGGTGACGCTGGAGTATTTGGATGCGGTGGACGCCGCGTCGTTTGCGCCCACGTCGCCAGGAGGAGCGCCCGCGGTTCACGCCGTGGTGGCGGCTGACGTCGAAGGGGTCCGTCTCATTGACAACGCGCCGTTGAGGACTTGACCTTTCTTGTGTTGGGAACTGCAAAGGATTTCGGAACTTCGTCCCAAATCTTCACGCCATGGGTGCCGTCGGTCCTACACAACTCCTTCTCATTGCCTTGGTCATTTTGCTGCTTTTTGGTGGCCGAAAAATTCCTGAACTCATGCGCGGTTTGGGTCAAGGAATGAAGGAATTCAAAGACGCTTCAAGCGGAAAAGACGACAACGCCAAAGGGTCCGACAAGGAATCTTGATGGGGCGAAGGGCGTCTTGGAAAGGGGCCCTGGTTGGGGGAATGTGCGCGTTGGCGCACGGTTCGGTGGCGTTCGGTCAGGACACGCTGACGGTGGTCACGGAGCAAGCAGACACGTTGACGATGGTGACGCTGGGTTTGGATTCCCTTCATGCCGAAGAACGAGCTACGGAGGATTCCCTTTGTGCGTTGGACGTCTTGGTGGATTGGGAGGCCCAATGGGCCGAGTGGTGTGAGACCGCCCATTGCGTCAGCTCCGATTCGTCGCTTTGGAACCTGCCGGATGTGGGATTGACTCGGTCGGGATCGGGGCTAGATTCAGCGACAG
>Ga0209652_1001330_pt1 | contig 20233 bp, 13 predicted proteins | sample SaaInl74LU_5_DNA_FD_184641 | JGI IMG/M metagenome (GOLD analysis project Ga0209652, IMG submission 184641) | Marine microbial communities from expanding oxygen minimum zones in the Saanich Inlet - ESP_74LU_5_DNA (SPAdes) (version 2) | ecosystem: Environmental > Aquatic > Marine > Intertidal zone... | reverse complement strand
GCCATGATAGTATAGAAGCATCTTTTGCACGGCTCAAGCATTGGTTGGTCGTATCAAAGTCGCTACAACGTCGTAGGTGACCTGATGAAGCGTCTGAGATGGCCGCCAACACTACTCTCAGTTGACAGCCATATCGTATCTCACGCTGTGAATATGGCAATCAAGAGCTTCTTGCGGCCCATATAGGTTTTGTTCAATGCGGAGAAGGATACATATCACTTCGCAAGCTCTTTTTGTCGTTGTTTGAGCCACCTGATGATGCTAATGTTTTGTTGTTGTTCGGAATTCTGAAGAAGAATATTGCCTTATTCATCATAATTTGTTTTGTTATTGTTTAGCTTTGTATGATGTTAATCGAGATAAATATTGTTATAAATCTTATTCACACTTTAGCTTTGGCTTCTACGTTGTTTCGCATCACGTCTTTGCTGTCGTCGTAGAACCATAGATAAAGCTCGCTTCTTCATTGGACGTGGAAGATTCTTTACTACACGTTGTGTCTGTTGCTTTCCCCAGGTCTTGAAGTGTAGTCTCGGTCTTTGAGAGTTTTCCTGTTCAATCTGATCTGTGCTACTTTGCAACACTCTTCGTGCAATTGGTGCCCACTCTTGCGATAGACTCCAACGAACTCCGAAGCGTTTCGCCAATCCCTTAATAAGCACGGTACTTCGTGCGAGCAAGACTAGATCATGGGGGAACTCTTTCATAGCCTTTAATGGAGAGTTTGGAGACACCTCACTTTCATCATACCCGCTTGGAAACGTCTCAACACTTCCATCGAATAACCACATTGCTATAGCTGCTTGGCCATGCGCTGGTACATCATCTTTTAGCTCGATTCCCAATCCTGAAGCATAGTTACCAATTTTGGCTAAATCATCAGGATTTTCATCACTCTTGCGCTCATCCAAAGCGAGGATAACTTTGGCCACTGTTTTACGGTAGTCACTACTGACTTGCTTTACTTGGCCGAAGTCAATTAGCCCGATCCTTCCATCATCAAGTATGAAGATATTTCCAGGGTGTGCATCTGCATGAAAGAAGCCGCTTTCGAGAATGCTCCACCCAAAGACTGTGGTCAAGCTCTTGAGAAGCTTTCTCGCAAACATCTTAGCTTCAACTCCATCAGCTACGATCCCTTTTCTTTTCATCTCATCAGACGCGCGGCTCAGAGGAACGCCCTTCAAGAAGTCCATGACGAGTACTCGCTTGCTAACCAAAGCAGGTACACAACGAGGAGTGACAATTGGGCTATCGCGCTGTGCTCCTTTCTCGTCGGTGGTTAAAATGTTGTGCATGCGCTCCATTGATGCTGCCTCTGCCTCAAAATCGAACTCATCTTTGAGCTGCTCTTCTAATTCAGTAAAGACAGCGTAGTAGTCTACTGGAAGATCTGCACCTCTGAAAACCTTGGCAACTTGTTTGAGGTTCGCCACATCTCCCATCAGCTTTTCCTCTATTGAAGGACGTTGGACTTTCACAGCGACTTCACCACCACCGTATTTCTTCGTTAGCACAGCTCTGTGAACTTGAGCTACAGAAGCGCTGCCCAATGGTACTTCATCGAACTCTTCGAATACGTCGTCGAATTGCTCTCCTCTCTGGACGAGAAGTTCCTTCTCGATTACTTCTTTGATTACTTCGACTGGAAGGGGATCGTTATCATCTGTGAAGACAGATAGTGCGTCGGCGTATTCTTGTGGAATTGAATCGGGTCTGCTAGCGACAATCTGAGCCGCCTTTACATAGAAGCCCTGCATCTTCATGATAGTTTTGCTCAATGTGTCGGCTCCATACGCATGCTGCTCACTCCAAGTCAGTTCATCCTCTTCTTGTGCGAGATCATGGCTGTAGGATGATACTGCTATTTTGCGGAAGAAGAGCTCGACGGTTTTGCAATAATAGGAGCGTATGATGGAGGCCATTGCAAGTGAGAACGTGGCAGCACGTATGATGCGTTCCCAGTTAGCGACTGCTTTAATGTAACGCTGATAGCGTTGCTCATATGTCGTTGTTAACAGCAGCACTAGCGCTGTAAGAGCGAGAGGAGGAATGATGTACATTTGGTAAATTATAGAGTTGTTGTTTGTTGGTACGTAATATCAGTTGCTCTGATGATGGTAAGTTTCTTTTTATGAGATGAAAGAGATAAGTAGAGGCACCCAGAATTTCAGACAGAACCCGCTTCTTGCATTCTAACATGTTCCAAACTATTCTCAAGCTGATCTACTGATTTCATTGCTGTTCGATATTGTTCTTGCTGTCGGCAGTGATCTTGCTTCTTACTTACCTAGACATTTCTACACGTAAATTGCTTACTCTTGTACCATATGTAGCCAAACTTATGTCGGTCGATCGAATCAAGTGTAGCAAGCGAAGGAATCCTGCCTGTGCAACTCAGGCCAACCAAAATATATCGCCGAGGGCGATAGAAAGTAACGCATACACGTTCAAGAATCTATTATGATGGACTAGAGAATTGCTTACTTTTATTCTACATTCCCATTTCCCTTTTCAGCTTTTCAAACTCATCATCGACTTGTAGTTCTCGCAGCCTCTTTTTATCTTGGGCCGCAGCCTCAGAAGATGATGTAGTGCGGCGGTGTGGTGGGACCCATGGCTCATATTGTTTTGGTGGCAAGCTAGTGCTGCGGCTGCTGCCGCTGGACGAACTGTTTGATGCACTACTGCCTTTGTTGCTGTACGTTTCCGAAGCAGGCCGTTGTTGTTGTTGGTTTGATTGTTGTTGATTAGTTGCAGTTGATTCAGAAGGTTCATCAACACCTGCAGATCTTCGGCGATTGCCTCGACTACTGCGACGTCCACTAGAACTTCTTCCATAAGAGCTCGAGAATCCTTCACTTCTCCAATTTTTGTCACTAGATGTAGAACTGGATGGTGCGGGCGGTGGAGGCGATGGAGATGGCGGCGGTGGTGTAGTGGGATTAGGTGCGCGATATGAGGAGGAAGGTCCAGAAGAGGATGAAGAATACGATGACGATGATGATGACGCAGACGACTGAGAAGAAGATGATCTGCTGCCATAGCCTCTGCCTCCTCGACCTTCTACCATCAACTCCTTGTATCTTTCTCTCAAACGTACTAATCTATTGCGCCCCTTCTTCAAGTATCCCTTCACCACCTTTTCTCTCGCCTTCAATTCTGCAATACGTTCCTCTAAATCCAATTTTTCAGAGAATTTTGTGGCCAGATTCAAATCAGCCTGAATTTGCACTAAGTCGTTCTCAACAGACTTTTGTTTTGTTTCCAACGATGTCACAAGCACATCCGTTTCATCCATTTCATTGGCAATATCATCAAAAGATCCATAATTCAACAGTTCAGAAAGAGATCGATCATCATCATATCCAGATTCAAAGCCATCAATATTGCCCTCGAGAAAGTCAATGAAATCACCAAAGATGCCACCCCCTCTACTACTGCCTGCTACTCCTGCCGCAGCACCCGCGGCACCAGTTAGCAAATCAGAAAAGATGGAACCAAACGAGTCCCCTCCTGCATCATACTTTTGATCTTCATCATTGTAGTTTGGCATGAAATCTTCCCAATTTGTAGATCTCGTTGAAGATGATGAAGACGAATAGCTGGAGGATCGTCGGTGAGGAGGTTGATAATTGTAGCCACCCGACGTTGTCTTTGTACTAGAGCTGCTATCAGAGCTAGCATTTCCTTTTGTACCACCAGTAAGCATCTCATAGGCTGCATTGATCCTAGCGAAATTCTTGCTTGCCTGCTCTCTCTCTGCTGCAGTAGAATCTTGATCAAGCAGTACATCGGGGTGGTATTGCATGGCTCGTTTTCGGTAAGCGCGCTTAATCTCTTGTTTGTCGGTTGTGGGATTGCGAGAGTCCAAGCCAAGGAGCAAGAATGGATCATCTGTTGTTGGCAATGGTACCGGTTGTGTCTTTTTTGCCATTAACACAGTTTTGGATGACGATCGATAGTTTTGCCATCGTTTAGAGTTGCAGAGGGATGGAGTTGGCGTCGCCTGTCGGAAACCACCAAATTGAGCTACTCCACCTGGTGAAAATGCCCAGCATGGCAACATACACTGCAAGAGCAGTAACACAGCAGCAACTCTCCGTCTGCCGCTGTTTCTCGGGTTCATGGTAACCAGTAGTAAGTTGAATGAAGTGACTGTTATTGTTAGTTGTGCTTCGATTTTGATTTGTGTGATGCATGAGATTTTTTTCTTTGCACGATCAGTCGAGTCAGCCTGACGTGGGCACGTCTGACACTGACACATAAAATACGTGCCTACATGCTACTGGCAGCAGAGCAAGATGTTTTGCTAAGTACAATCAAATGCATTTGTTTTACACCTTTGCATACGTCGTTTTAGGTGCCAGTTGCCTAATAAAATATATCTTTTATAAAATTATCTATTGCTTGTTCGCGTTGAGTTGAAAGTAAAGTCCCACTTGCTCATTTGCTGTTGTCCTAACCTAGGTGGGAATCAAGCAGTCTCTGATGCAAGCCTTAAGCTGTTGCAGTCGATACCATCCATACTAATGCTAAATATAAACCCAGAGCCATCAAACAGAGTGCTATAAAGATGTATAGCAGTCCCGCAAACTTTGGAAGACAACATGGTATCAGATCATTGCATGTATATGTATCTGATTGTTCAAATCCTCGTACGAAGAGATCGTCGTAGAGGTCATAAATTGCAAAGCTTGCGATGAAGACTCCATAATAAAGCGTGAGGAATTGCAGTAATGGATGGAAGAGAAATCTATCCAGCAAGATGAACACTGTTGTCAAAGCGATGAAGCCCATGCTCAACCCAACTGTCCAGACTCTGCTCTCTGTTTCACTTTTCTTTGTAAGATACAGCGATATAACCAGCCCGAAAAGAAAGATGCATGCCGCTACCAATGATGCTATCCGATCACCACTTAATATTATGAATAACATACCGAAGAATGCAGAACCTATGTAACCAGCCGCTAGAACAAAATAAGCATTTCCTCCCTCGTACCTAATTATACCTCCATCACGTTCTTTTACCTCGATACGATTGTTAAGTACAGTCCCTCCTGATAACCAACAAGCTAGCGCATGACTCATTTCATGAACGAAAATGGCAATCAGCTTTATTGGTCTGAGCAAAAGATTGTTCCAAAGAAAGAAATTGGCAAGCAAGTAGCCAAAAAGGAAGGCGATGAAAATGACTTCTTCATCTCCACAGCAGCAAGATAGCGTCCAGTTTGGTTTTGGACATGATGCAGGCGGTACAAAGTCGTCAAAGAGGTCCAGCTCGTATAGTGAATCACCCTTCTCTCTTTTTTCATCTAGAATTCTTCGTAAGAACATGGCAAAAAATTGCCGTCGGCAGACCGAGGTCTGTGTACGTGGCGAGGAAGCTCGCGACCACCACAACTATATCTGTGCAAAGTTAGTAGGGACTGCTACAAGGTAAGCTTCTTTCCACAGTCCATTTGTCACCATCATCGCCTGTACTTAGTTCTCGGCTTGCGTTGCTCTTGTAGGTTCGTGCTTTGAGCAAGATGCACGATCACCGATGCACTCGATGGGGGCTTCTCAAAGAGGCTTCTCAAACCAGTTTTCTTGGTTCTGGCACTAAATCGAAAAAGATCGAGTGACAGTTTCTTTTCCCATGGATCACTTTCACATCGCATCAGGCTGTATGTGCAGCTTCAGAAAAGCATCACTTGTGCTACCAAAATACTTATTCGTAGAGTTGTCTGGCTGCTGGAACAACAAGCGACTGGCTGGGTGCTGTGCTAACCTACTGGCTGACAGCATCATCTTGTCGATCTTTTCTATTTTAACCCAATCAATCACAAAATTATGGATGCATCATACAGCAATACTGCTGCTGCAGTAGCCTCTTTGACAAATCATGGATCGGAATCAGACACACAAGTTTTCAATTCGTCGACATCACATCATGAATTGCTCACAACCGACAGTAGCAATCTTATAGACACTGCCGAGAACGCTAATACCAATAAGAATCCTACGCACAAACGTACATTAAGTGCTTCACACCGACGAAGGCATCGACCCGTTCAGATGGAAAGCATATCTGAAACTGAGTTTGTAGATGTGGCCGACAATCTCGATTCAATTTTTGTCTCTAGGCCACATACTACGCACACTATCAATACCAACGATACAGTGTCTAATGCATCAACATCTTCATCGTCTTCATTTTCTTCAGTAAGGCGGCGGAGAAGTACTCCAATGAGCAGTACAGCTAGCAGCAGTGGATCCGGATCTAGCTCAACACGTCGACGACGTCTGGATCAGAACTTGACTAATCAATCTTCTGATCAAGCTGGAAATACACATGATACGCAAAGAAGAAGTGGCAGCAGTAGTGGACTTTCTGCATCGCTAGATGCAGGGATGAAGTCTCTGAGAAAGTGGATCCGCTCGCGTAAATTTGCATCTAATGTTGCTTCTGATGAAAGAAGCTCTGGCCAAAGCACAACAATGAGACTTGGAGAGGAGGATATATCTGTTCTTTCTCGTGCAGGCAATGATACGGCGGCTATTACTACAACTGCATCTTCCGCCTCAGGCGATTCAAATTCAAGCTCAAACTTATTTGAGCATGGTGGTACCAGTGGGTTTTTATACTACCGTCCAAATGAAGTCCATGTTCGCCATGGTGTTGACGATGGCTTGGAGTATGAAAGTGGCACTGATGAAAGCACAGATTTGCTTTTACCTTTGATTAATCTTTCCCAGGAAGGTGGCCTACGTCACCGTGCGTATTCGGAACCAGATAGAACACAAGTAGCTGGTTTCTTCTTAAACTCTGTTTATAGTTCTAGAGCGATAGATACTGGTGGCTCAATAGATGAAAGTTCACCCCCAGTTTCTCAGGTAGTAAATGTGACGGATGCGAGTGTTTCTGTGATCGAGGAAGGGAACGCAACTACACACCAAGAAATCGAGCAAATACAAGCCAACCCCACGCTACAAATACCAAACGATCAGACTAGTCTATCAGCAACAGGCTCTGTTGACAGTGTGACAGAAAGTAATGTTGTCGCAGAATCAGAGTCACCTGATAATTTTGAATCTGCCGTTCTACCTGGATCTACCGACGATGGTAACGTTAACAACACCGATATTGAAACAATTATTGATCCAGACCGTGATGCTCGAATGAGATGGCTACAAATAAACAGACGATTTCGACGTATCATATCTTGCGTGGCGTTGACTTTCTCCTTCCTGCTTGTCTTGTTTTTGGTTTCGTGGGTAGTACTGATAGCAACCTACGTTCTCTCCCTTCCAAAGACATGCGATGTTCCTCTAAAAGCATACTTTTGGCTAGCAACGCTTCAGCTGGCTCTGGACTTCTTCCGCGCGGAAATAATGAAGTGGATGTGTAGGTGGCGCTCCAACTCTCAGGGCGCATTGCCGCTGAGAGTGCTACTTTACAACATTGCATACTTGATTTTCGCCATGCTTGTGTTGCGGCTCGGTATCACTAGTGTATTTGTGAAAGAGTCGACATGTTACGATACTGCACCAGAACTCTTTCTCGCTAGTGCAGTTTTTGTGTCTCTCACCCTCTTAGCCTGGACATTGATCATTGCGGGATACATTATTCCTTATGCTGCCGTCGCAGTGCTCCTGACAAGAAACGGATACTTTCCCAACGAAGACCTCGATGCACTCAACGACGCAGAAAGGAACAGGAGGGGACGTCTAATTGGCATTCTCCCGAACAATCTCGCCAATTCTGCACCGCCTGACTGCGTCGAAAAGCTACGTGTGGTTATGTACGACGAATTCAATGATTCTTTTCAGAAGGAATGTTGCATTTGTCTCATGGAGTATGCGCCGGGAGATGGAATAGTAGCAACGCCTTGTGAGCACATTTTTCACAAACAGTGTTGCAAGGAATGGCTACAGCTATCTCGGTCTTGCCCGATATGTAGAAGGGATATTGTTGATGGGTTAGGTGAAGGCTCTACTTTGGAAGAGGGCTCTATATCTGACCTTGGCAGTCATCGCAGAAACAATCCTCAACAAAGAAGGACTTCACGTGACTTGCAGCGTGAGGCGTCAAATCTTCTGCAATTTTTGAGACGTGATCAGCGTTCACGAAGAGCATCATCTGAGAATTCTAGTAATAATGGAAATTAATTTGTATAATACTAAATCTTCAAGCTAAGAACTTAACTAAAGAAATATTCAAATCAATATGCAAATGTAAACAAACATGACGACAATAGCTTTTTCTTTGGGTCCCTTCAAACTGATTGATCCACCTTGACAACATTTTCAACCAGCGGCTTGGCAGATGTGCTTTGCTGAGATGTAACAGTATCGTTGCCCAGAGAAGTCGTCTGCACTGGATGCTGTTTCAATTCAGGTGACACACTACTCGACCTAGCCGACGCGATACTTGATGTGGCAGAAGAGACTAGTTGTGGAACTTCTTTTTCAAGAGCGCAAATAGGGTCGACAGAGACATCGTAAGTCTTGTGATGGTACTTATCCTCCGTTGCGTATTTCTCGAGCAATTCATCATTGACCAACGATACAACATTGGAATTAGCAAGTTCCTCCCCCCGTCTCTCCACCTTAGCGATAGTATCGTTCATCTCTTTCTCCTTCGTCCAGATGAGAAGGTACTTCCGTTTTATTGAACAGCGACACATGTAGTGTGAGTGGCGTAAACAGCTCACTTTCGATTCACTGCATTCACAACACACAGCAGAGAAGAAGCAAATATGCTTGCATGAGTGACATAGTCGTTTGTCATCATAGTCCGCTGATTCTTCATCTAGCCGATCCAACCGGTTGGGAGGGAGTGTTACATCGTTGGAAACATCACGCACTCCCGCTTTGATAAGCTTAGCCCGTAGCAATAGCTCCTCATTTTTCAACCGACGCAGCTCCTGTGCAAGCGCACTGCAGATTTCCTTTGTGCGTAGCTCCTTCGCCCAATGAGCCATCGTATAAACCAAGCGATCATGTGAAAATACCGATGGACGGGCAAAAGTCCTGTATCTTTCGTTAGCATCGACCGCATGTGGAATCCAATCATGTAAAGCAAAGTTGACCGCTTCTCCACAATTTGGTCCCAAAGAAAATCCACCATGGAATGCACGAGGAAATGTAACAATAAACTCTCCAGAATGTTGAAGTAGTTTGCAAACACGCACTCCCTCCTGATTGAGAATTCGTGGACTGAACGACGTTGTGATGTGATGGAGTAAATCAGGCACATCTCTCATTTTCATGGACAAGTAATTTTTGAACACTCTCTCAACTCCATCTGCATCTTGCTTTGTGCCCGGTACACCATACCACTGCTTCGGTGCTCCCCTGTGATGATAATTGATACTGTACATGTAATTATCTTCATTGTGCCAGCAAAATGTACTGAAGAGACAACCGAAATAAAGCCAGGGGACATTGATACCGTTGATCCCCACCTTTAAGTGTCGAAGCACACTATTTTTGGAGTTGGGTATATTGTTCAAATTCCAAAACGTTTCACGGTAATATTCTTCGGTACCAAATTCAGGTTCTGGAAGATCATCCTGATCACTCTTTTGAAAGTTGGGCGAGTTCACTGATCTTCCCCTTTGTGAGATAGGAAATCCAGATCCAACCTCAGAGGTATCAATATCATTTCCATAATCTACATCTACTTCATGACTCTGTGTTTCGACAATATCCCAATAGTCGCGTTCCAAATTCTCAGGTGACATGATTGTTTCCTTTTGGATACCATTGGTTGCACTGTCAGTCTTTGGCAGCTCACTGTTTTGAACGGCAGAAGACGACGTGATGGGAGGTTCATTATTTAGCACACTGGAAGATGATGTGATCGAAGGCTCAGTGCTTGTCACTGCGGAAGAGGGTACAGTGGTTGATGGCACACCATCTTCTCCAACAGCACCAACTTCAGTCTCTTTCTTCTCGACATCATTATCTTCCGTGGCAGCACTTGGAGCGTCTGAAGCAGAATAGCGCCTCTTCCATTTCTTACTCCAAGCCGTGGCCATTTTCTGATATTCCCTCACTGTATATTCAGTTCCATCACCAAAGCTAATCCCCTCCTGTAGGCGATGGATAGATTGATCCTTTGTTTGAAACTTTTTTGGGCAGTCTATATCTACTGCAAATGGAGGATTCCAGCCTGATTATTAAGAGGGCAAAAGAGTACAATCATGGTCAGTGAGAACAAGAGAGGAACAAAGAGTAAATGAACTTGAACGAGAGGTATCTTCTTCTCAACTAACCTTCCGGCGGTACAATTTTACAAATCCCATACTTCTCCGCCACCGATCGAATCTTTTCCAGATAAATCAAAGGATCACCACTAAACTCCTCCTTCGTCGGATAAAACGTCGGTCCAAACGGAATATTCGACAAGATCTCCACATCACGGACCGTATCCTTTCGTGAATTGGCAAGGGCTTGCTCGAGCATGCGCTGTTCCTCGGCTGTTTCGGGATCTGGTGCAAAGTTTTGGGTGGGGATGCGGATACGTTTGGCGGGGGGAGCGGACATGTTGTCGCCACCGTTGTTGTTGAGGCTCATTGTTGCTAGTAAGGAGGGGTTTACTGCCTATGAATGCCACTAATAATGGTATGGTAAAGTCTTTGTGGTTAGAGAAGCCAGCAATTTTATGAGAGGCAGGCGGCAGTTAAACGTGAAACCTGCGAAAACAACTGGGACTGATGACTCGAAGAAGAAGAGAAAGTACTTGTAGCGGATGTACTTAAGTAGGAGTACTTAGTTTCTGCTACAATACGCGAATGACCTCTTAACAACCAAGCGAGAGACAACCAACATCCTATCAACAGGTATTCTTTTGTTGCAATGCCTACAGAGATGCTCTTCAAAGAAATGGAAGGGAGAGAGGTTTCCACACGTTTCAATCAAATAGCTAGGTAGGTAGGTGTAGGAAAAGGAAAGGTGCTCAAAAGCTATATTATATTCATATTCATTGAAAGAAACTAGTAAGAAGCGTGTTTTCACCCGCCTACTTCCATAGTCGTTGCAAACTCATATTCGCTTCTCCCTCCTTCTTCATCACCTTACTAACAGCCATCTCAAAATCTTCTTGAGTCACATGCACTCTCCTCTCTCTCAATGCAAACATACCCGCTTCCGTACAAACAGCCTTACACTCAGCACCACTAGCATTCATCATCTTCTCCGCAATAGTGTGCAAATCAATATTCCTGAGCAAGTTCATTTTACTCGAATGAATCTTCATAATTGCCATACGATTCTCAGCATTGGGATTGGGAAATTCAATCTTACGATCAATTCGACCAGGACGCAACAATGCCGAATCCAATATATCAATACGATTGGTGGCCATGATGACCTTGATATTCTGCGCTGGTTCAAACCCATCCAACTGATTCAACAATTCCAACATGGTACGTTGCACCTCGGAGTCTCCTCCACCTCCACCCCTCGACTGACCAATGGAATCAATCTCATCCATAAAGATAATACTCGGTGCCGCCTCACGTGCCATGACGAACAATTCACGGACCATCCTCGATCCCTCCCCAATATACTTTTGTACCAACTCTGCTCCACTCACACGGATAAAGGTACAATCGGTATGATGCGCCACCGCACGTGCCAACAACGTCTTTCCCGTCCCCGGAGGTCCATACAGCAACACTCCCTTAGGTTGCGCGACACCCAAACTCTCAAATAGTTCGGGATGCTTAATCGGAAGTTCAATCACCTCCTTAATTTCCATAACCTGTTTCTCCAACCCCCCAATCATATCATACGTTGAATCCGGCACAGCCTCCACCTTCATCAATGCCACCAATGGATCCACCTTGGTGGGTAACAATTTGTGCAATGTGTACGAATCATTCCTTAATGCTACTCGTGTATTCGGCTTTAAATCATTAATGTCAATATCCTTGTCAATGTCCACGACATATTTCCCTTCGGGATTAATTTTGACAAGGACTTTTTTTTGTCCCATTTGTTTGATTACCTCGCCGACGTAGCTGCCTGGTTCTTGGAGGTGGTGCAGTTCTTCGCGGAGCATGCGGACTTTGGCGTTGAGTTCATTGCGGCGGGCTTTGAGGCGTTGTAGGTCCGATGTTCGTTCGCTGATGGTCTGTTTTGTTTTATTATTCGTTGTTTGTTTGTTGGATGTATAACGAAAAAATGATCATATTAGATTTGCATCTATACAAGCAACATTCAAATCACATACTCCGAACAAAGCCAGATCTGTACTTACCGAATTCAACTCTCCAATTTTGGAGGAGTAGTATTTGTCCATTCCGGACCCTGTCGACATGGTAGCCACGGATGTCATGGTTGTTTTGGATAATGATAGCGATGTTGTGGATTTTGAGATTTTGCGATGGAAGCTTCGAAAAGCTTCTTAGAGGGCTTCATGAGAGGGCCAACCACTCCCCGCTCGATCTGCCCCCTCACTGTTGAAGAAAAGGAAGCGACAGACAATGTGATAAAAAGCGCCGATACCCTGCTACTGCACTTACACTATCATCAACAACATCAACATGCTCGCCCTAAAGAAGAAAAGAGAGGCCGAGGCAAAAGCCAAAGCCGCCGCCGCAGCAGCTGCCCCTCCCTCTTCAGAACCGGCCCCAATGGCCGTCGACTCGACATCATCATCATCATCGTCCAACAAAGTGTCTTTATTGGGAATTGGTGGAAAGAAGAAGAAATCGGAAGATGGTGCTGCGAAGAATGGAACGAAGAAGCGTAGTCCTGGTGAAATTAGAATTCAAAAGGGTAAGTTGATCTTTATTAGTATGGTGTTGCACTGTTTATATCATTTATTGTGAGCTTTGAGTTAGTATGAATGTGGGTGTCATTGGGGGCAACAAAATTAATAGCGTTGATATCAGAGACAATAATCACTCACTCACTCTGACACCACTCCACCACACTCCACCCACCCACAATACAGATATTGCCGAACTCGACGGAGGAAAAGTAGCCAACATCGACTTCCCCAACCCCAACGACCTCACCGTCTTTGAAGTATCCGTCACACCCGATTCGGGCTACTGGAAAAACGCCACATACAAATTCAAATTCGAAATACCCGATCACTACCCACACACACCACCCAAAGTCCACTGCGATACCAAAATTTACCACCCTAATATCAATCTAGAGGGGAAAGTCTGTCTGAACATTCTGAGAGAGGATTGGAAGCCCGTGTTGGATATCAATGCGGTGATTTATGGGCTTATATTTTTATTTTATGAACCGAATCCGGATGATCCGTTGAATCATGAGGCGGCGGAGTTGTTTCGGAAGGATATCAATCATTTTGAACGGTTGGTGAATAGGACTTTGAAGGGGGGTGTTATGGATGGAGTTTATTTTGATAGGTTGATTTGATGATGATGGATTTGAGAGGAGAGGAACTTTGTAACCACACAATTGCAGATTTCCAATTTGCAGACTGGTGGAGATACAAAATTTGCAAGTATGCTGTGTAAAGAGTGATCCATTATTGCACTTTTTGGGAGGGTATAATCAGATTTAGCCGACATCATATTATCATTGAAACAAAAACATCATTATCAGCGCATGTCGAAGTGTACAATAGTATTGTGCTCTAGCTTAGTTAATTGTGTGTGAGCACACTCTTTCCCCTGCCTAGCTGGCGTCATCGCCTCACAACCACGCTTTATCTATTGATAATGTTGAAAAATTCTGCCCTCGTCTTTGGATTGCTTTCAAAGCAACCACGCACACAACTGGTGACAGTCCTTGCCCCAACTTTCTGCACTCCCCTCATCACCATGCAAAAGTGAGAACTTTCAATCACAACCCCTACACCAAGTGGCTCCACCGCGTCAACAATTGCATCCACAATCTGACGTGTCAATCGCTCTTGCACTTGAAGTCTTCGTGAAAAGACTTCGGCAATCCTAGCAATCTTGGATAGGCCAATAATCTTTCCATTGGGAATGTAACCAACATGAACTTTACCAGTAAAGGGAACCATGTGATGCTCACACATGGAATGGATATCAATATCTTTCACCACGACAATTTCTTTATGGCTGTCTTCTGTAAAGACAGCATCGTTCAGAACTTGTTCCGCAGAGAGGGAATAGCCTGACGTCATGAACAAGAGTGCCTTGGCCCATCGCTCTGGAGTCTTCAAGAGGCCTTCGCGACTGGGATCTTCTCCGATGCATTTAAGGATGGTGTTGCAAGCCGAAGTCATCTTGGTAAGTCGTTCTTCCTCCATGTCCGCATCTGCCTTGGCGGGCTGGCAATATTCTGGCATCCTTCCAGTTGCAGTTGATTGTGATAAGCGCTTTCTCTTCTTTGTTCTTTCTAGCTTTGTACGCTCTGCATCGCAAGCATCGCAGATGCAAATTCGGCCCTGTGACAAGACGCACTCTTCGCAATCATCGACATCAGCATTGGGTGTGGCATCTGCTTCGGTAGTTTTGGTTGAGACTGTTGAGACGGAAGACAGCTCCGCTACTGGAGATGTACTGCTAGACATTTTGCTATTATTGTTGTGTGGTGTCAATGTTAACTTTTCCAACTATGAGTTGTTTGACTGATTGTGATTGATTGATGGGCAGCAACTATTGTTTCCGTGGTTATTTTAGAACGTTCTAGAGATGCTGCTCATGCTTCATTGCGTGTCAATGCTTTTGTTCCTCATAATTTTGTGTGGTCACGGCGCGGCTGACACAGCATGGGCGCCCACGCATACAATAAGTGTGCACTTGGCCATCCGGCATTTGTTTGATCTCCAAAAAATCTCTTGTTGCGTTGGCTTGGGCGTTGGTTGGGCCGCCCCTCGAAGAGAGCAAGCAAGTGAACAGTAGGTGTCCAACACGAAGGAAGAAGGTCAAGCTGATGATCAGGGGGTAGCATTGCAGCAGCAGCAGCAGCGAAGAGACCAGCCCTTGTAAATATTTTTCGGTGCTTACACCATGACGACTGCCAAACATGAAGCATCGCCGCCAAGAAGTGGCACATCTCTTGTAGTTACAATTCTGTTGATGGCAATCAGTGCATTACTCAGCGGCTACATTACATCAACAATCCTTGACAAGGAATATAAGATCATTTTCGCAGAGATGCAAAAGGACTGTCATCAAACTCAAAACGACTATCTCTCCTGCCGATCACATGCTGCAGAAGAAACAACCAAGTGGAGAATTTATGCGGATCAAAACATACGCGCCTGTCAAGAGTATGTCGAGAGACATTTGGGCGAAGATATTTTGGCATATAAGTTGGGAAGTGATGGATTAGGCAAGGCTATTAATAGAACGCTCGAGCACGAAGCTTTGCAATTTGAGCTGACTCAAAGTGAAGCCAAAGCCACTACTTTGCTTAATTCTAATATAATTCTGAATCAAGAGGTGGAGGCTCTAGAGAAGGACAGGGCAATACGAACAAGACAAATTAAGAATTTTGTAACCGAGATAGAAGATGCTGAGAGAGCTCTGGAACTCAGAGATTTGGAGCGTGTAGAGTGTGATAGATATCATAGGGACCTAATCAATTGTGAGGAGTCTCTCAACCAAGCCCAGCAAGACAAGGTAAATAATGAAGCACCATCTTCTCACACGGTGAAGCAACTTTCAGATCAAGTTCAAGCACTGCAGAACCAAGGGAAAATGAAGGAGAAAATGCTAGAAGAGATGGGGTTCACAATAAACGACGCCAAGAAAGAGATACAATCATGGAAGGTGAAAGCAGAATCATTAGTTGAGAAGGTGAATTTCCGAAGCCGAAGAGATGTGCTCAAACAATATGGCCCAGGACCTCACTATGTGCGGATTACATTATCACAAGAAGAGACCATTCTCTTGAAAATGGCTCCTCTTGATTTGATGCCGCACACGATCCATATTTTCATGAATCTGATTCAAGAAAAGATGTATGTTGGAGGCACGTTCCTACTGGCACGTGAGCACATTCTTGTTGCTGCTCCCATCGATGCATTTGACCCTGAAAACAACCAAAGACTAGAGGAGAAAATGGTCGAAGAGGGCTACTTTCCAGATGGAGCCTTACTGTTTCATCAGTACTCTCCCGAGTTTCCGCATGAAAAATACACTGTAGGATTCTCATCAACAGGTGGACCTCTTTTCTATATCAACATCCAAGATAATATTGAAGCCCATGGTCCAAGACACATTGATAATGAGGGCGATGTGGAGGGAGATCCCGTTTTTGCTGAGGTGGTCGAAGGGTTCGATGTAATTCAGAGAATTCTTGCCCTGCCAAGGAACGAAGATGACTCGTTGAACACTCGAGCTCAAATTTTTGATACATACATTGTGGAAAGTGATGCCAAGTAGGTAGGGATGTAATCGGCTAAGATTTAAACTTTCATTTACATTACTAAAGCACATCATTCTTTTACATAAATGAATGTTTAGAGTTTAGATGAGTCGCAAAAACCAATGGTTGGGGACTATAAACCATGGGCCCCGATATGTATGTACTTGCTTCTTCAGATAGGGAGCCCTAACCAAGGCAGGGACTGGAAAAGAGATGTGGCTTGCTTGTGACAATGTATTGCGCCCGTTCAGAGACCTTCGCTTTCTGATACCGTTTCCCATGACGTTTCTGATATCTAAGCAAGTCTAAGTAAGTAGGAGTTCCGAGTGAGTCTTGGTAGTGACACCACCACGTGGCTGTCAGCTGTTTTGACAACGTGCTACAAAGGAATTCCTACAAAAATGGGCGCAAGCTGCTCGCAGATGGTCGCAAAGGTGCACGAACCTTAACTTACGTCATATGACACATATGTAAGATTGTTTCTTCATCAATCTAGAGAGCGTCTCTTCTCTGAAATTTCGATAGGGCAGGGGGCGTGACCCCTCGAAAAGTGTTGCAAGTCCTTGCTATTTACCCTACAAGGCTTCTTGCCCCCCAAATGATCTCCCCCCTTTCCCTTTTTGACTGACCGGTCGCGGACAAACCCTCATCAACCTTCCGTTCTGCGGAACGGAAGCAGCATTCCTGTAAGAAGCCATCACATCTCTTCAAGCAGAAGTGGAAAAGAGCATTGCATTGGGCATTGGTGGTACTTAGCGGAAGGCAGCCATTAATTAACAAAAGCGGCGTAGATCTTTGTATTATACTTACTTATCACTACGGCGATGAATATATCAGAAGAATCAGTGAATTAATACGCTTCCTCAAAGCTACTCTTCCAAGAAAGAAGCACCTCCTTCTGATTGACGACTGTCAAGATCATACCGCGATCAGCATGGAGAACTCCGGCGCCATAAACGAAATGGACGCCCGTCCTATGTCAATACCAGCACGGCTACCATTGCCAAGGTCTCGTAGCGTTAAACTTGCCGCTAATATTGTGCCCTCACTACCGCCACCATCATCGGCATCAGAACTCGGTTTTCCCAACGCCAAGAACATCACACCTGAAATGCCGGCGCACCCATCGTCTTCCTGCCATGAGAGTAGGGCCGCATCTTCTGCTGATGGCAGCAGCAAGCATAATCAGTCACCCACAGCATTTTCATCTTTTTTCGGATCAAGATCTCAGGCTGCTGACACCGCCGCTTCTCAGCAGCCACGGTCACTCAAGAATCATGATGTGTTACATAATCATGACCGCCTCAAATTAGAGCCCTTTTCCCCTACTGAAGATTCATCTTCTGAGTTCCGATACAGGAACATACCATCCTTTATTTCAACTCAGTTAGATGGATCTCCCATGGAGATGTCACCGATGCTAGGGGGCTTATCATCTGGAAAGAGCCCAAACAAGAAGCGTTCTATGGAAGGAAGGAGCGAATCCTCCACCCGCTCGGAAGATGAGCAGCCACATACCCCAAAGTACCGTTGCTTGCTGCAGGGTTTGAGTCTAAACTCACCTTCTCGTTCTTCTGCATCTACCACACCCGATGAGGCAGGTGGTGGTGTCCAGCAGTCCCCTTATCGGCGGCCCCCCAATATTCCTTCTTTCATCAAGAAGAAGAAGGAGAGCATCATGCTTACAGACTCATTCGAGTCACAATCATTTTCTGCGGCACACACTCCCATCAGGACCCCAGAGACTGGACAGTTTTACATGAGGTCGTCTGAAAAGGTTTCTACTCCTACCACTGCATCAAGCTCTTTTTATTCTACGCGCAGTAATCGAACATCGATTGGACATCAAAACTCACCCTTCAAGATGTTGCCACCTCGCCTTGGGGATCAGTCACAAGGTTCAACTGACACACCGGAAATGATTCATTCAAATTATTCACCATTTGTGTCCTCGCCAACAAGATATGCATCCTCACCGACACGATTTGCATCCTCTTCACCGTTTGTTTCCTCGCCAACGCGATTTGGATCCTCTTCTCCACTGATGACGTCCTCGCCATCCCCTCGTGTTGTCCCTCTCAAGATACTTTCAAGAGATGGAAGCCCTGTGGAACATGCTAAACTTGCGTCCGCTACGGGAGCAATCCCGAAGTTGGGAATGGATCACCTTCCCTACGATCCATCAACATCTTCCCAGGCTATGATGTCGTCTCCTCTCATGCGGTCCTTGGATAAGTATGCTAAGAAAGATTCCATGGAACAAATGAATAATGAGGATGGTAAGGAAGATACATTGTCAGGGGCAGCTATGCCCTCCTTGCACGGGGAATCTTCCAAACCAACCAAGTATGGAGAATCACCGAAGTCGAAAGACTACCCTCAGTTGCCCAGGATCAAGCTAACACCCAGAAGTAAGAGTAACTACGCCTCTTTGATGTTGGATGCATCCCCACGTGGGGCGACTTTGCCGCCACGTCTGAATCTGTTGGCTTCTAGTAGTGGCCCACTGCTCAGGAAGAGGACGGACAACTCGGGGGATAAGGAAGACCTAGAGATGGATTCTCTTCTCAGTGGGTTTGGTCATCACAATTCAAATGATGACGAACCAAGGAATGGGAAGCAAAAGCGGAGTGATTCTTTACTTGATAGAGTAGAAAGCGAAGAATCAGAAATGGTCGCGATAGCGCGAACACCGTTAATGCTACCTTCATTTTGTGCCCAAGCAAAGGACAAACCAATGAAGTCCATCACGTTCAAAACACCCGAACACGACCGGGAGGAAAGCTTGAGCAGCCCTAGCTTTCTCCCTCGGTTCGTTCCTGCTTCAAAGTCTCGTTCTTTGTTCAACTCCCCTCGCGTAGATGATCCCATTGAGCAAATCATCCGCGCAGATGCAATAGCTGAGGCGGCCAAGTCCAACGAAGAGTTGACCGACGATGAAAGTGACTCAGAAGGACCAGGATCCGACTTCATGCTTTGCTCACCCAAGGCTTATTCATCGAAGATGCTCCACAAGATGGAGAAACGGCCGACCAAGGCCGCACTCCCTGTGAAACCCGGTCATCGCGCTGAGTCACCGTCGTTTGGTAGGGCCAGAGCTGGCAGTATTGGGAGCTTAAAGAAGAGAACTAGAAGCTTCTCTTCTCCCACTACACCTACAATTGCGGAGGAGGGCCTCGCAAGCTTTGACGCGACTTTCAGCAAAAGTACCACGTCAAACGAATGTACTCATCAAGGTTTCGGTCACAGAGATAGGTCAGCCGCTACGCTTTCCTCGTATTGTTCTCTCTCTGATTGTGATGACACTACGATTCACCACCACCACTCTCATACAATGCCTCTGTCAATCGATATCGGAATGAAAAATAACGGTCTATCAATGACAAGCATGACAAGTTTATGTGGACTGGACATTGTAGATGAATCTGGTGATGAGTTTCGTGATAAAGTTCCAGCATCGCTTCCATCTGAATCGTCCCAGATGTTCAAGCATGCAGAAGGCTCTGACATTTGCACCGTAGGCTTAAGGCGGTCAGAATTCAGTCAGAACTCTTTGGGACTATCTGTTGACTCAGTTGGTGATGGGGACCAAAGAGATTTGTTCACTCCTCCCCTCACAACAACACGGAACTTGCAGTCCCCACCTCCACTTCCGAAAAGGACTGTGAATTACCAATATTTGTAGCGAGACGATCCAACCTGAAGGATCTCATCTCGTATCAAGGCTATCTGCTATATTTGTATTATGTAATGTATGTTCTATCGCGCTTGTAAAAAACGTGCTAAAGCTAAAAGCTATTACTTATGAAATTATTATCTTTGTTATACATAGCAGTATATAAGCTGTTAAGATCCTTGTGGGTAGAGCACCGAGCATGGGGCATATCCTTGACAGATTTCCACATTATCACTG
>Ga0209652_1001327_pt1 | contig 20250 bp, 30 predicted proteins | sample SaaInl74LU_5_DNA_FD_184641 | JGI IMG/M metagenome (GOLD analysis project Ga0209652, IMG submission 184641) | Marine microbial communities from expanding oxygen minimum zones in the Saanich Inlet - ESP_74LU_5_DNA (SPAdes) (version 2) | ecosystem: Environmental > Aquatic > Marine > Intertidal zone... | reverse complement strand
ATCGCGCCAATCGCGATGGATGAAGGTCTTCGCTTTGCGATCCGCGAAGGTGGCCGTACCGTTGGTGCCGGCGTCGTCGCAACGGTTATTAAATAATTAGGCTATAGTTAAGGGGGGCGTATTTTCGCCCTTCTTTGTTTATCCAAACGAGGTAAAGCAGTTATGGAAACCCAGAATATCAGAATCCGATTGAAGGCATTCGATCACCGTATTCTTGACCAGTCCACGGCAGAGATCGTGAACACGGCTAAGCGTACAGGTGCTGAGGTGCGTGGGCCGATCCCGCTGCCGACCAATATGCGTCGCATGACCGTGCTTCGCTCGCCGCATATCGACAAGAAAAGCCGCGAGCAGTTCGAAATTCGTACGCATAAGCGTCTATTGGATATTATCGACCCAACACCACAGACCGTGGACGCGCTGATGAAGCTCGATCTTGCGGCCGGTGTTGACGTCGAGATTAAGCTCTAGGGAAGGGACCAGAGTTATGCGTAGCGGCATTATCGCCCGTAAATTGGGAATGACACGCGTGTTTAACGATGCTGGCCACCATGTGCCGGTCACCGTTCTAAAACTCGACGATGTCCAGGTTGTGGCAGTTCGTAGCAAAGACCGGGATGGCTATACAGCCGTTCAGCTTGGCGCAGGTGTTGCCAAGGCAAAGAACGTATCAAAGCCGATGCGTGGTCATTTTGCGAAGGCCAATGTATTGCCAAAGTCAAAGCTGGCCGAGTTTCGGGTTGGTGATGATGCGGTTCTCGAAGTTGGCTCGACTTTGATGCCATCGCACTTTGTTGCCGGTCAGAAGGTTGATGTTGTTGGCACAACGCAGGGTAAGGGTTTTGCCGGTGCGATGAAGCGTCACAACTTTAGCGGTCTTCGCGCATCACATGGTGTGTCCGTTTCGCATCGTTCGCATGGTTCAACTGGCCAGTGTCAGGATCCGGGCAAGGTGTTTAAAGGCAAAAAAATGGCTGGCCATATGGGCGCCTCGCGGAACACCACGCAGAATATCGAGGTTGTTGCTGTTGATAATGATGAAGGCGTCGTCCTGCTTTGTGGTGCGGTTCCTGGCCCGAAGAATGGTTGGGTTTTGATCAGTGACGCCATCAAGGTGGCACGCCCTGATGATGCGCCATTCCCTGCTGGGTTGTTGTCTGATCTAGCACCTGCTAGCGAAGAAGCTCCGGCTGAGGATGTTGTGGCTGAAGACGCTGCCGTTGACGCGGTGCCATCTGACGAGACCGTTGCTGAGGCACCTGCCGCCGCTGACGCGGAAGCCGAGAAGGAATAAGGGTCATGAAGATTGATGTGAAAACAATCGACAACAAGGCCGCTGGCGACATTACGCTTGCTGATGCAGTCTTTGGGGTCGCGCCGCGCGCTGACATTGTTGCGCGTGTGGTGAAATGGCAGCTTGCCAAACGCCGCGCTGGCACACATAAGGTGAAGTCGCGCGCCGAGGTGGCAATTACCACAGCCAAGATGTTCAAACAGAAAGGCACTGGCCGCGCACGTCACGGTTCTGCGGCTGTTGTCCAGTTCCGTGGTGGTGGTGTTGTTCATGGTCCGGTTGTTCGTGATCATGCTCATGCTCTACCAAAGAAGGTTCGCCAGCTTGGTCTGCGTTCGGCTTTGTCTACAAAGGCAGCTGAGGGCAAATTGCTGGTACTCGATAGCCTTGCGTCAACTGGCAAATCTGCTGGCAAGACGGCAAAGCTTCGCGAGCAGCTGGTAAAGCTTGGCGCTGAAAATGCACTGATCATTGGTGGTGCCGAGTTGGATGCAGGCTTTGTAAAGGCTGCGCGTAACATTCCGTTGGTTGATGTGCTGCCACAGCAGGGCATTAATGTGTATGATATCCTGCGTCGTGACGTTCTGGTTCTGTCCAAGGATGCTGCGGCCCATCTTGAGGAGCGCCTGAAATGAGTGTTCGTGCGCGCAAGCCAGTAACAACTGTGGTCACAAAGGCTGCTGCCTATGACACGATCCTTCGTCCAATCATCACCGAAAAGGCGACGATGGCGAATGAGCATGGTCAGGTAACCTTTGCGGTTGCGATCACAGCAACTAAACCACAAATCAAGGCAGCAGTTGAAATGCTGTTTAATGTCAAGGTCACTGCGGTGAATACGATTGTCCAAAAGGGCAAGGCCAAGACCTTTAAAGGTCGGCCGGGTCGTCGCTCTGACATGAAAAAGGCAATGGTCACATTGGCTGAGGGTCAGAACATTGACCTGATGGGAGTTTAATCAGATGGCGTTAAAGAAATTTAATCCAACAACCCCAAGCCAGCGGAACCTTGTCCTTGTTGACAAATCTGCCCTTTATAAGGGTGGGCCGGTTAAAAAGCTGACCGAGGGTTTGTCAAAGACAGGTGGCCGTAATAATTCGGGTCACGTGACGTCATGGCAAAAAGGTGGCGGCCATAAGCGCCGGTACCGCCTGATCGATTTCAAGCGCACCAAGGCAGGTATGTTTGCGACTGTTGAGCGGATTGAATATGATCCGAACCGGACAGCATTCATTGCGCTTATTACTTATGAAGATGGCGAACAAAGCTATATTCTGGCGCCACAGCGTTTGTCAGTTGGTGACAAGGTTCGCGCTGGCATCGGGTCTGACATCAAGCCGGGCAACGCCCTGCCATTGGCCAATATTCCAGTTGGAACATTGATCCATAATGTCGAGTTGAAGCCGGGCAAGGGTGGCCAGCTGGCACGTTCAGCCGGAACCTATATCCAGCTTGTTGGCCGTGACCGCGGTTATGCGATTTTGCGCCTGACATCTGGTGAAGTTCGCTTGGTGCGGTCAGAATGTATGGCGTCTATCGGTGCTGTATCAAATCCTGACCAGCAAAATATCAAGATTGGTAAAGCTGGCCGTAATCGCTGGCTTGGCCGTCGCCCGCATGTTCGCGGCGTGGTTATGAACCCTGTTGATCACCCACATGGTGGTGGTGAGGGTCGTACTTCAGGTGGCCGTCATCCGGTAACGCCTTGGGGTAAGCCAACCAAGGGCAAGCGTACTCGTTCTAACAAGAAGACTGACCGCCTGATTGTGCGGCGTCGCAAGCCATAAGGGTCATTCTTAATCATGGCACGTTCAGTTTGGAAAGGCCCGTTTGTAGATGGGCATCTGTTGAAGAAAGCGGACAAGGTTCGCGAGTCTGGTCGGAATGAAGTGATCAAAACATGGTCACGCCGTTCAACGATTATGCCGCAATTTGTTGGGCTTACATTTGGTGTGCATAACGGCAATAAATTCATCCCTGTGTCTGTTTCGGAAGAAATGGTTGGACACAAGCTTGGTGAATTTTCGCCAACCCGCACATATTACGGCCATGCCGCCGACAAGAAATCAAAGCGTTAGGGGTAGGTTATGGGTAAGCAATCAAATCCACGCAGCTTGGCCGACAGTGAAGCAAAATCTGTCGTTCGCAATTTGCGCGTCAGCCCACAAAAGCTGAACCTTGTTGCGACAATGATCCGGGGCATGGATGTGAATAAAGCGGTTGCCGCTTTGTCATTCTCACGCCGCCGTATCGCTGGCGATGTGAAAAAAGCGCTGCAATCAGCCATTGCCAATGCGGAAAACAACCATTCACTGGATGTTGACCGGTTGTTTGTCAAAGAAGCGCATGTTGGCAAGGGTCTTGTAATGAAGCGTTTCCGCGCACGGGCCAAGGGCCGCGGCGCACGGATTTTAAAGCCATTTTCACACCTGACGATCATCGTCGGTGAAAGAGGAGAGCAGTAGGATGGGTCAGAAAGTCAAGCCAATCGGCCTGCGTGTCGGTATTAACCGGACATGGGATTCGCGCTGGTATGCTGGCCGTAACTATGGGCAGTTGCTTCACGAAGACATCAAGCTTCGCGCATATTTGATGGATCGCCTCAAGCAGGCAGCTATCAGCCGCGTGGTAATCGAGCGTCCAGCCGGCCGCGCCCGCGTGACCATTCATGCTGGCCGTCCGGGTCTGATCATCGGCAAAAAGGGTCAGGACATCGAAAAGTTGCGGCTTGACCTGTCAGGTCGCATCGGTGGCGAGGTTAGCCTGAATATTGTTGAGGTGCGCAAGCCCGAGATCGACGCCAAATTGGTTGCCGAGAATATTGCTCAGCAGCTTGAGCGCCGCGTTGGTTTTCGGCGCGCGATGAAGCGTGCGGTTCAATCGGCAATGCGCCTTGGTGCTTTGGGTGTACGGATCAACTGCGCCGGTCGTCTAGGCGGTGCCGAGATTGCCCGTACTGAGTGGTATCGCGAAGGCCGCGTTCCACTTCACACATTGCGCGCCGAGGTCGATTACGGCGAGGCAACAGCATTCACAACCTACGGTGCCTGCGGCATCAAGGTTTGGGTATTTAAGGGCGAGGTCATGGCTCATGACCCAATGGCCCAGGATAAGCGGATGGCCGAGCAGCAGTCTGGCCCAGCGCCACGCGGCAACGGTTAAGTCTTAGGAGATAAGTAGATGCTTTCGCCAAAGCGTACAAAATTTCGCAAAGCCCATAAAGGCCGGATCCACGGTCTTGCAAAGGGTGGAACGCAGTTGAATTTCGGTTCTTACGGTCTGAAAGCCGTGACACCTGAACGTGTAACAGCACGTCAAATCGAAGCTGCACGTCGTGCCATTACACGCCACCTGCGTCGTGCCGGTCGTGTCTGGATCCGGATTTTTCCTGATGTGCCTGTATCAAGCAAGCCTGCTGAAGTGCGGATGGGTAAAGGTAAAGGTTCACCTGAATTCTGGGTAGCCCGCGTAAAGCCTGGGCGCATCATGTTTGAGATTGATGGTGTTCCTTGGGCTTTGGCGAAAGAGGCATTTACCCTCGCCGCCGCAAAGTTACCGCTGGACACGCGGATTGTTCGTCGCCTTGGCGATACTGATTAAGAAGGGAAGCACCGATGGCAATTGTTAAAGCTGAAGCGCTTCGCGCAAAGACCCCAGATGAGCTAAAGACACAGCTTATTGATCTGAAAAAAGAGCAGTTTAATCTGCGCTTTCAGGCCGCTGGTGGTCAGGTCGAAAATCCAACACGGGCCAAAATTGTGCGCCGTGAGATCGCCCGCATCAAAACTGTACTTGGCCAAAAAGCCAGTGCAGAAAATGCAGCAAAATAGGGAAGTCTAGTTATGCCAAAGCGTACCATGCAAGGCACTGTTGTGAGCGATAAAGGCGATAAGACGGTAACCGTCCGCGTCGAGCGTCGCATCATGCATCCGGTGTATAAGAAGATTATTACCAAATCAAAGAAGTTTGCAGCACATGACGCTGAAAACCGCTTTAAGGAAGGTGACGCTGTTCGTATTCGTGAATGTGCACCTGTTTCCAAGTCAAAGACCCATGAAGTGGTCTATGACGATGCAGCGAAAAACTAGGAGAGACTGACATGATCCAAATGCAGTCAAATCTTGAAGTTGCCGATAATTCTGGTGCGCGTCGCGTCCAGTGTATCAAGGTGCTTGGCGGTTCAGGCCGTAAAGTCGCTGGCGTTGGTGATGTGATCGTTGTTTCGGTCAAGGAAGCCATCCCCCGCGGTAAGGTGAAAAAAGGTGATGTTCATCGTGCGGTTATCGTGCGTACAGCCAAGGAAATCCGTCGGGCAGATGGCAGTGCCATTCGCTTTGACCGGAATGCTGCGGTTTTGTTGAACAAACAGGACGAGCCGATTGGCACACGCATTTTTGGCCCGGTAACCCGTGAGTTGCGTGGCCGCAAGTTCATGAAGATCATTTCTCTGGCACCGGAGGTGCTGTAATGGCTGAGAAGTTTAAAATCAAAAAAGGCGATCAGGTGATTGTGGTCACCGGTCGTGATAAAGGCAAAAAGGGCGAGGTGCTTGAAGTGCTTCGCGCTGAGTCACGTGTCCGTGTTCAGGGGATCAATATGGTCAAGCGCCATCGTCGCGCAACCCAGACAGACACAGGCGGCATTATTTCGATGGAAGCACCTTTGCATATTTCGAATGTTGCACATATCGATCCTGATAGCGGCACAGCAACGCGTGTCGGTTATGGGGAAAAAGATGGTAAAAAAGTCCGGATCGCTCGTCGGTCTGGAAAAGCCCTGGCGTAAGCCCAAGGGTAAGGAGTGAAAAAGCTGAGATGAAGACGCGTTTAGAAGAACATTATCTGACGGCAGTTCGCCCGGCTCTGATTGAGAAATTTGGTTATGCCAATGCTATGCAGGCGCCAAAGCTCGAGAAGATTGTCATTAATATGGGTGTTGGTGAAGCGGTTCGTGATTCGAAAAAAGTCGAACATGCTGCCCGTGAGCTCGCTGCAATTACTGGCCAGAAGCCGGTTATCACTCGTTCAAAGAAAGCCAATGCGGCTTTTAAATTGCGCGAAGGGATGCCAATCGGCTGTAAGGTTACATTGCGCCGCGAGCATATGTATGAATTTCTCGACCGGCTGGTGAATATTGCCCTTCCTCGGGTTCGTGACTTCCGCGGTTTGAATGGTAAGAGCTTTGATGGTCGTGGCAACTATGCCATGGGTTTGAAAGAGCAGATCATTTTTCCCGAGGTTGATTATGACCAGGTAGATGAGATCCGCGGTATGGATATCATTGTGGTGACATCAGCAACGACGGATGATGAGGCCCGCGAGTTACTCGTAGGTTTTCAGTTCCCGTTCGTTAAAGCGTAAGAGCAAAGGGGTTTAATCATGGCTAAGAAAAGCGCCGTTGAAAAAAATAACAAGCGCAAGCGTATCGTTGCCGCCCGTGGTGCTCGTCGCGCCGCATTAAAGGCAATCATTGCGGACAAGAATGTGTCAATGGAAGATCGTTTCCAGGCTGTTCTCAAGCTGGCTGATGAGCCACGCGATAGCGCAAAAATTCGTATTCGTAACCGGTGTGAGGTTTCAGGCCGTCCACGCGGTTATGACCGTAAACTTAGAATGTCTCGTATCGCCCTTCGCGATTTGGCCTCAATGGGTCAGGTTCCGGGCGTTGTGAAGTCAAGCTGGTAAAGAGGAGATAAAGCAAATGTCTATGAGTGATCCTCTTGGCGATATGCTAACACGCATCCGCAACGGTCAGAACGCACGCAAAAGTGTCGTCTCTAGCCCTGCATCACGGTTCCGCAGCAATGTTCTAGAAGTTCTGAAACGCGAAGGCTATATCCGCAATTATTCAAGCGTTGATATCCGCCCGGGTCTGAAAGAGTTGAAGATCGAGCTGAAGTATCATGAAGGTCAGCCAGTGATTTCCGAAATCAAGCGCGTATCCCGTCCGGGTCGCCGCGTTTATTACGGCCTTCGCGACTTGCCGCGGGTGTATAACGGGCTTGGCATTGCCATCTTGTCTACTCCGCGTGGCGTCCTGTCTGACAATGAGGCCCGCACAGCCAAAGTCGGCGGTGAAGTCCTCTGCCACGTATTTTAAGGAGCTGTTCGCATGTCTCGTATCGGAAATAGTGCGATTGTTATTCCGGCTGATGTGACCTTGTCACAGCAGGATGGTATGGTGGTCGTCAAAGGAAAAAACGGTGAATTGAGCGCCCCACTTCATAGTGAGGTCGAGTTAAGCATTGCCGATAATATTGCCACCTTGAAGCCAAAGCGTAAAACCAAGCTTGCGCTATCGCTCTGGGGTACAATGCGTGCATCAATTAGCAATATGGTTGTTGGTGTTGGCAGCGGCTTTACCCGCAAATTGGAAATCAACGGTGTTGGTTATCGTGCGGCAATGCAGGGCAATAAAATTGTGCTGAGCCTTGGGTTTAGCCACCCTGTTGAGATGGATGTTCCTGCCGGTCTGACTGCGGTTGTTGAAAATAACACTTCAATCACAATCACTGGCGCTGATAAGCAATTGCTCGGTCAGTTCGCATCTGAAATTCGGTCAAAGCGTCCACCTGAGCCATTCAAGGGCAAGGGTGTGAAATATGCTGAAGAGCATATTGTCCGCAAAGAAGGCAAGAAGAAGTAGGGACAGGTCATGTTTACATCTAAAGAATTATTTGAACGCCGCCGTCAGCGGACCCGTTCCAAGCTCCGGCAGACCTGCAAAGGACAGCTTCGTCTGTCTGTGCATCGTTCATCAAAGCATATTTATGCTCAGGTTATCGATGATACTGCCGGTACAACTTTGGCAGCAGCTTCGACACTTGACGCCGATTTCAAATCAGCATCAAGCAAGACAGCCGATGTCGCCGCAGCAACTGCGGTTGGCAAATTGGTCGCCGAGCGCGCCAAGGCAAAAGGCATTGACGCAGTGGTTTTCGACCGCGGCGGTTATATTTTCCACGGCCGGGTCAAGGCGTTGGCTGATGCCGCGCGCGAAGCCGGTTTGAAATTCTAGGGAGCACGATTGATGGCACGCAATAACGACAGACGGGACCGTAGCCAGGAGCGCGAAGAGCCCGAATTGCTCGAAAAGTTGGTTGGCATTAACCGTGTGGCTAAAGTTGTCAAGGGTGGTCGCCGTTTTGGTTTCGCCGCTCTGGTTGTGGTTGGTGATGGCAAAGGCCGCGCTGGTTTCGGCACAGGCAAGGCCCGTGAGGTTCCTGAAGCCATTCGTAAGGCAACCGAAGGCGCTAAGCGCAATATGGTTCGCATTCCCCTTCGTGACGGTCGCACATTGCACCATGACAATAAGGGCAATTATGGTGCGGGTAAGGTTCTGCTTCGTGCGGCACCTGCTGGTACTGGTATCATCGCCGGTGGCCCGATGCGTGCTGTTTTTGAGGTGCTTGGCATCCAGGATATCGTTGCAAAATCGATCGGTAGCTCGAACCCACATAATATGATCAAAGCAACATTTTCGGCATTGAACCATATTCAGGCACCACGGGCTGTGGCGCAAAAGCGCGGCAAGCGCGTTGGCGACATTCTTGTGAAACGCGAAGATAAGGCTGCTGCCGGCGACGACGCCGCTGCATCCTAACAGGAGAGAGTAAGATGGCTGCCAAAGAAACAGTGATTGTCACCCAGACAAAAAGCGCAATTGGCCGTAAAGCTGACCAGCGCTTGACCCTAATCGGGCTTGGGCTGAACAAAATTGGCCGTACGCGCGAGCTGGAAGATACAGCATCGGTTCGTGGTATGATCAATAAGGTCAAGCATCTGGTTCGGGTTGAACAACAGTAATCGGTTTTTATCAGCAGCGTGCCTTTGGGTGGCGCGCTGGCAGGAGTGACAAATGAAATTGAACGAAGTCAGAGACAATCCGGGCGCAACGAAGAACGCCAAGCGGGTTGGTCGTGGTATTGGTTCGGGAACCGGCAAGACATCAGGCAGTGGCCATAAGGGCCAGAAGGCGCGCTCAGGCGTGTCAATCAACGGTTTTGAGGGCGGCCAGATGCCGATCCACCGCCGTCTGCCAAAGCGCGGTTTCAACAATATTTTCCGCAAGAATTATGTCGAGGTAAACCTTGGCCGCCTACAAGCGGCAATCGATTCAGGCAAGCTGGATGTCAGCAAGCCGGTTGATGCGGCAGCTTTGGTTGGCGCGGGCGTCATCTCAAAAATGCGCGATGGTGTTCGGATCCTTGCAAAAGGTGAATTGACCGCGAAAAAGGTCGAAATTCATGCAGCTGGTGCCTCTAAGGCCGCCGTTGAAGCAGTCGAAAAAGCTGGTGGCAAGATCATTGTTCCTGCCGTTTCAGCCGAATAGATAGGTAGACAAAGCATATGGCATCATCAGCAGACCGCATGGCAGCAGGCGCAGGGTTTGGCGCGTTGGCAAAAGCCGACGAGCTGAAAAAGCGTCTCTGGTTTACTGTTGGTGCTCTGATCATTTATCGGCTTGGCACCTATTTGCCTCTACCAGGTATTGATCCTGGCGCGCTGGCCGATATCTTTTCACAGCAATCAAGCGGCATTCTGGGCATGTTTGACATGTTCTCAGGCGGTGCGCTGAGCCGGATGACCATTTTCGCGCTAAATATCATGCCTTACATTACGGCATCGATTATCATGCAGCTAATGACCGCGATCGTGCCGACGCTTGAAACCTTGAAAAAGGACGGCGAGGCAGGGCGCAAGACGATCAATCAATATACCCGCTATTTGACCGTGTTATTGGCCACTGTTCAGGGCTATGGCATTGCGGTTGGCCTTGAATCAGCCAGTGGCGTTGTTGATGATCCGGGCCTGTTTTTCCGCGTAACGACTGTTGTGACGCTTGTTGGTGGAACGCTGTTCTTGATGTGGCTTGGCGAACAAATCACCAGCCGCGGCGTTGGTAATGGAATCTCGCTTATCATTTTCGCAGGCATTGTTGCCAATCTGCCAACCGCGCTTGCCGGTACGCTTGAGCTTGGCCGGACTGGTGCGCTGTCTTCATTGTTGATTGTGTTGCTGTTTGTCATGGCGGCTGCGGTCATTGCCTTTATCGTGTTTATCGAACGTTCGGTACGCAAGATCCTTGTGCAATATCCAAAGCGCCAGCATGGCAACAAGGTGTTTGGCGGCGATCAGTCATTCCTGCCGCTAAAGATTAACGTTCCGGGTGTGATCCCGCCGATTTTTGCCTCATCACTTTTGTTGATGCCGATATCAATCATTAACCTGACTGGTGGGCAGTCTGGCGGCGCCGATTGGCTTGTTGCATTAAATGCAATGTTGGGCCGTGGACAGCCTCTTTACCTGTTGATCTATGTGTCGATGATCGTGTTCTTTGCTTTCTTCTACACAGCGATTGTGTTCAATCCTGAAGACACAGCTGAAAACCTGCGGAAATATGGCGGTTATATTCCGGGTATTCGTCCAGGCAAATCGACCGCTGACTATCTGGATTTTGTGCTGACCCGTTTGACCGTTCTTGGTGCTGCCTATCTATCGGCGATTTGTATCTTGCCGGAATTGCTGATTAGTAAATATGCCGTACCATTTTATTTTGGTGGTACATCCTTGCTGATCGTTGTAACGGTTACATTGGATACGGTTGGGCAGATCCAGTCGCATTTGCTGGCACACCAATATGAAGGTCTGGTGAAGAAATCTCGTTTGAAGGGGCGCAGATAGATGAATATTATTCTGTTTGGCGCACCGGGTGCCGGTAAGGGTACACAGGCTGAACGGCTTGTTGCAGAACGCGGGCTTGTACAATTATCAACAGGTGACATGCTTCGTGCGGCGATTGCTGATGGAACCGATCTCGGGCTTCGCGCCAAAGGGATCATGGATCGTGGCGAACTTGTATCTGACGAAATTATCGTTGGTATGATAGCATCACGCATTGATGATGATGATTGCGCCAATGGCGTCATTTTAGACGGTTTTCCGCGAACCGTGGCGCAGGCGCATGCGCTTGACGAGATGTTAGACAGCAAGGGGCTAGCCCTTGATTGCGTAATTGAAATTAAGGTTGACGAAGCAGCGCTTTTTGCGCGCATCGAAAACCGTGCTGCCGAAACTGGTGGCGCCAGAAGTGATGACAATGCCGACACATTGCGTAAGCGATTGGCGGTATATCATGAGAATACAGCACCGCTGCTTCCGTATTACGCGGATAAAGGGGTGTTGAAGAGTGTGGATGGGATGAATTCAATTGATGATGTCGCTTCACAAATAGATCGAATTTTAGGATAACGCATTTGCGTTAAGGTTGACTGTTTCAGGTTTAGGCCTATAATTCGCCGCCTTCAAAGGGAATGCCCGATGAAGCTGGCGAAATGGGTTCCGCGTCGCGGATGACCGATGAAGATAGTCGTGAGTTGAAAAGGAGCCAGGCTGTGGCACGAATTGCTGGTGTAAATATTCCGACCAAAAAACGGGTCGAGATCGCACTGACTTACATTCATGGTATTGGGACAACCAGTGCCAAAAATATCTGTGCAAAGGCGGGTGTTCCAGACGAACGCCGCGTCAATGACTTGTCGGAAGAGGAATTGACCCGTCTTCGCGACATTATTGATGCCGACCACCTTGTTGAAGGTGATCTTCGTCGTCAGACCTCAATGAATATCAAGCGCTATCTTGATCTTGGTTGTTTGCGTGGGCTTCGCCATCGTCGCAATCTGCCGGTTCGTGGCCAGCGTACCCATACAAATGCGCGTACCCGTAAAGGCCCTGCAAAGGCCATTGCTGGTAAGAAGAAATAGCAACGCGAACATTAGGAGACCAATCAAATGGCAAAACAACCAAGCCAAGGCCGTGTTCGTCGTCGCGAGCGGAAAAATATCACCAGTGGCGTTGCGCATGTGAATTCCACATTTAACAACACAATGGTTACGATCACTGATGTTCAGGGCAATACAATTGCATGGGCATCGGCTGGTGGCATGGGCTTTAAAGGCTCACGCAAATCAACACCATTTGCCGCACAGCTCGCTGCTGAAGATGCTGGCAAGAAGGCAGCTGAACATGGCATGAAGTCGCTTGATGTTCAGGTACGCGGCCCCGGTTCTGGGCGCGAATCTGCGCTTCGTGCATTGCAGTCAGTTGGGTTCAATGTCACATCAATCCGTGACGTAACCCCAATTCCACATAATGGCTGTCGCCCGCGTAAACGGCGCCGGGTTTAATCCCACCATTATTGTCGAATTTAATCCCGTCAGTTGCTGCATGGCAAATTGCCGGTTCATCTCGAATTAAAGGATATCGCCATGATTGAAAAGAATTGGCTAGACCTCAAAAAGCCTGACGAAATGGAAATCAAAATTTCCGAATATAACCCTAGTCAGGCCGTTGTTGCTGTTGGCCCGTTTGAGCGCGGCTTTGGTGTCACCATTGGTAACGCATTGCGGCGTGTTCTGTTGTCTTCGCTGCAAGGCGCTGCGGTTACTTCAGTCCAGATTCAAGGCGTTGTTCATGAGTTTTCGTCAGTCCCAGGCGTTCGTGAGGACGTCACTGATCTTGTGCTGAACCTTAAAGGTGTTGGGGTTCGCATGGGTGAAGAGGGGCCAAAGCGTCTGCGTTTGAGTGTTGACGGCCCAGCAACAGTTACGGCTGGCATGATTACCGAGACAGCCAATGTCGATATTATGAATCCTGACCATGTTCTTTGTCATTTGGACAAGGGCGCAAAATTGGCGATGGAATTGACCGTTGATACAGGCAAGGGCTATGTTCCTGCCAGCGTTCACCGTTCCGAAGATTCGCCAATTGGTCTGATCCCGATTGATGCGATTTTCAGCCCTGTTCTTCAGGTTGCCTATAAGGTGGAGAATGCCCGCGTTGGTCAGATCACCGATTATGACAAGCTGCTTTTGACCATTGAAACTGATGGATCAATCACACCCGAAGATGCGGTTGCTTATGCTGCGCGTATTTTGCAGGAACAGCTTCAGACCTTCATTAATTTTGAAGAGCCGAAAGGTGAGCCAGCGCCAACCGAGCCTGAGCTGCCATTTAGCCGTAACTTGCTTCGTAAGGTTGATGAGCTTGAGCTGTCTGTTCGTTCAGCCAATTGCCTGAAGAATGACAATATCGTCTATATTGGCGATCTGGTTCTGAAAACCGAGCATGAAATGCTGCGGACACCTAATTTTGGCCGGAAATCTCTGAACGAGATCAAGGAAGTGCTAAAGGGCATGAATCTTGAACTCGGTATGGATATCACCAACTGGCCACCGGAAAATGTTGAAGAATTGGCGCGACGCCTGGATGAGCCGTTTTAACGGCACACCAGTCTCACCCCAGAGGAACTAAGGAGAAATACAATGCGTCATCGTAATGCCGGTCGGAAACTGAACCGCACCTCGCAGCATCGCCAAATGTTGTTCCGCAACATGGCTCAGGCTTTGATCAAACATGAACAGATCGTCACAACCTTGCCAAAGGCAAAGGAACTGCGCCCTGTTGTTGAACGTCTTATCACTCTTGGCAAGCGTGGCGATCTTCATGCCCGCCGTTTGGCCTTTGCACGGATCCGTTGCGAAGCCATGACCAAAAAGCTGTTTGATGTTCTGGGCCCGCGTTATCAAGAACGCGCAGGCGGATATACACGGGTTCTAAAAGCCGGTTTCCGTTATGGCGATTCTGCGCCAATGGCGGTTATTGAACTTGTTGATCGTGACGAAGATGCACGCGGCAAGGATTCAGGCCCCGTTGAAATGGATGAGTCAACCGAAGTCGAAGCGGGAGCCGCAGCCTAATCGCTGGCGCGAACCGCAGGATTAAATCGTGAATAGATGAAAGGGCTGCCTGCGGGTGGCCCTTTTTTCTTTGCACCAATCTGATGGTTGGGTGAATATAGCGCCTATGAATGAACTTGATCTCGAGGCCGCGCCAGCGGCACCGCTGGCTGAAATATTGCGTCCGAAAACGCTTGATGATGTTGTTGGTCAGGAGCCATTGCTTGGCCCGCAGGGCCGTCTTCGCTTGATGCTTGCGCATGGGGCGCTTGGCTCGATCATCTTTTGGGGGCCGCCCGGAACTGGCAAAACAACAATTGCGCGGCTGCTGGCTGATGCGGCTGACATGGCGTTTGAACCGATTTCGGCGGTATTTGACGGGGTTGGCGAATTGCGTAAGGTTTTCGACCGCGCTGCACAACGCCGCCCGCAGGGGCGACGCACCCTTTTATTTGTTGATGAAGTTCACCGGTTCAATAAGGCGCAGCAGGATGGTTTATTGCCGCGCGTTGAAGACGGTACCGTTACGCTTGTTGGTGCAACCACGGAAAATCCGTCCTTTGCCTTGAATGGCGCGTTGCTATCGCGGGCGCAAGTGCTGGTTCTTGACCGGTTGGATCGCACCGCGCTTGAGGCGATTTTGGGCCGTCTCGAGGCGCATATCGGGCGCGATTTGCCAGTTGATAAAGACGCCAGAGCCGCACTTCTTGGTATGGCGGATGGCGATGGGCGCTATTTATTGAATATGGCAAGTCTACTTGTTGAAATGCCAGAAACAACAATAATGGATAGTCAGGCTCTGGCGGAATTGGTGGCGGGGCGCGCACCGGCCTTTGATCGGGCAGGTGATCAGCATTATAATTTGATGTCGGCCTTGCATAAAACCTTGCGGTCATCCGATGCTGATGCCGGTCTTTACTGGCTTGCCCGTATGTTGGCTGGGGGTGAAGATCCACATTATATTCTTCGGCGTTTGACCCGTTTTGCTGCCGAGGATATCGGGCTTGCCGAGCCTGAGGCACAGCCGCGTGCCTTGGCCGCATGGCAGGCCTATGAAAGGCTTGGCAGCCCCGAAGGCGATCTTGCCATTGCTGGATTGGTGATTTATCTCGCAACAGCGCCAAAATCCAACGCCGCCTATAAGGCTTTTAAGGCCGCAACAAAAGCTGCTGCCAAAACCGGATCACTTGGCCCACCAGCGCATATTCTGAATGCGCCAACCAAATTGATGAAACAGCTTGGCTATGGCGCCGATTATGCGTATGACCATGACGATCCAGACGGGTTTTCCGGACAGAATTGTTTTCCCGACGGAATGGATCGGCAGGTTTTCTATCAGCCGGTTGAACGCGGTTATGAACGCGAAATTGCCAAACGGCTTGCCTATTGGGATCGGTTGCGGGCAGCCAAACAGCCAGAGCTAAAAACCGGCAAGACAACAGATGAGGGCTAGATGGCGAGTGCGACAATGATTGCCGCCGTTGCGGTGGGTGGTGCGATTGGTGCTGTTTTGCGCTATGGCGTAAGCCTGACGGTTGGCGCTGGGATATTTGGGATTGCGGGGCCATTTGCAACATTGCTTGTTAACGTTGCCGGTTCGGGTTTGATGGGCTGTCTTGCTGGCGCGATTGCAGCTGGCATCGTTTTGCCCGAGGCATGGCGGGGCTTTTTCGCCATTGGCCTGCTTGGGGCGCTTACCACTTTTTCCAGCTTTGCGCTTGATGTGGGTCAGTTATGGCATAAACAAGGTATGGTAATGGCTGGTGCTTATGTTATGGCATCAGTGCTATTGTCACTTTTGGCATTTGGCGCAGGTTTTTGGGCGGTTAGGCATAGTGGGATATGGCAATGAGGAAAGATATCGCGGCAAAAGGGTCTGCGGCAGATACGAAATGGCGCTTTGAGGCAGTTCCCGACCATGAGGACGGCACGCGGCTTGACCGGTTTTTACGGCGGTTATTTCCCGGGCTTGGGCAGGGGCAGATTGAACGAATGCTGCGCAATGGTCTGATCCGGCTTGATGGCGCCAAGGCGAAAGCAGCGACACGGCTTGCCACTGGCCAGACGCTGCGCCTTCCGCCTGTAATTGCCGAAAGCCCCGCTGCCAGCAAACCTGCGGCGCCGCGCATTGTGGCCAGCAGTTCGCTTCGCCAGCAATTTGACGATATGTTTCTTGCCGAAGGCAAAGGCTGGCTGGCGCTAAATAAGCCAAGCGGCCTTGCCGTTCAGGGCGGCACTGGCACGCATCACCATATTGACGGCATGATGCGGGCAATGAGTGATGATGCTGGCAGCCGGTTAAGGCTGGTTCACCGGATTGATAAAGATACAAGTGGCGTTCTGCTATTGGCCAAGACGATCGAGGCGGCCCGCAGCCTGACCGACGCGTTTCAAAAGCACCGGCTGGAAAAAACCTATCTTGCGCTTGTCATGGGGTTGCCGTCTGAATCGGGCAGTATCCGCGACCCGATTTTAAAGCTTGGCGGCAAGGCGGGTGAAAAAATGCAAATTCACGAAGATGGGCAATCGGCGCAAACCCTTTATCGGCGGCTGGATCATGCCGGCCGGAAAATGGCGTTGATGGCGTTGCGCCCGCTGACCGGCCGAACGCATCAATTGCGCGTTCATATGGCGCATATTGGCCACCCGATTTGTGGTGACGGGAAATATGCTGGCGATGACGCGCATCCGGGTGGGCTGATTGCGCGCCGCCTGCATCTTCATGCTTGGCAGTTAAAATTGACTGATGGCAAAGTGATTACGGCCCCGCCAAGCCCGCATTTAAAAGCAAGCCTTGCCGATCTTGGCATGGATTTACCGGCGGCAGGCTGGCGGTTTCAAGATTATTAGGCAATGGCCAAAAGCGGCGCGAATTTTTTGATTATTACAGGGATTATCAGGCGTTATGGCGGCGAAAAAACGGTTTTACAAGTCAGTCTTGCTGGCAGATGATGGCCTGTCGATCCAGCTTGATGGGCGGCATTTGCGCTCACCGGCGGGCAGTCTTTTAAGCCTGCCAACGCCGTCATTGGCAATGGCGATTGCTGATGAATGGCGGGCGCAGGGCGATGATATCGATCCGGCAACAATGCCGCTTTTCAGCCTTGCCGTCACCGTGATTGATCGGGTGACGCCGCAACGTGATATGGTGATGGCCGAACTTGCTGCCTATGGCGGTAATGATCTGCTTTGTTATCGTGACTCGCAAACTGATCTTGCCAGCCGCCAGCATGACCAGTGGCAGCCTTGGCTGGACCGGCTGGCCGCCGAACAGGATATCCATCTTGATATTGTCACCGGCATCATGCCAATCGGACAAAATGATGCGGTAAAATTCGTCCCGTTGATCGCCGCGCATGATGATTGGCAGCTTGGCATTTTGCACCGCGTCACCAGCCTGTCGGGATCACTGGTTCTGGGCTTGGCTTTTGTGTCGATGATGATTGATAGTGACAAGATGTTTGACCTCGCCTTTCTTGACGAGCTTTGGCAGAACGAAAAATGGGGAACTGATTTCGAGGCTGCCGACCGGCATGGGTTTTTGCGCGCCGAATTACAGGATGCAGCGCGGTTTCTGATATTGTTGGCCGATCCGTCTTTGCCGGAAAAGGCAGCGATATGAAACGGGCAATGGGTCAAGCGGTGTTAAGCGCATCTTTGCTAGGCCGCCTGTCGGCATTTGACATGACCGATTTTGGCCCGCATGCCGGTTTGCTTTACCGTGAATTGATGATCAGCGCATCTGCCGGATTGCCAGCAAGCACGATCATTCTTGCCGCCGCTATTGTTGATATTGTCCAGCATGAACAGGCTGGCCCTGCTGGCTATCTTGACGGGGCGGCATTTGCCTATGCTGGCAGCACAGCCAATCTTGGCTGGCTTCGCGGGCGGCGCAATTATCTGCTTCATCATGAAGGGCCAAGCGATGGCTTGATGGGCGAGACGGATGCGGGCCGCTGGCTTGCCGGTGATGCTGAACGTGCGGTTACCGCGCTTTTGGGGTTTTTGGATGATTTGCGGCTTTCTGACTAGCCCATGACCGCTGGCTTAAGCCGATTGCGGCGGATTATCTGGCGGTGGTGGGAAAAAGACCGGAAATTGCGTTTTTAGCACCCTGTCAAGATCATCCATGCTGGCCGTCACGCCAAGATTGGCAAATGATGTCACCCCGCCATCGCGAACGCCGCAGGGCACAATGGCATCAAATGCGGCCAGATCGGGGTCAAGATTAATCGCAATGCCATGCCAGCTGACCCAGCGGCTAATGCGGATGCCGATCGCCGCAATTTTATCAAGCCCGCTGTCGCTTTTACCGTTTTTGACCCAGATTCCGGGCAAACCATCGCGTCGTTGACCGGCAATGCCAAAGGCGGCAAGGCTGGCAATGATCCAGCTTTCCAATCCATAAACAAGGGCGCGCACATCCTGACCGCGGCGGCTGAGGTCCAGCATGACATAGGCAACACGCTGGCCCGGCCCGTGCCAGGTCCATTGTCCGCCGCGCCCGACATGCGAAATTGGCACATTCCCGGGTGCCAGAAGATCATGCGGCTTTGCCGAAGTGCCGCCGGTATAAACCGCCTCATGCTCAAGCAGCCATACGGCCTCGGCAGCCGCATTCTGGCGAATGGCTGTTGCCAGTGCCTGCATTTCGGCCAAAAGCGGCTCATAGGGCTGGAAACCGGCGAAATGACGCCATGCCAGCGGCAAGCTAGGCGCTGGTGGTGCGGCAGTGTCTTTTCTCGCATTTTCAGGCGGGGCTGCTGGCGGCATGGTTATGATCCGGTTGGCAAAAGGCCATCATTGATAGTGGCAATAGCATAGCCTGCCTTTTGCTGGCTGGCTATGGTTTCGCGCCGGTACTGCCGCTTTGGGTATGTTGCTTTGGGTATGTGACTTTCGGGTATGTTGCTTTCGGGGGCTGCTGCGCGAAAGGGGCGGCGCGAAAGGTGGTGGGCGAAAGGGCGGCGCGAAAGGGCTGATGGGCGAAAGGGCTGATGGGCTGGCTTTTTGACTTTTTCGCCTTGCGCGGCGAAACAGGCTTGATAAATGAGAATGAAGGTGACATATAGGGGGCACCTCAGACGTGCGGCCGTGGCGGAATTGGTAGACGCGCAGCGTTGAGGTCGCTGTGGGCTAACCCCCGTGGAAGTTCGAGTCTTCTCGGCCGCACCATTCTCCTTAGCAAAACCCCGGAAACCCTAGTGTTTAGCCAGTTATTTTGTTATAACAGGTGTCACAAGGGTATCACAAATGCGAGTTTGGCTCGACTTGAAGTATGTTCTGCGAAAGCCGTCTGGTCGGTATTATTACAGAAGACGCATCCCTGATGACTTAAGAGGTCACTATGATGGACTGTCATTCTTTGTTCAATCTCTAAAGACACATGAGGCTGCTAAAGCAGAAGCTGCGGCAATTCGTATTACACAGCAATTAGACACGCTGTGGGCTTATTTTCGTAATCCTGATGACCGTTCTATTCCATTAACCTTGCGTCAAAGAGCAACAGCTTTCCTTGAAAGCCATGGATTTGAGCCAGGGGAAGCAAAGAAGCCTTTAGGCAAGATTGACCATGAGACACCCTTTACAGCCATCGACCTTATGCTTGAGTTGTACGAGGATAAGCTAGATGAAGTTCGCTATGGCTCTAGAGAAGAGACTGAAGAGACTGCCATTATCAGAGAAGCTGTAACTCAGTTGAACTATGGAAAGGCTTGGCATTGGGAAGATGCTCTTTCTCTTCATCATCAGATGAATGGTAGTGGTAAATCCAAGAATGACCTTCACCATATAGAGCGACCGATTAGACGATTGTTGTCGGTATTAGGCGACAAGCCTTTGTCTGAGTATACCAGAACAGATGCAAACAAATTCAAAGACTGGCTTTACGATGAAACAGACCAAGCACTGAACAAGTCGCCTTTGTCTACTTCCAGCGTCAAACGCTCCATGGATTCTGTTAATTCGGTCTTTAATCTAGCTAATCAGGAACATTCACTAAAGCTAGAAAACCCCTTTGCTGGTCTTCGATATAGGAAACAAGAGCCGAAAGAGAGACCAGCGATACCAGTCGAACACATCGCTCATATTCAAGGGCTTTGTCGTGAAATAGACGATGACATGAGATGGTTGATAGCCTTAATCAGCGACACTGGCCTTAGGCTCGGAGAGGCTGCTGGATTAGAGCGAAGCCACGTTGACCTTAGTGCTGAAGTTCCTC
>Ga0209652_1001312_pt1 | contig 20347 bp, 20 predicted proteins | sample SaaInl74LU_5_DNA_FD_184641 | JGI IMG/M metagenome (GOLD analysis project Ga0209652, IMG submission 184641) | Marine microbial communities from expanding oxygen minimum zones in the Saanich Inlet - ESP_74LU_5_DNA (SPAdes) (version 2) | ecosystem: Environmental > Aquatic > Marine > Intertidal zone... | reverse complement strand
GAGCCAATTGTGCGCACAGGCACCAGACCATCAGCGCCCGTTTCATCAAGCTTCACAAACAGGCCAAAGCGCGCCACGCCGCTGATCCGACCGGAAAACTCGTTGCCAACGCGTTCAGTCAAATAGGCAGCAAGGTAGCGGTCAGTTGTGTCGCGTTCAGCAACCATAGAGCGGCGCTCTGTATCACTGATTTGTTGTGCAGTCTCTTGCAGGTTTTCGATATCAAACGGCGATAAGCCGTCTTTGTCCCAGCCGTGTGCTGTCACAAGCGCGCGGTGCACAATCAAATCTGCATAGCGGCGAATTGGCGATGTGAAGTGTGCGTAGTTGCGAAGTGCCAAGCCGAAATGCCCAAAGTTCTCTGGGAAGTAGTAGGCCTGTTGCATCGATCGAAGGGTGCTAATGTTGATAAGCTCCGCGTGCTCGCCGCCCGCCGCATCGTTCAGCAATTTGTTGAGATGTCGGGTTTGCAGCACCTGACCTTTGGCCAAATTAAACCCGCTTGATTGTGCGGTTTCTCGTAAGCTTTCCAGCTTTTCGGGCTTTGGTTCTTCGTGCACACGGAACAAAAGCGGCTGTTTGCGCGCGATCAACTCTTCTGCGGCAGCGACATTTGCAAGTACCATGCATTCTTCAATCAAGCGGTGCGCGTCCAGCCGATCTTTGAAATTCACAGACTGGACCTCGCCGTTTTCCGCAAGCTCAATGCGGCGTTCGGGCAGGTCAAGATCAAGCGGGCCGCGGCGCCTACGTGCCTCAACGAGTGCTTCATAAGCTGCATAAAGTGGGCGGATTACGTCATCCATAAACGGCGCGACACGATCATTTACGCGGCCGTCCATCGCCTCTTGGACTTCTTCATAATGAAGGGACGCATGAGATTTCATCAACCCGCGCACAAACCGGTGCCGCAGTTTTTCACCCGAAGCATCAAGCACCATTTCAACGGCGATACACGCACGCGGCACGCCTTCATGCAGACTGCACAGGTCACCAGACAACCGATCAGGCAGCATCGGTACGACGCGGTCAGGAAAGTAAGTTGAATTGCCCCGCTTGCGTGCTTCGCGGTCAAGTTCCGAGCCAGAAGTGACGTAGTGGGCCACATCGGCAATCGCGACCCAAAGGATATGGCCACCTGCGTTTGCAGGATCGGGGTCAGCCATGGCAAAACAGGCGTCATCGTGATCGCGTGCGTCTGATGGGTCAATGGTGATCAAGGGCAGATCGCGCAGATCGGTACGTGTGCCCAAGGGGGCGGGTTTGTGGGCGTCTGCCTCCGCCAGCACATCGCCGGGGAAATCGTCAGGGATGGCGTGTTGATGGATGGCGATCAGAGACACTGCTTTGGGCGCAGTCGGGTCGCCAAGTCGCGCTGTAATTCGTGCCCGTGGTAGGCCCATGCGGCCCTTTGGGCCGGCGGCTTCGCCTTCGACCAATTCACCGTCTTTTGCGCCACCCGTGGCATCTGCGGCCACGGTCCATTCGCGATCTTGTTTTTTGTCGATTGGTTGGATGCGTCCACCTTCGGCGGACTTTTTGAAGATGCCGACAACCTTTGCGGCCGCTTGCCCAATACGCCGAATAACGCGGGCCTCATAGGTATGATCGCCGCCTTTTACTTCGGTCAGCTTGCCCAAAATGCGATCACCGGCACCAAGTGCGGGATCGGTTGCGCGCAAAATCATGAGAACTACGGGCTCAGCACCTTCGCCATGCCATTCCAGCGGACGGGCAAAAAGGTCACCATCAGCGTTTGGCGCAAGCACCTGCAACACAGAGACGGGCGGCAACTTTTCAGGATCAGAATAACTGCGCTTGCGCTTGGCCAGATGACCTTCTGCTTCAAGCTCCTTTAGCATCCGCTTTAGATCGATGCGGGCAGCCCCTTTGATGCCAAACGCGCGGGCTATATCGCGCTTGTTGGATTGGGTCGGGTTGTCTTCGATCCATTGTAGCAGATCGGCGCGTGTAGGAAGTGTGCTCATAGGCCGAGGCCTATCACGTCCTGCTAGGCGAAGTAATCCCGAAGGATGCGTGCATAGATTGTTTTGAGTTGGTGGATATGCGCAATTTCAACGTGTTCATCGACTTGGTGCATTGATTTACCAACCAGTCCAAATTCAACAACTGGGCAATGATCTTTGACAAAGCGCGCATCGGACGTGCCGCCAGACGTGGACAGCGTTGGCACGCGGTTTGTCTCAGCCTGAACAGCGGCGGCCACCATATCGGATAGCGCACCCGGAGGCGTGATGAAGCTCTCGCCGCTGATCTTGATGTCCACTGAAACGTCAATTTCGTAGGCCTTGCTTATTTCGGCAGCTTCGGCACGCAGCCAGTCAGAAACGGTTTCACCGCTGTGCAGGTCATTGAACCGGATGTTCACAGCCGCTGTTGCTGCCGCAGGTATGACGTTTGTTGCGGGGTTGCCCGTATCGATTGTGACGACGGCAATGGTTGATGGATCAAAGTGATCGCTACCTTGGTCCAGCTCATGGCTTGCGATACGGTCAACGAGGCGCGCAATGGCAGGAAGCGGATTGTTGGCGCGGTGCGGATACGCCGCGTGCCCCTGTTTGCCAGTCACCGTGAACCACGCAGTGAGCGAACCGCGACGCCCAATTTTCATCATGTCACCCATCTCATCGGGGCAGGTCGGCTCACCCACAAGGCAGACGGACATCTGTTCGTTCTGCGCGTCCATCCACTCTAGTAAAGCGATGGTTCCGTCCAACGCAGGCCCTTCTTCGTCGCCTGTAATGGCCAAAATCAACGAGCCGTCGGGCGGTGTGTCGCGCACGTGGTCAATGGCGGCTGCTGCAAATGCTGCTACGCCTGATTTCATATCAGTTGTGCCACGGCCGTACATCGTGCCGTCCACAACCTCGGCGCCGAAGGGGTCAAATTTCCAAGCGGCTGCGTCGCCAATTGGGACCACGTCCGTGTGACCATTAAAGCCAAACGTTTTGCTGTGACCTTTGGTTCCCCAACGGGCGAATAGGTTTGCGGTCTCACCACGGTCAACGCGCGTACACTCAAATCCCGCCTCAGAAAGTAGCTTCTCAAGCAACACAAGCGCGCCGCCTTCCGTGGGCGTTACACTGGGGCAACGCACAAGATCGGCGGTAAGCTGAACGGGATCGACTGGGGACATTGGCGCACCTGACTGTTGTAGACAGTTTTACCTACCGTCGGGATTAGGCGGATGCAAACCTAAGCGCAGGTGTCACGCTTGAGCCTTTGCAATGGCGCTTTGCTGAGTTAGGTATTTGGCATGTTTTATCGGTTTTTTGTTACCCTCGCTTTGATTGTTTTGCCAACCGTTGGTACCCCTCAGGCAGTTGATCCCATTGTGGTCGCGACAGTCACGCGCGCGCCCTTTTCACTTGTGGAAGGGGGCAAGGAGACGGGCTTTAGTCTTGATCTGTGGGGTGAAGTGGCTCAGGGCATTGGCCGTGAAACGGAAATTATCCGGTTTGAGCAGTTTGCGGATATGCTGGACGCAGTTGAGACAGGGCGTGCGGATTTAGCAGTTGCGAACATCTCGGTCACCTCTGCGCGCGAAGAAGTGTTTGATTTCTCGCGCCCTATTTTTGCCAGCGGTTTACAGATCATGGTGCCGGCGGGTGGCAATAGTCTTAGCATCTGGTCCATTCTGTTTTCGACGGATGTGTTATTGGCGGTCATTGGGGCGTTTGCGCTGTTGTTCGGCGGCGGCATGATCATGTGGCGCCTTGAGCGAAATGCGCAGCCGTACTTTGAAGGCACCGCCAAACAGATGGCGTTTCCGGCGTTTTGGTGGGCGCTTAATCTTGTGGTGAATGGGGGCTTTGAGGAGCGCGTACCACGTACTGCGTTGGGGCGCATTCTGGGCACGTTCCTAGTGGTTGCATCGTTGTTTCTTGTGTCTGTTTTTGTGGCGAAAATTACATCGGTTTTGACCGTGAATGCGATTACATCATCGATTAACGGACCGGATGATCTTTATGGGCAGCGGATCGCAACAGTTGAAGGTTCGACCGCGGCGGCTTTCTTGGACGGGCGCGATATCCGCTATGTGGGCTATGAAGGTTTGGGCGGTCTGCTTGAGGCATTTGAAAGCGGCAAAGCAGACGCTGCGGTTTTTGATAGTCCGGTTTTGACCTACTACACTTCAACGATAGGTGAGGGTGTCGGACAGATGGCGGGGCCTGTGTTTATGCGTGAAAACTATGGCTTTGCTCTGGCCTCAGGCAGTAGCCTCGCAGAGCCTGTGAACAGGCTGTTGCTGCGCTTGCGCGAAGATGGAACCTACGCGCGCCTTTATCGAAAATGGTTTGGAACGAACCCGCAGTAAGGCACGTTGGCCCCTGCTATTTCTGTTCGTCAAAGAAAGGGGTTAGTTGAGCCACAACGACTGAATTCTCGTCCAACGCTCGCTGCATCAATGCGCGCTCGTCATCCGAAATATCGTGTCCTTCGGCAAGGCGTTCCTCAAGGGTGCCATAGCCCGAAACATCCAGTGGGGCGAGGTCCGCTTGCTTTAAGATAGCGACGGCCTCGCGCACTGCTTCGGCCTCATCCACGCCCGATGAATAAAGCATAAGCGCCCCGCCGGTTGCCCCATCAGGCAAGCCGTCACCATCTTTGCGGCCCACTTGGACCAGCAAGGTATAGACGAAGTGGGGGCGCTTTTCTTTTTTGGGTTTATCAGTCACGCAACAGCTCGTTGATAGATGTCTTTGAGCGGGTCTTTGCGTCGACCTTTTTCACGATTACGGCACAGTAAAGGTGCACGCCGTTTTTGGACGGCATTGAGCCTGCAACAACAACGGAACCTGCGGGAATTTCGCCGTAAAAGACATCGCCTGTTTCACGGTCAAGGATCTTTGTCGATTGGCCGATGAACACACCCATGCCTAAAACAGAGCCTTCGCGCACGATGCAGCCTTCAACAACTTCAGAGCGCGCGCCGATGAAACAATTGTCTTCAATGATTGTCGGACCTGCCTGCATCGGCTCTAACACACCGCCGATGCCAACGCCGCCAGACAGGTGAACGTTCTTGCCGATCTGTGCGCAAGAACCAACAGTTGCCCATGTATCAACCATGGTGCCTTCGTCGACATACGCACCGAGGTTCACAAATGATGGCATCAACACAACACCTGGGGCGATGAACGCTGATTTGCGCACCACACAGTTTGGCACTGCGCGGAAGCCTGCGTCTTTCCACTGGGCATCGCCCCAACCTTTGAACTTGCTATCAACTTTGTCCCACCAGCCAGCGCCTTGTGGGCCACCTTCGTGCTGTTCCATGTCTTTGATGCGGAAGCCCAAAAGTACGGCCTTTTTCGCCCATTGGTTCACATGCCAGCTGCCATCATCGGTCTTTTCAGCGACACGCAGTTTGCCGCTATCCAAAGCAGCCAAGGTGCTCTCAATAGCATCGCGGGTTTCGCCAGTGGTGGACGGTGTGATGGTATCACGTGCATCCCATGCAGCTTCAATGGCGGTCTCGAGTTGGGCGTTTGACATGTGTCTCTCCAATTGGTGACTGGTCACAGATTATCGGAGGATATAGACACAAGGGGTAATCGGCGCAATCAGGAAGGCCATTCTATGACGAAGCACCGCAAGCATACTTTACGCGGCAGTACCGAAGACCGTGAAGCCGCCAGCCATATCCCTGATACGCCGCAAACGCGCAGCCCTGCTTATGCGCTGGCGTTTGCTGATGACGCGTTTATGTGCCGCGAAGAGCTGCGCCCCATGCGCCTTCAACTTGAGTTGCTAAAGCCCGAACTTGGTCTGGATGAAGAAGGCGTCAAATCAACCGTCGTGATGTTTGGCGGTGCACGCATTGTTGAGCCATCAAAAAAGGCGGAGGCCCGTACCAAAACGCTTGCTGATCTATCGGTGTTTTATGACGAGGCGCGCGAGTTTGCCCGGCTGATGACCCTTAAAGGCAGTGATGGTGAGAACATGATCGTCACCGGTGGTGGCCCGGGCGTTATGGAGGCAGGAAATCGCGGTGCGCTTGATGCAGGTGGCCGATCAATCGGTCTGAATATTGTATTGCCGTTTGAACAAGCACCGAATGAATATGTAACGCCCGAGCTTTGTTATAACTTTCATTATTTTGCGATCCGCAAGATGCACTTTTTGATGCGCGCCAAAGCAATTACCGTGTTCCCTGGTGGTTTTGGCACGCTTGATGAGCTGTTTGAGGCACTGACGCTTATTCAAACAGGCCGGATGGAGCGCGTGCCGTTCTTATTGTTTGGCCGTGCGTTTTGGGAAAAAATTATCAACTGGGACGCGTTGGCGGATGCTGGAACCATTGCTGCTGATGATCTGGACCTGTTCCGTTTTGTCGATACCGCCGCAGAGGCTGTTGAGTTGATTGAGACGTGGGACGGCGCGGGCGAAAAGCGCGGCACCATCCCGGGTCGTTAATTACCTGTGTAGGGTGTCCCCTGCAGAGATTATCGGCTCAAGCTCGATGATCTGTGGGTCCTGAGGTGCCTCCGCGCTGTAGCGCGCGGCGATAATTTCTGCCGCTTTGCGACCAATTTCAAGACGGCACGCATCCATCGTCGCCAGCTTGGCTGGTAGGCCTTGCAGCAGTTCAACCCCGTTGAAGCCCGCCAGCCCCACATCAGACGGGACATCAACGCCTTTCTCGCGCAAATGCAGGAGGCCACCCGCACCAATCATGTCATTTGAATAATAAAGAAAATCCAAATCGGGCGTACGTGATAGAATTGCCTCAGTCATCTCGCGACCCTTAGCAAGGGCTGAGCCGCCATCGTAAAATTCCTGATCTGCGATCTCAATACCGTGCTTTGCAAGGGTTTCCGTGAACCCTTCGAACCTTTTGCGGGCGCGGTGATCCATGGGCATTTTAGTGCCAAGGAAACCAATCCGTTTGTATCCTTCTTTCGCAATTGCCTCGGCCATCATTCGGCCAGCGCGCCTGTGCGAAATCCCAACGCAGCTGTCTACAGGTGTACCATCGACATCCATAATTTCGACGATTGGAATGCCACTTGCCTTCATCATGGCACGGGACGCATCAGAATGCTCAAGTCCGGCGATGATAACGCCCGAAGGACGCCATGACAGCATCTCGAAAAGGACCTGTTCTTCTTTGCCGGGCTTGTAATGTGTGATGCCAACAACTGGCTGTAAGTCAGTCTGGTCCAACACTTCACTGATGCCCATCATCACTTCTGGGAAGACCATGTTGGACATCGATGGAATGATGACTGCAACTAGATTGACCCGCTGTGACGCAAGCGATCCTGCGATTTTGTTGGGAACATAGCCAAGCTCTTTGGCGGCGGCTAACACCTTCTCTCGGGTAGAGGTCGATACATCTCCGCGGTTACGTAGCACGCGGCTAACAGTCATTTCAGAAACGCCCGATGCTTCAGATACATCGCGCAGGGTAAGTGGCCTTTTAGACGTCACAGCGGTCGTCCCTCAGTATTTCAATCTATTGAATGTTAGCGGCGATCATTAACAAAGTCCAAGGGTTGAATGGAGCAAGCATTTATCCGATGGTCACATCCGCACGGCCCCGTGGCTCAACAGGATAGAGCAGCCCCCTCCTAAGGGGCAGGTTGCAGGTTCGAATCCTGCCGGGGTCGCCATTTATACCATCTTGATGACAGTACTATCGATCGACAGCATGTAGCCTTTGCGCGCGATGTTTTTGACGAGTAACTCGCTTACCATTTGGTTGCCTAGTGCATCTCGAAGTCGCTTGATCCGTGTTGCGCCTGCTGCTTCGTCGCAATCTGATGAAAGGCGCCCAGATATCATTGCCTCCAACTCGGCGCCGTTCAGGATGTCTCCGTCCATACGCGCTTCGGCCAAGACACTTAGGGTTTCGATTGCCGCAGGGGTAAGCTTAAATTCCATATTATTGAGATAAACCGTGTTTTCTTCGCGGCTAATCAACAGGCTGTTCACTTCCATTCCTGCACGCTCAATTGTCGCCATGCGTTTGTTCAAGCCCACAAGCATTAGCAAAAAAGTGAGTGCGGCAATAAGCAGAGCGGTCGCAAAAATGAGCAGCACCAAGATAACCATTCGGTAGCTTGCGAGGGTCTCAGAGAACGCCGTGCCAGAACCCGCGAGTATTTCCAGAAGCTTGATTTCCGCGCCTGACGTTAGATCGTCATTTGCAACAAAAAGTGCTTCAACGCGCGCATTGAACATTCCGGCATCTGGCAATGTGAAAACCAAAAAGAACGCAGCCAACAGCAAAATGACGATCACACTGGTGATGCCAATCGCCACTGTGCGGCTTCCCAAGACACGGGCATCAGTAACGGAGGAAGAACGCACCAGCAGCCTCCTTTTTTGTGTTGAGCTGCGCCTCACTAAAGACAGATAGAACCGTTAGCAGTGTCCAGTTTTTCTGCTCAAGACGCGGAGCCAGCACTTTTGCAGCGGCTGCGATGTTGCAGCTATCGTCGGGTACTTTTGCCACGCCGTAGTGCAGCCTCAATGGATCGTCCTGTTTGGCTTTGTAGTCTGCATAACAGGCCGCCTGAGCAGGCACGGTAAGAACAGCGGTGAATAACAATGCAATAAGACTTTTCATACCTATCATAAAGCGTCACTCGTCGCTGATATTCAATAACAGCGCGCGCGTTATCGCCTAACAGCGCGGCGATATTGAGCGACAGTGTAGCTGCCGATCATGGTCGCTTCATCATGCTTGCGGACCGTCCCAAGCACAATTCAACGTATGGAGCACCCAGATGAAACGTTTCTTGATTACTACTGTTACCGCAATTTCTATCGCCACCACATCAATCTCGGCATCCGCGACCCCTGCACGGGCAGGCGGTTCCGATGTTGCTGAGGTGCTTGGTGCTTTGGCGCTATTTGCGATTATCGCCGCGGGGGTTGAGCACGAAAGAAATGCTGAAAAGAAAAAGCAACACACCACAAAACCGCGCGTTGTCCGCCAACCGGTTGCTCTTCCAGGGCGCTGTGTTCGCCGTTTGGAGAATAATCAGGGCACACGACGTGTTGTGGCGCGGGGCTGTCTGGAACGTCACTATGCAGCAGCAGGATCGCTGCCCCGTTATTGCGCGACACGGTTCAAAAATGCGCGGGGCAACACGCGCAAGGGGTATGATTTGCGCTGCCTACGGTCGGATGGCTACCGGGTTATCCGTTAAGCCCACCAAACTGTTTGGGCCGCCCTTGATCCCCTCTGGTCTCGGGCGGCCATTTTTGGTTTAGGAAGACTATGAAAACATTCCCTACATTCGATCTTGAAAGTGAACTCTATACATCGGGCCACGCGCGCATCATCGGTGTGGACGAAGTAGGAAGAGGGCCTCTTGCAGGGCCGGTCGTTGCAGCGGCAGTGTGGCTTGATCCGAGTAATATTCCAGATGGGCTAAACGACAGCAAAAAAGTGCCGCTGAAGCTGCGCAACGCCCTTGCTGAACTTCTGCCGCAGATCGCGGACGTATCTATTGGCGAGGCGAGTGTGCAGGAAATTGATGAGTTGAACATTTTGCGCGCCAGTCACCTTGCGATGGAGCGTGCGGTGGCGGGTCTCGATGTGCCGGCAGATTTTGCGCTGGTTGATGGCAATCTAATCCCACGCGATCTTGCGGTACCTGCCCGCGCAGTTGTCAAAGGCGATGCCATTTCACAGTCGATTGCGGCGGCGTCTATTGTTGCAAAAGTGCGACGCGATCAGCTCATGTTGTCTTTAGCGCAACAGTACCCAGGATATGGATGGGAAAAGAACCAAGGTTACCCGACTAAGGCGCATCGAGAGGCGCTCCAAAATCTTGGTGTAACCCCACACCATAGACGTTCGTTCAAACCGGTACACAATATGTTGTGACAACAAATTTTTCTAACATATTGATTCAAAAAAGAAATTGACCACGAATCGTCTCTGACTCATGTTGGTAGCAACAAATGACCACACAACGTGGCACTATGAGGCAGACATGACAAAGACAAAAACAAAGGCAGCCCCGGCGGCGCTGCCCCTCAATACTATTTTGGATGGCGACTGCATTGAACGGATGAATGCTCTGCCTGAAAACAGTGTAGACCTGATTTTCGCAGACCCACCCTATAACCTGCAATTGAAGGGTGAGTTGCACCGGCCGGATAACTCTAAGGTTGATGCGGTTGATAATGATTGGGATCAGTTCGACAGTTTCAAAGCCTATGACCGTTTTACGCGTGACTGGCTGGCTGCGGCACGCCGCTTGCTTAAGCCAAATGGTGCAATCTGGGTGATCGGCAGTTACCACAACGTGTTCCGTATGGGCGCTGAACTGCAGAACCAAGGCTTCTGGATTTTGAACGATGTGGTGTGGCGCAAGTCTAACCCAATGCCAAACTTCCGTGGGAAACGCCTGACCAACGCGCATGAGACGTTGATCTGGGCCTCAAAGCAGGAAGCCAGCAAATATACGTTCAACTACGAGGCGCTGAAATCGTTGAATGAAGGTGTTCAGATGCGCTCTGACTGGGTCCTGCCAATCTGCACGGGCCATGAGCGGATCAAGAACGAAAATGGCGATAAAGCGCACCCAACACAAAAACCGCACAGCCTGTTGCACCGCGTTTTGGTGGCCACGACAAACCCGGGTGATGTGGTTCTTGACCCATTCTTCGGCACCGGCACAACCGGCGCTGTTGCCAAGATGCTCGGCCGCGAATTTATCGGCATCGAGCGTGAAGCTGAGTACCGTGCAGTTGCTGAAAAGCGTATCGCTGCGGTTCGTAAGTTTGACAAAGATGCGCTGCAGGTCACGCAATCAAAGCGCGCTGAGCCACGTGTGCCGTTCGGCCAGCTTGTTGAGCGCGGCATGCTGCGTCCGGGTGAAGTTCTGACATCGCCGCGTGGTCAGGTCGCAAAAGTACGTGCTGACGGAACACTGGTTGCGCACGATGTGAAGGGGTCCATACACCAAGTAGGCGCCGCAATTGAGGGTGCGCCAAGCTGCAATGGCTGGACCTATTGGCATTATAAAAACGAAGGTCAAAAGATGCCAATTGATGTTCTGCGTCAGCAAATTCGCGCTGAGATGAAGAACATCTAAACCGTTAAATTTACAACAGTTACCGCCAGCGCTTGCGACTTTTCACGCAAGCGCGCACCTTACCCTCGTCTGCTTTTTACAAGCGACGGGGGTTTTTTTGTTTAGCGTGGCAGCGGATTTGAAGCGTCATTATAGGGCTGCCAATCCGTAATCTGGGGATAATGCTGTTTGCGCCATTGTTGGACACGCGGGTTCATGCGCCTACGCCAAAGGGGCGGGATCATGGCCAGCATCGTCATCACGGGATAACCGTACGGCAGTTGCGGGGCTTCTTCTGTGCTGTAATTTTGCAAAAGCGGAAACCGGCGGTCAGGTTTATAATGATGATCTGAGTGCCGTTGAAGGTTTATCAGAAGCCAGTTTGATGCCTTGTGCGCAGCGTTCCACGAGTGGTGTGGCTTTACATGTTCATATTTGCCGTCACCAATATGCGCACGCGTCAGGCCGTAATGCTCAATGTAATTCACCAGTTCGAGCTGCCAAATGGCTACGGCGGCTTGCAATAGAAATAACCCAACCCCGACAAAACCGCCCACCAAAAAGGCAAGCGTGAGCATGCCCAATTGCAGTGCCCAGTATTTGAAAAACGGGTTGCTGGGGTGCGTCCAAGTTTTGGAATTGCGGGCAAGCATCGCCGCTTCGGCCTTAAATGCTGACTGCCAAGACGCGCGCAAAACACGTGGGAAAAATCTGTGAAATCCCTCGTTATATCGTGCTGTAACAGGGTCACGCGGGGTGGCAACGTAGCGGTGGTGAACCAAAAGGTGTTCAGAACGGAAGTGCGAATAGAGCGCCATGGCCAACAAGATGTCTGCCAAAGCACGCTCAACTTTGGGCTTTTGATGCATTAGTTCATGACTGTAGTTGATGCCAACCGTACCGGTAATTACGCCCATCCCGACAAACAAAAAGACCATTTCCCAAGCGGCCAGATGCCCAGAGTGTAGCGTGAACCAAAGCACACCAAAGAGCGTGCAAAACTGTATTGGTGCCCAAATCAGTGTGATTAAGCGGTACCAAAACAAATCTGTGTCTGGGGTCTGGGGATCCTCGTTTTGCTCGTTTAATCCGGCGAAAGCGTCAACGATTGAAAAGAGGTACCACGCGGAAATCGGTAGGGCGAAAACCCAAACGCCACCAAATACTGCACCGATCCAGATCAATGGGATCAGCCCGAGTGATAGCCAAAAGGGCAGAGCTTTGCTGAATGATGATGCCATTTGAGAACCCTCCGAAACACTTACTAAGCTACAGTATATTAAAAACAGCTTTAGGCTCAAATATGGCGTTATGCCTCGCGGGCGATATCCCAAACCTTGCGCATTACAGTGGGCAGGGCCGATGGCTGAAACGCATGCTTTTCAACCCAATGACGGCCTGAAACCATTGGTACGCCCTCAACGGTTGCGACCATTACGTCCAAACGTAGGTGAAAGTGGGTGAAGGTATGCAGGGCCTGTGCGTTCACTTTTGTCCATGTCACATCAAGCGGTGGTGCGGGCGATGGCTCGTCGCACCAATCACTGGTAGGCCAGCCTAGCATACCGCCAAGTAACCCTTTTTCGGGACGGGTTTCGAGCAGTAACGCACCTGTATCACTACGAACCACATAAGCAATTCCGTGGCGGATTGGTTTCGGCTTTTTGGGCGTCTTCTTGGGGAGCTCAGCGGCAGTTCCGTTTTGACGTGCCAAGCACGGTGTCCGCCATGGGCAAATACCACAGGCGGGATTCTTGGGGGTGCAAATGGTGGCGCCCAAATCCATGACGGCTTGGGCGTAGTCCCCTGCACGTGCGCGCGGCGTCAACTCGGCGGTTTTGGCATATAGTTCAGGTTTTGCTGCAGGCAGAGGCGTATGAATATCAAACAGGCGTGCCATCACGCGTTCTACATTGCCGTCCATCACAGGTGACGGCTCATCGAATGCAATCGAAGATACTGCGGCGGCGGTATATGGGCCGATGCCGGGTAGTTTGACCAGCTCATCATAGGTTTGGGGGAAGACACCGAGTTGGGAGACGGCGCGTGCGCATTTGAGCAAGTTGCGCGCGCGGGCGTAATATCCAAGACCTGCCCAATAGGCCATGACGTCAGCATCTTCGGCTGCAGCGAGGTCATCGACTGTTGGCCAGCGTTTTGTGAATCTGATGAAGTAGTCACGTACCGTCGCAACAGTGGTCTGTTGCAACATGATCTCGGACATCCACACACGGTATGGATCGGGCTTTACGCCGGCTTGCTTTTCAGCGGGTGGCGTGCGCCATGGCATTTCACGGGCGTTGATGTCATACCATTGCAGTAGGTCGTCGCTGTTTGGGTGTGTCACAAAGGGACGCCTTTTTGGTAAGATCGGAAAGATTCGGAGCGCAGCATCTTGCGTCCGCGCCATAAATTAGAGCCAAATTCAGTCGGAACAATAATCCCATGCGGCGATACTCTACAACCAAAGGCTTCAAGACGACGTCCTCTCTTTTGCAAAAGCGCATTAGAAATGCGTCGGAAAGTCGTGGGTTTGCGCAAACACGCCTACTGACCCATTGGGAAGAGATCGTTGGCGCAGATATTGCGAAATGCGCTGTGCCGATCGAAGTAAAGTTTGGCCGTGGGTTTGGTGGGACGCTGACTATTTTGACAACGGGCGCGCATGCCTCGCTGTTGCAGATGCAGGTGCCGCAGATCCAAGATAAAGTGAATGCATGTTACGGCTATAACGCCATTGCAAAAATTCGGATCACGCAAACCGCGCCAACTGGCTTTAATCAGGGCAGGGTTCAATTCGGGGCCTCACAAACGGCCAAGGCACAGCCGCCCGCGGAAGTTACCAAAGCTGCTGACAATGTCGTGTCTGATGTCGCAGATGATGGATTGCGCCTTGCGCTTGCCGCGCTTGGGGCCAATGTTATGCACAAGTCAAAGCGCAAGAATAGGTGAGCAAGATGAACAAAGGTTTTCTGGCCATAGCAGCCGTAATCGTAGCGGTTGCCGGGGGTGCTGGTTGGTATTTCGGCGGCCCAAGCGAGCCTACTGAGGCGGCAGTTGAGACAGTTGCAATGGTGGACGGGGTACAAGAGATGACCCTTGGTGCGGATGACGCGCCCGTCGAGATCATTGAATACGCCAGCTACACATGTCCGCATTGCGCGCGTTTTCACGAAGGCCCGTTCAAGCAATTGAAGACGGACTACATCGATACAGGCAAAGTCAAATTCACCTACCGCGAAGTTTATTTTGATCGCTTCGGGCTTTGGGGTTCAATGGTGGCCCGATGTGGTGGCGAGCAAAAGTTCTTTGGCATCACCACTGAACTTTATGCCCAGCAATCTGAATGGGCGCGTCTGCAAGACCCTGTTGCAATCGCGGATGCCCTGCGCAAGATTGGCCGTACAGCCGGTATGAACAACGAGCAATTGGATGCCTGCCTTAATGATGCAGAGCAGGCCGAAACGCTTGTCGCTTGGTATGAGGCAAATGCCGCCCGTGACGGTATTTCATCCACGCCGTCTTTTGTTATTGATGGGCGGACCTACTCAAACATGAACTTCGCTGAGTTTCAGTCGATCATTGATGCAAAGCTGAACTAAAGTCCAAGGCGATCCAGCAGCGCGTTAATTTCGGTCTTGTCGTGAAAGGCAAGTCGTACTGGCAAAGCTAACACTTTACTCCTAAAGGCGTCGGGCAATCGCACGGCGTCTTTTTCTGTTGTGACCAATTGTGCAGGTAGGGCGCGGGCCTCTGCCTCAAGGCGCGCCATCAGAGCAGGTGTTAGAGGTTGGTGATCGGCCAAAGCTTCGGCGCGCTTTATATCCGCGCCAACTGCTTTCAGTGTGGCAAAAAACTTCTCTGGGTGACCGATACCTGCAAAGGCCAGCACTGGCAGATCGGTCCAGACCATGCCTGTTTGTAGTGGGACAAGATGCCCTGTGACATGCGGGCAGTGGATGCTTTTCCTCCATTGCTCCTCAAAGGTTTTCTGTGCCGGTTGTGGCCCAATAGAAAGTAGTAAATCCGCCCGTTTCAGTCCCGCTTGAACCGGTTCGCGTAGCGGTCCAGCAGGTATTGTCCGACCATTGCCAAATCCCTTTACGGCATCAACGACAACAATACTTGCGTCCTTGGAAACATCAGGGTTCTGAAAGCCGTCATCCATCAAGATGACATCAACCCCAAGTGTATCTGCGAAAGCGGCCCCCGCTGATCGATCTTTGGCTACAACCGTTGGCGCAAAAGCAGAAAGCAACAAAGGCTCATCGCCTACTTGATCAGCAGTATGTTGAGGGGTGACTAGGATAGGTCCGTCAAGGCTGCCCCCATAGCCGCGGGACAAGCAAGCGACGCTGTTGCCACGCTCGGATATTTGTTGAATGAGAGCAATGGTAGTCGGTGTTTTGCCTGTACCACCGGCGTTGATGTTGCCGACACAAATGGTCTTAGCTTGCGTTTTGGTTTTAGCGGGCTGTGCAACACGGCGCTTGGTCGCCAAAGCGTACAGCGATCCCAAAGGTGACAATAACGCGCCACGAATATCTGTTGGCCGGTACCAGAATGAAGGCGCGCGCATCTTTCAGACCCCGATTGCGTCAAGTTGGTCGTTCAGTATCGCAAGTACCTCGTCAACAACAGGTGCAGCTTGGGTCGCGACATCCCACGCACGGTGCGCAAGCGTGGCCTGTCTGTCTGGGGCCTGCAGCTCGATCACAGCGCGTTCTAAATCCGCGTCACTGCGCACGGGGTGCGTGGCTTGCATTTTGGCCAGTGATCGAAAGGCATCCCCATGTGGCGCGGTGCTTTCGCCGTGTACGATCGCCGCCCCGAGCGAGGCCGCATCCATCGGGGAACGGCACATCCCATCAAAGCTGCCACCCATAAAGACAACTGGCGACAGTCTTAGCCAAATGCCTGGGTCTTGGTCAGTATCCACAACCAGTACCTGGCTGGCTTCTGACATTGTCTCGATCTGGCTACTAAGCGCTACATTCCATCCGTTGTCTGCGAATTTCGCTGCCGTTTCAGTAGCATCATTTTGAGGCATCAAGATCAGAAGCAATCGGTGGTTGCTGGCCATTGCCGTGCGGTGGGCTTTGGAAATCCGCTGCATGTCGCGTGGCCCCGCATCAATAGCCAGCCAAGCTGGACGGTTGTGTAGGTGTGCCGCATAACGCTCAATGTCTTGGGGCACTGCAGGCAGGGGGGCTGACAGTGGCCGGAGCTGACCCGTCGTGCGCACTGCGTCTGCATTTGCGCCGTTCTTGATCACCGCATTGGCGGCCTCACGATTGAGGGTGCAAATTTTGTCAAAATGCGCAAACACCGATTTGCGAAGCCCGAATGGCCACCGTGAGCCACGTCTTTCCGCAGCAGCCTCGCTTAGGTTCAAAAGCGTTTGCGGAATACCCGCCGCATTTATTTTTTGCACGCTGGTTGCGCAACTTGCGTCACCTGCCCACACCACTAAATCCGGCGTCCAGTGTTTTAGTGTTTTGCTGATCCGTGCATCCAGCACTTCTTCAATATGGGGCGGTGTTTGCGGATTGAAAATCACGAACGTGCCATCGCCTCGCTCCTCGCGGATCAAAGGTTCAAGCGCCTGAATTGCTTGACTGTGGTGTCCGCTTGGGTCCAGCGCAAGTATCAAAGCTCCGCTGGGTCGCGCAGGCCAATCCTTGGGGCCACGGGCTACGCCCGGTTGGCCAGCATGGAGGGCTGCGCGGATCACGTCGGCCTTACAGCCCGAGTTCTTCTGTGGATGAGGCGGGCGTTGCCTCATCACGCAAGCGGTGCAAATGCGCGATGAAGTAACGCATGTGGGCATTATCTACGGTGCGCTGGGCCTCGGATTTCCATGCGTTATACGCGGCTTCATAGTTTGGAAAAATCCCGACGATGTGAATGTCGTTCACATCTTTGAAGGCATTCTTGGTGGGGTCGATAAGCTCTCCGCCGAAAACGAGGTGTAGGCGCTGTGTCATTGGTTTCTCCGCTTGGGGGTAGATAATGTTGCGCGTACCATAATGCCGCATGCAAAGCGCGTAAATGATGGATCAGGCGAGTGCCTTAATAAGCTCTTTGTGAACCGGTGGCCCTGCCGCAACCATGCCAGAAAGCTGTGGCATCGCATTGTTGAACACAGGTTCTTCATTGTGTCTGCCTGTGACCGCACCGCCCGCTTGTGTCACCAAAAGGCTGCCTGCGGCCACGTCCCACTCCCAAGTCGGGCGCAAAGTAAGCATCGCATCAAAACGGCCCTCCGCCACAAGCGCCAGTCGGTAAGCAAGTGATGATCTAAACGCAGGCTCAACATCAGGCACGTCACCGTGCCAGTGGTGTTGGTCAAAGTTTGGCTTGGCCGCCAGCACGGTGGCGCAGCTGATTTCGGTCCGCCCGCTTACCGTGATTTCCTGACCGTTCAATTTAGCAGGCACGTCACGCGATGCAGTGTACATTTTGTCGAGCATTGGCAGATAGACTACCGCGGCAACCGGCCTGCCGTCTTCGACAACGGCCAACGAATGCGCCCAAGTATCAGAGCCCGCGATAAACGCGCGCGTGCCGTCAATTGGGTCAATAACGAAAACGCGTGATTTATTGCGCCGTGAGGTGTCATCCTCGGTTTCCTCGGACAGCCATCCGTAATCAGGACGTGCTGTGGGAAGCGTTCTTTCCAGCATTTGGTTTACGGCTAAGTCTGCCTCGGTGACGGGGCCTGCATTGTCAGATTTTTCCCAGACTTGTGCGTCAGACTTGAAAAAACCGCGTGCGATTTTTCCAGCCTCTCGCGCGGCGGTGACCAATAATTCTAAATCGCTAGGCACCTGCTAATGTCATCCCGTCAACAAGCAGCGATGGCACTACGTAGTTTAGGTGCGCGTGCGCGTCATTGGCGGGGACGATCGTGCCAAGCATTGCCTTGAGATTACCCGCGATGGTGCACTCGTTGACGGGATATGCGATCTCGCCGTTTTCCACCCAAAAGCCAGACGCTCCGCGTGAATAATCGCCGGTATTTGGGTTGATGGTTGAGCCAATCATCGACGTTACCAAAAGGCCGGTGCCCATATCACGGATCAGGTCGCCGCGGCTTTGTGTGCCTTGTGTCAGGCTGATGTTGGTCGTGCCTGGGCGCGGTGGTGATGAGGTGCCGCGCATCGCGTTGGCTGTGCTTTCCAGCCCCAACTGCCGCGCAGTAGCCAGATCAAGTGTCCAGCCTGTCAGGGTGCCTGCCTCGACAATAGCCCGCTGCTTTGTGGGCAGCCCTTCGGCGTCAAACACACGGCTTCCAGACACACGGGCGCGGTGCGGGTTCTCTGTAATCGACAAATGCTGGGGCAAGACCTGTTGGCCCAATGCATCGCGCAGCCATGAAGAGCCGCGTGCGATACCTGCCCCGTTCACCGCAGATAAAAGGTGCGAAATCAGGCTTGATGAAATGCGCTCGTCAAAAAGAACGGGATAGGTACCGGTCGCAGGCTGTCGTGCGCCTGTGCGTTCAACGCAGCGCTCACCGGCAACGCGGCCAATGTCTGCGGCGCTGCGTAGCTCGTTTTGGAAAATACGCGCGTCAAAGTCATAATCCCGCTCCATTTCAAGACCTGTGCCGCTAATCGCGACGCATGAGATTGAGCGGTCTGTGCGCGCGTAACCCGCATTAAACCCAAGGCTGTTTGCAACATGAATGTCACGTGCAGAATAGCTGGCTGAGGCAGATTGGACTTGCGCGACACCGTTGATTGCACGGGCCGCTTCTTCTGCGGCTTGCGCGTCATCTTGAAGGGTTTTGGCAGATGGCTCTGGACTTGGGTCATGCAATTCTAGGTGAGCGACATCTGTGTTTGTCGCCAGCTGAGCGCGATCCGCAAGTCCTGCGTAAGGATCGGCGGGCGCAACTTTTGCCATCGCAACCGCGCGTTCTGCCATTTCGGAAATGGCGCGGTCACTGCTGTCAGAACTTGAGATGCATGCTTGCTTTTGACCAATGAAAACCCGCAGGCCCAGATCAATCCCTTCGGATCGTTCCGCTTGTTCAAGCTTGCCTTCACGCACATCAATTTCAACGGCAGTGCCCTGAACGGTCAACACATCTGCCGCATCAGCGCCCGCCTGTTTCGCAGCGTCGAGCAGGGCTTGGCTTAGTCGCGACAAATCATGCATGAGGTGTTCCTTGGTCTGAAGTTCAGGGTTGCGTATCGTGGCGCTTGCAAGAATAGCAAGTCGGATGTTTTTGCGTGGTGTGGGGCAGTGGCGAGCTTAGCGAACCCGCTGACCGTTGATATATTGCTCGCCATTTTCGCGCATCTCGATGGTGGTTTGCAAATCAGTTCCGTTTTCTGCAGGCCGCGTAAAGAACCCCATCATCATTTGTGCGCCAAACAGCTGTTCGGGTGCAAGTATGCCAAGTTGGGCCATCTTGCCCATGACCTCAGTGACACCACTGAACGTAAACTCGGCTTTGCCTGCCATGGCTGGCGTCGTCAGGTCGATTGGGTTTTGGGGGCCAACAAAGCGCATGTCGCCTTGACCGGTTGCTGTGGCGCCAAGCGCTGTTAGGGTCAGGTCGTTTAGACGTGCAGTTTTGGGTGCAAAGGGCCCGCGTCCACCGTTCGTGAATTCACCTGTGCCCGCGACAGACACGGAAATCGTTCCGGCGGACCTGTCCAGACCGCCCTGTGGATCAAAAATGCTCCAGACGCTTTCGTTGATCTTTAGCCCTGCCAAAACCGCTTCAAGGGTATAGTCTGGCTCCGGCTCGGTTGGGTCAAAAGCAATCGGCGCAGAGCCTTTGATGCGGACTTCATCAAGCGTAGCGCTGATGGGTAATGGAAGCGCACCTGCCAACGTGAACGTCATATCAGAGGCATCTTGGCTATATTCAACGCGTGTTGCGCTACTTGCGGCACGCGTGCTGCTTTGCGCTTGCCGTACGGTGCCGGTCCATGATCCGGTGCCATCTTGGGCCGAAAACACCAGATCCGTCAGACCCGTTTTGTATGTGGTTTCAAACGAGGATTGCGGCGCGAAGGGTGCCTGGCTTGCTAGTGGGTGGGTGCCAGCAGCGCTGGTGGCGGACCCGGTGAATTGTGGTTCTTGTATGCGCCCGTTTACGTCAAATGCGCCGCCTGAGGTTGGGTCAGAAAAACGGGCAGAAATCGCGACCCCATCAGCAGAGATACTTTGAGAAACAGTGCGCAGATCGCCGGTTTTATCTGTGCTGTTGCCCTCCACATTGGTCGCTTGGGCGTGTATGGTACCGTCTACGTCAGCATTCTCGG
>Ga0209652_1001311_pt1 | contig 20354 bp, 6 predicted proteins | sample SaaInl74LU_5_DNA_FD_184641 | JGI IMG/M metagenome (GOLD analysis project Ga0209652, IMG submission 184641) | Marine microbial communities from expanding oxygen minimum zones in the Saanich Inlet - ESP_74LU_5_DNA (SPAdes) (version 2) | ecosystem: Environmental > Aquatic > Marine > Intertidal zone ... | reverse complement strand
CTGCTAGCTGAGATGAGCTCTGACCACAGTGGATCTCTCTGATCTCAGGTGCGTGACACGACTGAACAAAAATGTGAAAAAAGAGATCGTACCATAGAGTACTGAATTCCTCCGTTAATTAGTAACGGCTGCTTCGCTATCTGGGCTAAAGCAAGACCAAAACGGGTGCTGCTTACTTGCAGAGCTGTCAAACAACGGACAATAAGCAAGACCAAGCAAAAGGGAACAACTTTCTTTCGAATTTACTCAACGAAGTTTAAATTGAGATTCATTTTTTTCATTAATTCTCAAGGCAGGGGGCGAAAGGAACGATGGACATTGGATCGACGATATCCATCATACAGATAGATGATTTCACCCCTTGGAGTCCAACAGGCGTACTATATTTTGCTTTTATCAAGTCGTGAGAGATGCCATCTCATTGGCAGCAGCGTTATCCAAGCGAGAAAAATGAGCATGACGATATCAGCGATTGGATAGAAGAGGTGAAGAGAAGAGCCGATGCCAACGCAACATACGATGTTCCTGCTGCTGCTCCCACAGATGCCAATGTTGCCGATATTATTGCACAGATGGAGGAGATTTTGAATACTACGGAGGATCAAAATTTATCCTTTAACTTTGATGACTACCTGGAATTAAGCTCAAATGATTCATTGACTCAAACTTCTCCCGATGATCTCGTTGTTGACACAATTCGGCATCAATCAAACGACAAGCTGAAGAAAAGGTGCTTCGATGAACTCGCGAGGCATTGCAAGAGTGAAAAGAAGCGCCTTGGTTGGATTGAAAAGCTCGTCAAAAAGCAGCAGAGAATGAAGCTGTTGAGTAAATACCTTCTAACATGGAAGGCAATTAACAGGATGATACGCGTGAGAGAAGTGATGCTAGCATGTAAAATTGGAAGAGCTACAAGCAACAAATTCCGAAGAGCGTTTGTAGAATGGAAGCGTCTCATGCTGACTCGTAGGGAGCAGCTGGCCAAGGTAGAATGCCGGCTGCGACGGAAAATGCAACGTCGTTACTTCTCTGCTTTGATGCAGAACAAGGAAGCATCATTCCAGGAAATGGAGAGAGCAAGAGACAGATTCGAATGCAAAAGAAAGGCAAAGGTATTATCATCGTGGAGAATATTGGTAAGAAAACAAAGAAAGCTCAATGAGCAGGTAGAAGCATTCCGCAGAGCTCGCGTGATGCGTCAATGCTTTGGTGTTTGGTCATTATTGTCAAGAGCAGAGGGAGGTCCTCCATCATGCGAGCCAGTGCAAGTACAAACACCACCAAATAATCACGAAAACGAGCAGGTCAATAGAGATCTCAAAGATGATGATAAACTGCTTAGACCATTGAGGAAATCTCGTCGAAGGTCATCAAGGAGCGATTCATCGCCAAAGCTCCTTGCCGATATGACTCAACGCAACGAAGAGCGTCTGCAGCGGAGAGAGGTGCTTCGTTCTCGAAAAGAACATGCGGCCATCACAAAGAAACAATTACTACATGCAGAGCGCCATAGCAAGGAAGAACGAGAGTTACGTGTTCATAGAGAATATATAGAGAAGAAGAAGGCGGAGAAGGAGCGAAAAGTGCAGGAGGCAATTCGCTACAGGGAGGCTAGTCGGTTGGCTGCACTCCATTACAAGTTCTCGTTGCAGAAAAAATACTTGTTACAGTGGAAGAGAATCTTTGGCATCAATGGATGGAACAAACGAAAAGCTGATGTATTCTTGCGCGATGCAATGTATGAACGTTACTTCGCTGCCTGGTATAAGTTTTCAAAGAACAAGGCTCTGCGTTTGGAGAAGAGGCACTACCTAGCCTTGGACTTTTATGAGTGTAGCCTCAAGGCAAAGGCATTCGCCTCTTTGGAAGAAAATGTGAAGCACTCTAATCATTTATACAACAAAGCAGTATCGAGGATCTCAGCGTTACGTAAACGAACAGTCTTGAGAGAGTGGCATCAAACGACTCTGCTGCTTGTCAAGGAAAGAGAGGCAAAGGAGATTGAAGCAAGACGAACGCACCAAACCTTCCTCCTCCGACGAGCTTTACATGCTTGGAAAGTTGGCGTTGACATGTCTAAAGAAAATAAGCGTGTGGAGCAACTTGTAGAAGAAAAGTATGCTGCAATGATGGAGTGGCTGGAAGCATCAAGGAAGAATGATAATGATCCGTACTAAGTCAATTTGTATTTGTGTTATGTTCCATCTTACAACACTCATTCAATGTCCTTGTCCTTGATTCTCCCAAACTCAGAAATGATGTCCATCTCACGCAATGTTTGTGTAGAGATGTAATCTAACTCATCAGCTGCGTTTACAGAATCATCTTCAGACACCATTTCAACTACACGACACAGTGCTACATCGTGGCTACCGCAGTCTATCATCTCGCCGACAAGCTCTAGCTTGAGATAGTACACGCAATGAGGCAAAACTTGAGGCCAATCAGCATTATCATTTGTTTCTCCATTACATTCAAGTGGCTTCCAAGCAAAACCCAATTCTTCACACATTGCTTGCTTGTCAACATCTCTGCCTGAACTTCCACCAAGAACTCGTATTAATTTGCCTGATGCATCTCCTTCTCCATCCCCTTTGCACAAAGCATGTGCAGGTCGAAGTAATTGTAAAATCCCTCTCTTTTCTTTTGAGAAATTGTCATGGCTAAGTGTTCCTTTGTACAGACTGATCGACCACATTCGATGCGGTTTAATAGCAACTGGAGATGCGTATGTCAAAATGTTCATCGTGCTGCTGCTGGTAGAGGCGTCATCGCCACCAGAGGAAGTTGAAAGAGAGAACGTCGGCACATCAATCAGTGGAGGGATGGTTGTTGCCTGATAAGCTGATGCACAAAGGCATAGCAACGTTGATAGCAACAAAATGAGCATCATCTCCCCCCAGCAATAATCTCTTCGCACAAAAAAAAATGAATGTTGAATTGTAACTGTGCCCTGTGTGTGTCGGGAGTTTGTCAATATTATAACTGTCAAATACCTGCCTCTCTGGTCTCTGGCCGGCTAATATGTAGCAACCATGATGACACTCTTCAGCGAAATTGAGCTTTTTCTCTATTCCACCCTCTGCTAGAGCTTGTTGGTTAGGTGGTGCAGAAAAGAGTGGAGAGCTCTCAAGATGATGAGGCCGGGGCACATACGACTGCTGCTCTTGTTATTCTTTGCAGCAATATCGAGTAATGCTTGGTTGACAACAACACATCACAGTGGCCTCCAACGGTCAAGGAACTCTGAGATTTCTGCACACATTCAAAAAGATGAAAGATATCCTCGTGGCGAAGTTATTGGCTCCTCGGGCAAAATAGGCTCATTCATTCTCAACTCAATCAACTCTCCTGTCGTTCCTATCGTTGAAGAGTCAAACAATCATCAATATCCGCAGTGTCAGCCTGCCGCAGCAACACCACGTGGTGTTTCACCTGGTTGTCTCAGTCCAGTTAATACACCACTATATGCGTGTATTCCATCATCTGCCATACGAACCGTTTGGGACGCAACGGTGCCTCATCGTCGGAAAGACTTGGTGTTTCTCTGTAACTGTATTCCATCGCGACATTTGAACTTTGATTCCAGCAGTGATTTTACAATCTGTATTCTTCATTTTGGTGTCAGTCATGCCAGTGTTGATGACAAAGGAACCGCATCTTCATCGCAGCCGCTCCCGATATTGAATACATCACCGCAGTCTCCTGCAACAGTTGTTTATGGTCGACACGCAACAACTCTTGCTGAAGTATTGAAACGAGATGGAATATCTGTCGAAATAGCATCGAGTGCACAGCACCTACAAATAGTAGCGGCCAAGAAACTAGCGTGGTCTAGTTTATTTTGGTTGCTATGTCACGATAGCAATGATGAGCCCATGACTGTGAAGGAGGTGTGGGAGAGCAAATCGAAGCAGATACATGAGCTGGTAGAAGAAATGTTACCTGCATTGGAAAGATTGGCCTCAGAGCCTTGGACAAAACATGATGACACTGAACTACCTAAGACATTGACAAACATTAAGTCGATTGGTACGGTGCAAGAAGTTGTCGACTACCTCTATGCCTACTCCATGTCAATGAAAGATGGAAAAATTACTCCTAGTCTGAGACTAGGGCTGAATGAAATTCAAGAACGAAATGAAGTGTTGTTGTCGTTGATGGCACAGTCATCAGATGACACTGATAGAGCCAACCTCCCTCAGCTACAACTTGAAATGATACAACGCGTTGCTGGAGAGGAATCTCTTGAACGGTGCCTGGCTACAGCCAAGACTGATGATGGCCGTGATGGAACAAATTATCTTGAGAGGGTATCGTGCAAAGCTTCAAATCTTCAATTCTTGTATTATCCAACAAAGAAAAACGCTCGCTTGAAGACCAATCAATTATCTGTCATAATCGTCGGTGCAGGCATTATAGGCTCGTCTCTTGCTCATCATCTATCTCGTCGTGGCGACTTGAAAGTCACTGTATTGGACAAATCCACAAACTTGCTACCTAAAACAGGAGCAACAGATGAAGACGATGACATTTATCCCGGCGTTGCCACGTCGTCTTCGTTTGCTTGGTTAAATGCCAACGACAAGTTTCCGTTGTCATACATGCAGCTCAATCAATTGGGAATGGAGATGTGGCATCGACATGAAATGTTGAAGGAATATCCAGTTTGGTCTGGAGCGCTAATACGAAAAGAAAAGCAAGACTTGCGTGAGAAGAACAGTCGTTATGTTTGCGTTGGTCCATTGGGCTGTGATGATGCAATGTGTCTGGAACCTGGAATTGACTTTAAAAATGACCCTGCTGACAAATCATCCGAGTTTTATTTTTATCCCGAGGAAGGATTCATTGAGCCAATAGAAGTTGTCAAAGGCTTGCGTGTGTCCGCGCAGCGCAGTGGAGCGAACTTTATCGGCGGGGCAGAAATCGTTAGTTTGATGCGAAACAAGGATGGAAAAGTTGCAGGTGTCGAGTACGCGACAACAAGCGACAACTCAAAAATAATACGAGCTACTGCTGACTTGGTGATAATTGCCTGTGGGGCAAATTCAGCCAGTCCAGCGCTGGGGATAGGTTCAGAAAAACTGCCACTTGCAAAACAGCCAGGAGCGCTCACTTATGTTAGCAGCGATAACTACCTGAAGCAACCACTGAAGCGAATATTTGTCGATACCATCAATCAAACACACATGTTACGACGCTCGGATGGTACGCTGGTAATAGGAGGTGGTAAATTGATAGTCGGAGGAAGAGATTCTGATGATGATTCACCCGAAGACAAAGAGCTCGATATATCGGAGGAAGCTGATTCGGCCATAGCAAAGGAAATGATAACTGCTGCGATCAAATCTATATCTCCAGATGATTGGGAATCATTTATGGAATCGTCTTCAGAGAACGATGATGATAAAAGCTTTCGAATCACGTCAGCAAACCGCCCAATATCTGCAGACGGGCTACCGGTTGTTGGACTTGTTGAGGAGGGACTTTATGTGGCAGTGACTCATTCTGGCATCACACTCGCACCTTTGATAGGCGAGTTGGCATCATTTGAAATCGAGGAGAGTTTGAATGCAAAAAGTAGTGAAGAAATTTTGAGACAGGAGAGATACGGCTTTCAAATACTTGATGCTTATCGTCCAACGAGGTTCACATAGTCTGAAGGCTACAGCACAGCATATATAAGCATAGGAACAGGTTTATAAGTACATACAATACTTTGATGAATGCAGCCCACCTCTTTGTCCATCCAAACCGGCTTTTTTTTTTTTTGAAACCGCATTTCTCTGTGATCAAAATGGCGGGAAAAGTTTTTTGATTTTGAACTCGCTCATGATAACTCATTCAAATCGGCCGTTGCAAATCACCGACACATCGCTCGAAGAGCCGTCCGAAAGGGTTGAAAAGACCTCCTGATACTTCGACAAATAATAACAACAGCAGCAGCAGTTGAAATGACGACAACTGCAACTCCAAGGCGACGTGATCGGGCGCCTCTCTCATCAGTTGACTCAAATGTCGTCGGCAGCTTGAGAAAGAAGAATGCGACTTCTCGATCACCTCTTGCAAAGCAACAAAAGCGTTTCTCGACAAAAACAACAAAGACTCCTGGAACAAAGAGGAAGAAGAGACGTGAAAAGAAGAAGAACCTTACAATTGATACGCCTCGGATTGAGTCACCTCTGTACGAGCAACAAACGGTTTTCCATGACCAACCGGTGGAGGCGGCTTTGTCAAAAAATGTAGCGGCTATCCCAGCGACAGATGCTTCATCAACAACACAATTATCTGAACACGTGACAAAGTTTACCTTTGGTAGCTCAGGTATATTCTATGATTCTCAGCAATGGGAAGCAGAGCAAAGTGAAGCCTTTAAATCATGGCTAAATCACCTGTTCCATCCTTCTCCTGAAATTGATACGGTTGGTGAAGAACAACGATCTGCAGAGCTGAACGCAGCCATGAAATTATTCAACTCGAGGCGAATGTCAGCAATCCGATTTGCAATCGAACGAGAGGTAACGGAAGGTCGTCTTGCAATAACTCCAAGGGCTGGGCGTAACATACTGGATGAAGTGTATGTTCAAGAGCAATTATCAACCCTTTTATTATCGTATACTCCGAGATGGCTTCAGCTGGGATTGGAGGTAGTACTAGCACATCACGGCGATCAAAGAAGAGTACAGCAGTATCACGATATATCGAAGGAAACACTGAAGAAAATCATTTTGGAGCAAGTATTGTCGAAGCCATCAGCAGTTCAAAAGTATACGGCTGGGAAAGTCAAGACAGCGTCAGGCCATTTCGAGCAAATGCTTAGAGTCGAGATTCAACAACACACACTTTCTGTACTCTTGATATTAGTATTCTTTCTAGATGAGGCAAAGACAAGGGATTTGCTCACTGGAGATCCTGTTTTGTTTGAAAAGACATCGCAAGTAAAGTCGTCACAGGACATGCTCATTTCATTGTGCCAAGATTGCTTTGCAAAGCAACGAAGCATTCTCAATCATCTGGAGTACGAAGGAATATCAGTCTCACATGTACAAGAACCACTTGATGAATACAACTTTCGCGTCAGGAATTTTGCAGTAGATTTGAAAGATGGAGTTTGTCTCGCAAAAATGATGGATATTGTGACGAATGGATGCAACATACTTTCTTCTCTACGGCTTCCGGCTGACTCAAGAAAGCACAAAATGTACAATGTTCGCCTGGCACTGGCCGCATTGAGACAGCTGGGCGTACCGAACATCTCTGATATCACCCCCGCACACGTTGTTGATGCTCATCAGCCTAGGATAATTCAGCTTGTTTGGTCTACCATATTGTACTTTGAGCTTCCAGAGTTTCGACAAGAAATTATCCAGTACAAAGCATCTCGATTAATACAGGGTCAGGCGAGGAGGTTTCTTGCAATGAAGTCATATCATATTGCATTACGAGGTTGCGTATCATTGCAATCTCTAGTTCGTGGGGTACGGCTACGGACGAGAGTAATTGAAATGAATACTGCTGCAATAGGAATTCAAAAGATTTGGAGAGGATATGATGCCAAGGTGCGATATGGTTTTGTATTGTTAGACATCATAACGGTGCAGAGTGTAGTCCGACGCTTCCTCTCCTGTAAAAGAGTCACTTTGTTGTCCAAAAGAACACACGCTTCGATTCAAATACAGAAGATTTGGAGAGGATACGACCAAAAGATTCAGTACGGATTTGTGTTGCTTGACGTAATTAGAGTTCAGAGCGTCTTCCGTCGATTCCTTGATGTCAGGAGGGCAAATGCACGTCTAAACGGCATTGTAAAAATTCAGAGTGCGACAAGAACATGGACGGCAAAGATGACGGTTGCAAGATATCAAAACGCTGTCGTCACAATTCAATCGTCTATTCGCAAGTCACTAGCAGTGGAACATGCTACTCGCCAAAGAAAGGAAATTGTCGAGATGGATATTGATAGTATAGAGGTAGATTCTGTCTCACAATCACACATAAATGATGATGATAGTGAGGAGGAGGAGGGAGAAGTTATATACTACTCTACCAACCAGGCACGACGAAGAGATGAAACGGTATCATTGATTCGATACGCCGAATACGAGGCTGAATGCTCGATCGATGAGCAAATCGACGAGAGTACTTTAGATGAGGAAGAAGAAGATGTCGCATCCATTAGCACGCGGTATAGTTCCATGTCAGAAGATTTAGAGTTTGAGCACGAGCTGGCATCGATGATCATTCAAAGGCATTGGCGAAGACATTTCTCCTCAGCAAGATACGTCACGACAAGGAAAGCTATAATTGCGTGTCAATCTATTTGCCGCAGATGGGTAGCTCAGAAGAAGACCCACACTCTAAGGGTTGCTAGATCGAGGGAGGAGCTTGCGTCAATCAAGGTTACGTCGTTTTGCAGAGGCTACTTTACAAGAATCAAGTATCTGAAAACGTTAGCAGCCACCACTACGATCCAAAAGATTGCCAGAGGGTATATTGCGAAGCAAATAGTGGAAGAAATGAGATGCTTCCAGATCTTTCTAACTTGGGATAGCAGCGCGAAGAAGATCCAGGCTCAATTCCGACGACACGTTTGCGAATCAATGTACGACACTGTTCTCACTGGAGTTGTGTTGTTGCAGGCCAGAATTCGAAGCAATAATGCAATGAAAACATTCAATGATCTGATGATCGCAAGAGCACAAGCCGCGACGTTGATTCAGAAAACATATAGGTCATTCTGTGCTTCATCTACCTTCCTCGTACAAAAGCGGGCAGCATCAATCATTCAGTCAGCTTTCAGAAGACACTTCTTCGAGCTAAAATATCGAGCATTGGAAAGGGCTTCAGTTCTAATTCAGGCAAAATTTAGATCAAAGAAGATTCGAGAGTCGTTTCTACTTCATCTCAAATGCGTTCGTATCTTGCAGAGGACCGGCAGAAAGTTCTTGGCCGATATGAAAATGAAACAAGTGGCAGCAACCAATATCCAGCGTGTATGGCGAGGCTATTCTGCAAACGTTGATTTCATGTTGTTAGTTTTAGCTGCAATCAAAATTCAGTCTGTCGCAAGGATGCGCTCAGCTGTTACGACATACAACAACATCCTCGACGGTATCATCCTCACGCAGGCTTGTTTTAGAAGCAAGCGATCAAGGAAAACCATTTCATCTCAGCAGTGCAGCAGTATCGTCTTGCAAAAGATAGGACGTGGATTTTTAGTCAGAATACACAAGAAAGTACAACTTGCTGCTATAGCCACTATTCAGCGTGCGGTTAGAGAGACGATAGTGCGTTCACGTAAAGAGTTCTGTAGCTGTATAATCATCCAAAAAGCAGCGAGAGGATTTTTGGCCAGGAAGTATAGAAAGAATAAACTCGCTGCAGCTGTCATTATCCAACGTGCAACAAGAGAGATGATAGCTCGTTCAAACAACAAGGTCACAAATTTTGCAGCGACCGAAATTCAGCGCGTTTTTAGAGGCTTCAGCGCTCACATCGACTTCATGCTGCAGGTGATGGCAGCTATGAGAATTCAGGCCAGATTTAGAAAACTAAGATCAAAAAGAGCGTTGTTGGTGCTCTCATCTCAGCGCAAGAGCAGCACCATCATTCAAAAAATAGGACGGGGATTTTTGGCAAGGGTTCAAAAGGAGCGTGCACTTTCTGCCGTGACTGTTATCCAACGTGCGGCGAGAGTGATGATATCTCGTTCGCACGATGATTTGGTTCGAAACTTTGCAGCGAGTGAAATTCAACGCATTTGGAGAGGCTTCAGTGTTCACGTCGACTTCATGATACAGGTGATGGCAGCTATGAGAATTCAGGCCAGCATACGTTGCTTCCTCAAGAAGAAGACGCTTCATCGCAATGCAAGAATGGCCAAGATGCTGCAAGAGAATGATTTAGTTGAAGATAGTGTTGTCAAAGAAGCAAGCAAGACAAAACCTCAAACTCATCAGAAACAGGAAAGACGACTTGAATCGTTCCCCAAAATGTTATCAGAGTCTCCAGAGAAGAACCAGGATTCACCGCCAAGAGTAATCGATGCCATTGCTTATACGTCGGATAGCAAGCAGGAAGTCAAACATGTGTCTACAATCCCCAAAATTATCACGACTGCGTCATACGTCGCAACTTCCAACAAGATACATGTGAGGAGTCTCTCAAAGTATGAAAAACACACAGCCAAGGCAATCAAGGTGTTGCGAAAGAGTGACCTCTTTTCAGAAGTGATGGAGGCTGTATCAATACTGGAAAAGACAACTAGCAAATCCATCGATAGTTGCAAGCTTCTTCTCAAAGCACGTGGTCAGGACAATCTTCTATCTCTTCTTGCCAGCTGCAATCGCAGCTCTCCTCATCTCGAGCTGGTGCGTGTCGTCTTGCACATATTTAAGAATATCACAGGACATCAAGCTTCATTATCAGTGTTGGTGACAAGAGAAGTTATGTCTAAAATGACGGATGTTGTTCAAATGTTCCGTGACAAGGCGGATATATTTGAATTGTCGACTTTGTTGTTGGAAACTTTCGTTCGGAGCGATGCCTTTATTTTGTCAGAGCATTCATCGCATGAACAACGAAGATGCTTGCGTGAAGTGTTATCTCTGAGCCGAAAGCGAGCTTCTGTATTTGATAGAGGTATTCTGTGTTTGGATAATGTGATGAACATCGTTGAAGGTGGTACAATAATTGAATCAAAGCCGAAATGTCCTTATTGTGATAGAGAGTTTACATAATCTACGTTAATTTAATCTACAGATGTTTATTTTAGCATGTGAATAATTGGTAATGGCATCATGCCTTTCGTGGGGACGGAAAAGAGCCTCGGCTTGGAAATTATTTGTTTGCTTCTTCTAACTGTCGGTATCCCCCAACGTAGGAATAAGTATGATTTAAGAAACCTTCGGTTTCTATTTTCCGGTTCCTTTTCAACACTCACGGAGAGAGCACCTTTTTTTGGCACGGTGCACACAAAGCCAAACATCCGACCGAGTAGACTGCATCTTACCGCCCTACCCGTTCAGATGGCAAAGACAACGCCTTAAATTGCATGCATCACCAACAACAGTGAAGATGGACAAATGTAATAGAAGTAGACCCAGACGACCGCGGAAGATGGGTAAATTAACAGCAGTCGCGGCCATTTCGGCAATTGGAAATGTATGCGCTGACGATCTGCAAAGCAACATTGCTCAAAGAGTGAAGTTCAAGCTCTCAAATGAGCTCAAGATGTTAGAGGGGCTTCGTGATAGTGGCTTTGACTCAGATGGCCGTAAACTTCGAGACAATAGTGTATTCACCTTCAACGCTCAAAACTCTAAAGCAACTGGAACTGCTCCTCGTCGTCAGCCAATAGTTGACAGTGATCAAGATCACCAGGGTGTGCCTATGAAAAAGAATGCAATCATTTCAAGTGACGTAAATTCGCATCTACTGGCATCGCATGGCTTTCACTCACCTTATTACCCAAACACATATACGCACACTTGTGTGGATGACAACAAGTACCCACATTCTTACCTCTACAATGTCGGGTATTACTTCTCTCACTCTGCTGTAGAGTGTTGTCAGGTTCACTTCTCGCAAAGTATAGAGCATTGTTCTAAGGCAGTTTTTTATGAGGAGCATCCAGTTGGTGAGCAGTCGACTTCTTCACTTCAAACGATGACGAGCCCAGTAGTTGGAGTGGTTCCTGCCGGAAAGAAGAAGCCACTATTGGATCATTACACAGAATTAGAGCCCCCACCGCACCAGCAGTCTCCATATTGGTATCAAAGTGGGAAGTCAAGCAAACTCGCAAAGACAACTTCGACGTGGGAAGCAACATCGTGGTGGCAGGGTGGGGAAGTGATGCAGCCATATGAAGAGACTCCATCTTGGTATCAAAGTGGGAAGACCAGCAAGACAACTTCGACGTGGGAATCACCATCATGGTGGCAAGGTGGGGAAATGATGCAGCCATACGAACAACCTCCATCTTGGTATCAAAGTGGGAAAGCCAGCAAGACAACTTCGTCGTGGGAAGCAACATCATGGGTGCAGGGTGGGGAAGTGCCGCCGCCTCCACCACAGGCAATCAAACAAACTGCGTGGTATCATGGTGCGAAGAGCAGTAAGAAAAGCAAACATTGCAAATCGACAGAGTCGTTAGAAAGCAGCGGTTGGTGGAGCCATGGTATTGATACAAAGTCGGGCAAGTCAAAGAGTGCAAAGGGATGTGAGGACTATTTGCCAATTATGCCTTGGTTACCACCTCCACCAATTATGCGGTGGCCAACTTACTCTCCAACTGGTAGGTTACCACCTCCGAAAGTGCCAACGATGCCACCGCGGCCAACAATGGTGCCCTTTCCTTCGTATTCGCCAACAAAAGGACAAGATCCACCTACTCTGCGCCCGCAACAAAGGCCTACGCAACTTCCCACGACAGATTCAAAACCTTCAACCCCAAAGCCTTCATCATCTCTTATTCCAATTGTACCAACAACTCCAAAACCAGGTCCGTCGGATCCTACATATGCTCCAACCGCACCATGGCCGACCTGGAATCCTACATCTTCCACTTATGCACCAACAGGCCCAAGCACCGGAACGATGCCGACGACACAGAGACCCACGCTTGTTCCCTCATCTGCAGGACCAACTGTTCCACCACTTGATTTGTTGGTATGGGGATCATCTCTCTCTACCTCACAAACAGGTGACAACATACTTACTCCGCTTGATGCTGGCATTACTGCGAGTGATGCGTCGGCCGGATCAAGATATTCTATCATCATCTCTGCCGATGGTACTGCATCTTCAACTGGGGTGATTGCGTCAATGGAAGACTATGATGGGCATTTAGGAATACGTCCCCAGGATTTGAAAGAAGGACAAAATCTCTTTCAACCTATCACGTTGGTTTTTGATGAAGCCGAAAACGGGGTGACAAGTGCTCCGAGGTTTAAGAAGGCGTATGCTGGTGTTGAGGTTGAGACAGGAAACACTCATACAATGTTCATTGATTCCATCGGTCGTGCATGGGCCACAGGAAGTAATGGCAAGGGACAACTGTGTCTTGGTGATGAGATTGATCGATTGATACCCGAGAGAATACCTCTACCAAGAACAATTGTAGACATTGCTGTTGGCAGGGAGTTCACGCTGTTGTTAACTGATGATGGCGTAGTCTATGGATGCGGATCGAATGCATTGGGTCAGCTGGGACTCGGTCCAGAACTACAAGTTGTAAAGCAACCAATGAACATAGGTCTCACTTCTCCTGCAAAAAGCATCAGTGCAGGAAAGGATCATTCCCTGATCATGACTGTAGACGGATACTACGTCATGGGAAGCAATGAGTTTGGTCAATTATGTACTGATTCAGGCGGAGAACCCTTGCTCGTACCCCGAGCACTTGCGATAGACTCCGTTGTCACTGAATTTCAGGCTATCAAGTCATCTACCTATATTTTGTACCGAGACGGATCTGTGAATGGATGCGGCAAGAATGACTTTGGCCAGATGGGAGATGGATCCAACGAGGATACCTTCATCGCGACTGTAGGCGTGAGCGACGTTGTAACTTTGCTGGGAGTAGGGCCAAGCGCCGAATCGGCATTCTTTGTTTATAAGGATGGTACCGTGTGGGGAACAGGATTGAATGATAAAGGACAACTCGGCGTAGGTGATACAGACAACAGAAATGTCCCAACTCTTGTCAAAACCGATGACATTACGGCAGTGCTTCTGTCTGCAGCTGAAGACCATACGCTCGCACTGAAAGAAGATGGATCTAATACGAGCTATGCACCGTCAGCTTCCCCTAAGACACCTCCTCCTACCTCTGCTCCAGTTGAGATAACATCTGGGCCTACCATGATGGGAGAAGATTTCTTCTTTTGGGGAGATCCCAAGTCAATCGGAGAAGATGGTGATGGCATCAACATCCAACAGCCAATCAACCTTGGAGAAGGAGTGCTGGACGCAGCTGCAGGGTCACATTATTCTATGATCATGCTGAGGGATAGTAGCGTTGTGAGTGGTGGCTTTATTAAGTCGATCGAAGATTACAAAGGCCACTTGGGTATCAATCCAGAGATTGTGGTCCAAGGTTTAAATGCACTCCAGCCAGTTGATAGGGTGTACGATGGTAGTGAACTAATTTCGGCTCCATTGTTTCACAGAGTCTTTGCTGGTGTGGAAAACAGTATAAACATTGGGAACATTCATTCCATCATTCTAGATAGAGAGGGTAGAGCGTATGCGACAGGTTCAAACAATGCAGGTCAGCTGTGTTTGGGCGATGAGGTCAATCGTGCAATTCCTGAGAGAATACCCGTTGATAATCGCATTATTGATGTTGCTATCGGGGGAGAGCACACATTGCTACTTGATGAGTTTGGAAATGTGTATGGATGCGGAAGTAATCAACTTGGGCAGCTTGGACTAGGCACTAACATTGGAACATCCTCCCCAGTAGTTGTCTCTGGTGTCGACAATGTAACGCACATATCAGCAGGTAAAGATCACTCCCTCTTTAAGGCTGCAGATGGTATCTATGTGACAGGCAGCAATAAATATGGCCAACTTTGCATCAATACGGACACAACCGAGCTCTACGTTCCTGCTAAGCTTGATCTTGACAGTGGCATTGCAGATAATATCAAGCAATTCGATGCAATTTCTTCGTCCTCCTTCATACTTTACGCCGATGGAACAGCAAATGGATGCGGGAAGAACGACTTCGGCCAGCTTGGCGATGGCTCTAATGAAGATACATCCATCACTACAGTCGTGTTAGATGGGGTCGTGCGTATCTTGGGAGTTGGTCCCAGCGCTGAGAGTGCATTCTTTGTCACAGAAAGCAAAGAAATTTTTGGCACTGGACTCAATGACAAGGGTCAGCTTGGTATTGGTGATCAAAAGGACAGAAACACTCCCACGAGAGTAGACTTTGATGACAAGGTAATGGTTTCGGTCTTCGCGGCAGCACGAGATCACTCAATTGCCTTGATTTTAGGCGATGGCACAGTGTCGCCAACGATAACTCCAGCAACTATGGAGCCTACGTCATCAAATCCTGATACAAGTCCACCTACTGCATCCACAACAATCCCTGACACGAGTTCTCCAACAAAAGAAGAAGGTAATTTACCAACATTCAATGGAGGGATCCCTACATACTCACCGACTTCTTCTACTTCAGGGAGTTCGACTACATACTCACCGACTTCTACTTCAGAGGTGACTCCTTTCCCCACATACGCACCAACAAGTGAGGAGCAGCCCAATCAACCCCCTACCCAATTGAGTAATGAGCTGTATTATTGGGGATCAGGTCAATCAATCGGAGGCGAAGGTCAAATCACTTCTCCTGAAGGAGGAGATGCGACAGTTGCTGACGTATCCGCAGGTTCTCGTTACTCTGTCATTATTCTTCCTGATGGTACAGCTCAGTCAGCAGGGTACATTGACTCACTAGATGATTACCACGGACACCTAGGCCAAGGAAATGACGTGACGCAAGGGCAGAATGGTTTTACAGGCATCACAAATGTACTTGATGAGGCTGAGGAGAGCATCAGTCCTCCTTTCTTTACGAGAGCGTTTGCTGGAGCAGAGCAGTTTGCTTCTCCTGGATCAATGCATACAATACTTTTGGATAGTGAGGGCGGCGTGTATGCCACCGGATCGAACAGCAAAGGACAGCTCTGTATTGGTGACTTTGCTGATCGATATATTCCTCAACGAATTGGTATTGTGGGGGAAGTGGTTGGCGTTGCAATTGGGAACGAACACACACTGCTCCTCATGAATGACGGAACAGTGATGGGTTGCGGATCAAATGAATTTGGCCAGCTAGGACTTGGAGAAGATATCAAAGTAGAAAATGTCCCAACGATGATTGATATCGAAGGAACAGTAGATGGTATATCTTCAGGTCTTGCATTTTCGCTCTTCAAGTCTTCTGCGGGACTCTTTGTTACTGGGAACAACTCTTATCGCCAGCTCTGTTTCGACACAGAAGGTTCTGATATCTTTTCGCCCACACCACTAAGCTTGGGTTCTTCCATCTCCGTTGACTTGCTTACTTCGTTTGAGGCAATACAGTCGAGTTCATTTATCCTTTTCAAAGACGGAGGTGTGGCAGCTTGCGGGCGAAACAACTTCGGCCAGTTAGGAAACGGGTCCAACGAGGACGTATTGAGAACACTCGTCACAATTCCGGACAACACACCTATTCGAAGACTTGGTGTAGGTCCAAGTGCTTTATCAGCTTTCTTTGTTAATACAGCTGGTATTATTTTTGCAACGGGGCTTAATGATAGAGGGCAGCTTGGTACTGGAGATACGACCGACAGAAATACTTTAACAGAGGTTGACATTAGTTCGACTGGGGCAGTTGTCGTTCGTGCGGATCAAATTTCAGCATCAAGCGATCATACATTATCAAGGTTGTCTGAAGGAACAGCTGTATAGAATTTCATAATTCATAATGTATATGTGTTAGATAGATTTATTATTGATAATTTGTTTGTCAGCTTGATCAAATGCGTGCTTTTGTCTCTTTTTCTTACCAAGCTACAACAAAGTGGAGCCTCGTGATGAGTGCAAACAATATACTAATCTTCTCCAGTTTGCTGGTAGTTTACTAATCGATACCATGCGTCCTTGCCTATCTCCCACCATCTCTTCCGACCTCGCTCAATCAATCAACTCTACATACATACTCCTCCAACCTCCATGCCGAAAAGATACCTATCTTTTTCGCAGAAGTATCCAATTCAAAGATCAAAAAAGTCAGAACCAATCATTCGTTGCAGTCTTCATGAAAGAACAAAGCCAATAATTGGTGTAGGCCAATACTCTCTCGATCCGTAAATCAACGACACCATGATCACCAGCAAAACAGCTATTCTATTGGCTTCCTGCACTCTTGGACTAGCTGCTGCGGCTACAGTGGGCACATTTCCCGCATTTGTGCACCCACATCAAATCAAAAAGTTGAAGCCATCAACATATGCACATCATGATTTACAGCAGATACGGCGCTTAGTTTCTCTATCGTCCACAACTGCCAAGGACACCAATGATCCTGCTCAGCAACAATACAATGTATTATATCAGAAAGTACTTCGAGCACCGAAGGATGCGTCATCACAAATGTTCCTTTTGAATTTGGTGTCGTATTTACAGCAAGTGTTTGAACTACCGAGTGATCTGCCCATGCCGTATGATACAGCAGTACCAGAGAATGGGGACGAAAGTGGCTCCTCCGGCAACAGAGCAGTATTAACAATCGACTCTCCGCTGAGTAGTAATCCACTTGATGCATATTTAGAAGTAGAAGTGGTGGGTATTTTCCCTGATGATGCAGATTTATCCATGGGGCCGACAATGGCGATGGTTGCCTTGAAGAAGAATAAAGGTGATGGTGCCAATAGCCCCACACAAGGATTGTTTGCTGCTTCAGAGAAACGTATAGTCCAGTCACTGGATAGAGGATTGCAGGATTTGGAAGAGGGGCGAGTATCTGTCCCCGAGATGTTAGATGATGATGATCCAATCGATTTTAGTGCAACAGAAGATGATGGAGTAGCTGAATCAGTAAAGAGGATTGGATATCAAAATTCCGTCGATGCAGCATCAGCTGATGGTGTGAAGACAGAAAACAAAAAGATCAATAAACCTATCGAAATTGAAAGAGACGCACTGGGAAACGTAATCATTGAGTCTGAAACGTTACCCACATCAGCTGCAACGGAACCGAAGAGCAAACCAAAAAGGGAACAAGCAGTGAAACAAAAGAAGGAATCTTCAATTCCAACTAAATCGCAATCCAACCCAAAACCACAAATTTCAAAGAATGATGAAGATTATGCCATCAAGATGGCAAGACAGCAAGCTGAAGCGCTCATGACAACTGTATCGATAGGCAAGACGACATCCTCTAGCAAAGGGACCATATCAATATCAGGCGGAGAAAGTGACTTCGCCATTCAAGCTGCAAAGAAAGCAGCCGAACGTATGAAGAGCAAACCGCAAGTAGAGAAAGGCACTGAAGTAAAGAATGCCAATAAGACGAAAGAGGCCGTCTCAAAGATTAAAGCGGCATCACGACAAGAACCTCAAAAGGCAAAGGTTCAAGATTTATCTAGTGATGAAATGTTCATGAAGCTACAAAACCTAGCCAACAAGTCAAAAAAGACATCTTGGAACCGTACGATAGCAAATAAGAAGAAACAGACATCTAATCCATCATCATCAAAGCCAATGCCGACAGAGCAGATGGCAGCGGAAAACGAGAAGACAGACGACGAAATTCGGGATGATATCAAGAAGATTGCCCAACAAAATGAACAAGTACAAGAGCTTCTTAGATCAGCAACAGATATGATGCCCATAGAAAATGATGAGGAAGAGGGATTGTCGCCAGAAGATTTGCTAGCGGAGGTGCTAAAGTTTGGAGATGAAAAGGAGAAAGAGAACAAACCTGGATTTGGCTTTGTCGAGGGTGCTTTTGACAAGGCGAAAGATTTGTTGAGAAGTGATGAAAGCGACAGTAGATCTCAACCTGAATTAAGGTATAAAGATGATGAGATGAAACAGAAGGCGGAAGAGGAAGAACTGAGGCGTATCTTTGCAGCTGGACAATCTGTAGCCGAAGATAAATTGTCTGCGCCTATGTCGACAGAATCCAATTTGGTTAGACCGTCGATTACAGAAGAAAATATTGATGAACTCATTGATTCAGACGAGACTGTTTCTCGGAATGCCCGTGTGTTGGAAGATGAACTCGCCGAGCTTGAAGTGAGAATGAGTCGCTCACAAGGAGAAACTGGTTCGAACAAATTGTTTGATGTTTTCTCTGGACCAGAAACTTACAACCCCAACGTTGACCCCGAGACTGCGGTGAACTGGCCAGGTGCCAAAGAGGGTACACGCACGGATGTTCGTCTGGCCAATGCTCTATCCACTGCTCTAAAGCAGGCAAAGTTTGCCGCTGCCGTGTTATCACAGTTGAGAGAAGAGGAGGGCAGCAATGATGAGGTCAAATACTTTGTTGGAGAAAAGGAGATTTCAGCAGAAAGAGTGGCACTCTTACAAGCATGCGTCAAAGAAGCAGTCAATGCAGGGATTATTGAGGATCCGTTGATTATCATGGCGGAACGGTCAAGACTACAAATGCTGGTTGATGAATTGATGTCTCAACCGGAGGAACGTCTAGAAGAAATTGCAATGAATTACAAAGACTTGCTACTTTCTGACAATTTGGTAGAACTCATGAAGGAAAGACTTCAAGCCATGGCTCAACGAGACTTGGAGGCCCGAAGGCGAGGAGATGAGGATGCAGTATCAGCAGTTCACGCGACAGAACGTGCCATATTAATTAATCTTGCCAAAATTGGGCAGGGATTGGTCAAGGATGCGCAGGCACTGGGTGCTGAACTTGAGGTTTCAATGTTGGAAATCATTCGATCAATTTGTGAAGTGGCAATGGACCCATCCCACAAGACTGAGGAGGACACTGCAGTGGCATTGAAAGATGCAGTAAGGGATATGAGACCGCTATTAGATGATGCCTTTGTGGCTTATCTAAAGTATGCCATTGGTGAAGAACAAGGACGGCTTGCAAGAGAGGGTGTCTTAGATGACCCTGAACATAATCGGTGGTTGTTTGTACTACAAATTGTTCAGGAGGGTGTGTATGCCGAATTGTCTCAAGGTGTAAAGCGATATGTTGATCACATTTGGTACGTTCTTCGAATGAAATCGAAAACAGAGAGGAAGGAGCTTCTCAAGAAGTTGATTGATGTGATGCCAACTATGGACGTGCGGCCATTTGTCAAGGTTGTAAATAACATCGTTTCAAGCCTTGGTACAACGGTCAAGGGCGACTTTTCTGATGGAGTGATCTTGGGTGAAATGAGCAACCAGCTTCTACAGCTGCGCAGAGATGTTGACGAGTTATTACCACCAGAAAGAATAAAAGAGCTGAGCAAGGATGCGGATGCCTGGGCGGCTGTTCAAAGGCAGCGGTTGATTGAACGTAGAAATATGACTCGGCAGCGTCTTGAAGCTGCACGAAACACAGGCGACATTGATCCTGAAAAATACATCAAGAAGCCTGGCGCAGAAGCTGAAAGATTTGACTAGAGGGGTGTACATGTAAATAAATTTGATATGACTTTTCCAAAACATTGAAATAAGTTCAACTTTATCTTCGTAGAAAAACAAATCAACGTCTCAGTTGTAACATTTCATCTATTACTTATACCATTTGCTCTTAGTCCGACGATAGTATCAACTTTTCTTTGGGTGTAGGCGCAGGATCATTACTAAAATACGGATGATTCAAACACTGA
>Ga0209652_1001310_pt1 | contig 20365 bp, 11 predicted proteins | sample SaaInl74LU_5_DNA_FD_184641 | JGI IMG/M metagenome (GOLD analysis project Ga0209652, IMG submission 184641) | Marine microbial communities from expanding oxygen minimum zones in the Saanich Inlet - ESP_74LU_5_DNA (SPAdes) (version 2) | ecosystem: Environmental > Aquatic > Marine > Intertidal zone... | reverse complement strand
GGATGAAGCGCAGAAGAAGGGTAATGCCGTGGCTGGTGCCGCGAAATTTACAAGTATGTTTAAACTTTAACTATTTATGTCTATTAGCACATCTTTGAGCGGTGCACGTACTGCATTTACAATGAAAGCCGTACTCAAGCAAAGATTTGTTTCTTTCTTCGACGGTCGACCCTTCCAAAAGACTCTTATCGTCAGAATCATTATCTTGATCGTGTGCACTCTCGTTATTGGAAGAAGCATAGCTTTCATCAAAACTTTCACTGTCGTCGTGTAGTTTAGGAGCTTCAAGTTCCTCGTCCTCCTCTTCTTCGACTTCTTCATTGTTCATTTTATCATTCAACCACTTCCAAGTACGAGTTGGGCTGAAATGACGAAAATACTCAGCCCTGTCTCCGTTTCCAACTGCACCATTGCACACATACGTCACGACGATCTCCTCTCCTACTGATATGTTGCGTGTGGCCACCATTGATCCACGATTTGACTCCTGCAAGAATTCAATAGATGCGTTGGGATTGCAATCGTGATTGGCAAGTGACAGCAGCGAGTACAGACCTGATCCACTAATTGGTTGCTCGTCTGCAGCAAACTGCTCACATGAGTCTTCAATTATTTGCTCTCTGTACTGTCCAGCAGGTGATGGAAACTCATACTCCATGACGTTGCACTGAAGCATGCCCAAGATGGATCCAACATTGTCTAATGAAATATTTGCCGTATGACCGTTTCTTCGACATCAATTCTTTTCGATGCTATGGACTCTATCAGTGCCTTTTGTAGTACCTCACAAAATTGGGTTGTTATGTCCTTCTTGTCGTCTATTGATGAGCCAACTTCCCACCACAGAGGATGCGAAGCGTATTCTGTCCACCAGAAACATTGTTCGATAGGAGTTCGTTTGTCTTTGGGTAATGAAGTCAAGTGTGACATTGAAATAGCAATTACCTTTGCTGCCAATCGAAGTATTGATGCATTTTCTTCTTCCTTCTCAAAGAAGAAGTCTTTTAGAGGAGTGGAAGCTTTGCAAAAGATACAGTGCTGCTCTTGACATTTGTGGAAACATTCTGTTGAGCACCAAACTGCATCTATGCATTCTTTGCACTTCGTATGACATGTTGTAAACACTAGATCATCATCAGAGTCGATGCCATCAAAAATGTAGGGCAGAGGTACATCATAGTCATTAGCCTTCAAGTGATCTTTGAGCGATCCAATTGGTGTAGCACAAGAGCTGCATACACTAAGATTAGGTCGAGCGCTGCAAGCCACGATTGGTTCCTCGTGAGAGATTATGAGATCTCCACAAGCAATGTTTGTGACGGCAAACATTCCAAATCCATTTTTATCTTTCGTAGGACGAACTTCAAAGAGATCAGTGTCTTCTCCTCGCTTGCGCTTGCGATGATTCTTCTTTAAGTTGAATGTACGCGATAGGAGTGGAATAATTTCTACCATGGCTATCGTCAGGATGCTGCCTGCCTACTGCCTACTCTACGCGACAATCATCGATAGGCTCTGATAGGCTGCCAAAAAGTTGTGGTTTCCGATGTTCCCATGGCCATATATATGGTTGATGGTTGTCTGCTGCGTTGCTGGTTGTTGGTGGTGTTGGTCGCGATGATACCATATTGGTAAACAATCACAGATATGTAGTTGAGTTACCTAACGTAAATGTACGTCTTTACGTACCTACCTATTGACTCTGATCTGGAGTGATCACGACGTGACGTATCTTTCATTGTGTGACTCATTCAACTAAGTATGTAACTCCTCCTCCTCATTTCAACTCTTTGCTGCATAACTTGCCTATTGTTGTTATTACCACCTGAAGAACAGTTGTTACATTAGCACCTCTAATACCCTACCATGATCGCAAACAACGCTCGTATTATTACATTCATTTTGGCTTTCGTCAGCCCTTCGCTGGCCTTCACTACCAACAGTGCTCCTGCACAAAAGACGCAGCTACAACTTTCCACGTCAGATGAAGGAAGCCGACGCTCTTTCTTGACGAATTTGGTTGCCACTGCAGCCGTGCTGCCATCGCTCGTCTTGAGCAATCCTACGTCTGCATCTGCCTTTGGGTTCAAGGCTGACGACAAGGGGCCGCTTGTCTATGGAGACGATTCTATCATGTCACCAAAAGAGCATGGAACAACAGCTTCACCAGTCCAACCCGATTTACGTTATGGTGTTTCCAACAAGCTTGCTGACAAAATTAGCTCTTACAATCGCGTCTTTGCAGAGAATGGTGGATATTTTCAAGGAACAAGTTTTGAGAATGATGTGAGGAATCTTGTTGAATCTAATGGAGGTCCTGTTACGTTTTACGATAGTGTTAGTGGCAAGCCTCTATTCGTTGCACCAAAGGGTCGATCTGTTGACGATTTCATTGAGGAAAGCAAGATTCACGGATGGCCTTCTTTCAGAGACGAAGAAACGGTGTGGGAAAATGTCAGAGTGTTGAAGAGTTCAGGCGAGACAGTAAGCACAGTTGGTACTCATTTAGGTCACAACCTCCCAGACAGAAGCGGCAATCGTTATTGCATAAACCTCGTCAGCATCGCTGGGAACCCTACAAGCCAATGAATCCAGTATATGTTCTAACTTTACTCGTACACTCTATTTTTACAATTATATTGCTGTGATTACTTTCATCAGCTTTTCGCATAACAGTTTTGCGAGCTCTTCATCTTCACATTTAACTTTCACCGTGTCAGTTCCATCTTGTTTTGGGTCATTCAAATATACCACCAAGAAGCAAGAGCCATCACGATTCTCTACTTCCACCTTCTTCATTTGTTGAAAATGTAAACGCAAGACCTCTTCGCCATCTTCAGATAGTATCAGAAGTCGATTGACGCTCATCAAGGCAACTTTTTTCACCATGTCTACATGGGCATAGTATTCTTCACCCCCGAGGCAAGACCTCGCTTGTATTGTTGCAGCAGATGCATCGTCAATTCTGTAGGGCCTTATAACTCTGTCGCGTCCATAAAGTGCACGCCTTGGGCGTATTTGGTTGTGTACGTTTAGATAGCTTGCAGAATCTGTGCTCTCAACAGCACCTTTTACTCCAATCAATGTATCAGTCAAGAAGTCAGTAGTCCCAATTACAGGCTTCACTAACAAGCCTAAGAGACCTTTGCCGATTCCTTTTGCAAAACCTTCGAATCCGTTCCTTTCGGCACCTCTGATAGGCTTGGACACAACTCCTTTCACACCCTCAAGAATACCCTGAACTAGCTTTTGGACTCCACTTTCAAAGCCTCTTACAATATTTACACCCTTGCCACCATTTGCTTTCAGTTTCATCAATCGATCTCGTTTTTGAGCATATTTACGGTCTAATGTCAACACGGCCATATTCTTTGCTGCTGTTTCAGTCAACATGGCTGCTGAGCCGGCAAATCCACCAACTGTGTGGCGACCGAGTGATCCTGCGCCACGGGCAACTCCACTCACAACAAATGTTGGGTCCATTTCTTCGATGCTTTTCTTGAAACCTTTTACAGGTTCATTCACAAAATCACTGTTTTACCAATGGATTGATAACAATGTAGAGTGAGCAGAGTAAAAGCTAAGTGAATTGGTAGATTTCAACAATGAACTTACCTGACGCCTTCTCCCACACCTCGCATCAATCCCACAGGATTGCCAAAGGCAGCGAGCGAACCAATAAGGGAAGGTACGTTTGCAATCAGTGATGCAAGGTAGTGAGCTCCTAGATACGTTGCAAGCTGTTGACCATTCGAGAGTTGGTTAAAAAGTGCAACGCCGTCAAAATTCAGAGATGCGCCATCACAACGAATCAAGGCATCGACCAAAATACTCTTCAGCATCCCTTGCATCACTGCCAAGGCAGTTCGGTTCTTCCCACCAATTTTAACACCCAAACCCCCAGAGCCCTCTCCAACCAATATATCTCCTTTTCTAACTGCTGCATGGATTGCTGCCGCCTCTTCGCCCTCAAACGTTTCTTGATACTTTGTCAATGCCTGTGCCGGAGCCACAGACAGTTTTACTTTGCATGGCAAAATGGTGAGGCGCTGCAGAAAAATGGACTTGTTGCCCACTTCAACAGTGCTCGAGGTCATCTTCTTGATCAACTCGTCTACATTTGGCGGATCCCAGGACCCTTGTGAATCGACGAAGATGTGCGACTTCCCCGTTGAGACCATCATATGATCCTGTATTCGTAGAAGATAACGTTGCATCCGCATGATAAATGCCAAGTCAATAAATATAAACGCATCACGGAGCGCCACCCCAGCGCTGAGACATTGAATCCCCGTTCGATGGCGAGGAGAGAAATCCAGCTGCAGCTCCAAGAAAGGCTTCTCGGCAGTGAATGGTTTCTTTTCGGAATCATCGTAGTCAGCTTTTCGCGGACGGGGACATAAAGCAACAGGATAAAGAGCACCAGGACAGTGATTATCCAGCTGAAGCCATCCAACGACAACAGTGCTTTTTGCATAGCCCTTCCTTTGAGAATCCCAAGTGGCATCTACTTTCACGTCATGCAGAGAGAGAACTGCCAGTTCTGTGGGTGAAGAGTCGACAAAGCTGAAAGCAAAGCCGCTGAAGAGCAGCTCGCACGAGTATTCATCACTAGCGGCTGAGCTCTGTGCGTCTGTTGAATCGTCGGCTGCCCTACTACAAACACCTGTTCCAAAGAAAGCTGCTCTTGATGCTTCAGATTCGGTAAGCAATTCCCCAGTCTTCAGCATAAAAGATGTTTCTGCGCATGACGAATGGAATGTTCTTTCCCTTGATGATTTGCCAGCTTCGAGTTGAGAATTGGAATCGTTAGCCATGAAAGTTGGCATTTGATTTATTTCTCTCACAACATTTCCAATAACGCTAGATGTAGTAACTCCGATCTTCATCAGGACAAATCTTAAGCACCGCGTTGGACCATCTGATCCGACCATTCCAAGCACTCGAACACCTAATAGCTCTGAAGCGACTGATGAACCTAAAGTCGAGGCTAACTTGTAAGGCGACAAGCGGATAAATTGTCCAACCTCACCAAAACTAATGACTTTCGTCGATTCAACACCTTCTCTGGTGGAGAGAGGGGCCAATGAGCAACGGAGCATGAGAAGCTCAAACATCGAAGCTGACGTCCTCCCTTCATACTTTCCTTGACGCCAAGGCACATCAAGTGCATAAGAAGTACTTTCACCAGGTTTTATCGAATCACAAGATGACTGTTTGCCACTCAGAGAGGGATTCGCCAAAACGCCATCTTGAGACACAAAAATCTGAAACGGAGAATGATTCTCTATTCTGAAAAGGGAGCCTTCTCCGTCAGGATCTTCATCTTTAATTGAGACGATCGTCCCGGTACCAGCAGTACCAGGCTGAAGCTCTACGCTACAACGCATCGATTTCAATTTCGAATTACTTCTACCCCCGTTGCTTTGCCTCACACGAAGAGGGAGCATGCCTAAAGTACACAAGTCGAAACCACCGGACCATTTGAAGCCAGTGAGACCAGCTGGTCTTGCGCAGACAAGCTCTGGTAATGTACCATCAAACCAGTAAAAAGGGAGCGTCGCTTTCCTAGGTAGCAGCAACCTTGAAGAGTCTGGAGCACCTACTTGTTTAACATCAATATCCAACCACGAAGATTCATTTTTGAGGAGAAACCTCGGTGTAATAGTAACCATTCGAGACAGCTCTCCCCACAAGCCACTGAGAGTGGTGACTTGATAGATGAGTTCAAACACAGTAGGATCATTTGGAGAAAGACCCGAATAATCAACGACTCGATAACCTGTACGCTTCTCGTTGACTGCTTTCGTGACAAGGGGCCAGCGTGAAGATTCGGCACGGAGTGCTCCATTGGCTCTACCGCTAGGAGGAATAATAGCAGGAGTGCTCCATTTTCCATCTTTATATTTGACATTGATCAAAATCGATCCATCATTGGCAACTGTTGTCATGATGTCTAATATTCCTTCCTGTTGGAGAGGAAGGTTGAACATATCAAGAAGCCCACCACCCGATTTCTCCTTTTCGTCCAGATGAGCACCAATGGTGTTTCGTTCGGCTTCCCTCTTTGCCCTGGTAAATTGATCCAAATCTGCGGGCTGATGGAAGATCACCTTGTCACTCATGATGGAATGAATGTCACTTATTTGCTTTCGGATCGATACTTTGCGGAACCAGCGCCTTCTTCGATTGCGATGGCATCTGTCAAACACTCTCCGCCCTCCAAAAGCAGACACCTTTGTCCCGGCAATATTTTTGCATGATTCCCAACCATCTTCTAAATATGGATCACCAGTACAATCAACTTGCCAATCATTTCCTTCGAGGTCTGGCTTCTGTCTTAGGACAACGTGGTTCTCAGATGCCCACCATCTTCTTTCAATTTCCCCTCTATCATTGAGCGTCACATACTCAAACACCTCCTCGTACACCTCGGATTCGCTCTGCTGTAAAGGAAGATTCATGCTATCGTCACAGTGACCATCGTCTGCATCGTCGTCGTTGCCCCCCAATAAACCAAAACTGCTGCCTTCTAGGACGCTAGTGAGTTCAAATAATGCTGACTCCGCGCTAACTTTTGCCGGTAATGAAGAATCCACACATCTTTCAGCATCAATTTGGAACGGAGGCGCCCCGAATGTCAAAGGAAGAGAGGTTAAATTACGCAGCCAGATTTCTGCGTATAGAATTAGATTGATTCCCTTTCCTGATTCTGTATGTGCTCGATCTGAGAGTTTGACCCCAAGAGTCAAAGGACTATCATTTAAAGGACCCTTACATTTGATGTTGACTTGTTTTGCATTGCATTCATGTCCATTAATGCAAACTTCCAGCCACTCCGACCACGAACATTCGCCATGGATGATGCATTTGAATCTTGCGTAAAGTTCATTCTCATTCGCATTAGTAGCAAAAATTTCTGTGGCATTTCCACACTGCAAATAATTGTCAATGGAGTGAGTCGGCGATTTCTTTCCAAGGGAGAGGTTGCGCTCTTTACGAAGTTGAGTGCTATCAAAAGTTGATTTGGTATCTCGTTCATTTATTGATGCTATCTCCCACTCAATACCGCAGCTAGAATGGAATCAAAATGAAGAGATACCCGTTAGTGGAATGACAAGCAACAAAAAGTCAAACTATCAATGCGAATTCAACTCACGGCAACATGTTTCGAATCGAAATAGATGGCCACACAGTCACAGTCTTAACGTATGAGCCGCCTCCCTGAAAGTTGTCGAGGACCGAATCCAACTCATTATTTTGTATACATTCTTCCGTGTATGTGCATTGCATCCAAACCTGTTGATGCGGACTCTTGGTAGTGGTGCCCCCCAAGGCACAGTGAACACCTCCCAAAGAGTCTATCTTTGTCGCCCACTTGTAGTGCACCTCAATCGCACCAGTATTGGAGGCAAAAGAAACTTCTTGGTCAACAGAAGTTTCAGTTTCCAACCGTTCCAGCACTGGAGATGAGCTCCATTCGTGAATGCTCTCTCCGTTAGAATCTGCTCCAGCATTCGCGACTGGACGAATAAAGACAGCAACGTCGCAAAAACAAGCTTCCGCCCAGACAGGCAAACAGAAACTACCGTTCCTTGTGTACCCAACCGAAATTATAGCGTTGGTAGCACCCTCACTCTTCGACAGGCGGGCTCCAACTTCTATGTTGGGACCGCAACCATAAACGTTAACATATGTAGCCGAGCTTAGGGTGAGAATTCTGCGATTCTCTTCCAGCTCGACCGTCCACACTAAATCGACGTGGGAGGAGACGACATAGTCTCCACGCTGTTGCCAAACGAAGACTCTTTGCATGCTTCTGCCAACTTTGTCCGTCTGCAAGTTTCCGACGGGCTCGGCAAAAATATTTGTGCCGATGTGAGATGCTGCATCGCCTTCGAATTTCAGCACTATATCCAATGTTGGGAAGTGCCCATCGTATCTTGCAAAGCGTGACTCATTCATATCACTTGCATGTTGATCAACTTCGCGATGGAAGGGGGTCATTTCAAATTGCGCCTCGCTCCCATCTCCGACTGATGTTTTTGCCGCTCCTCTCCCTGAGAAACTAATGCACACCCCTGTTTGGTTTCTAAGAATAAATGGAGACTTCTCTGTATCTGCGTGAACAGCCTTGCCTCGCTTTCGTGAGAAGTCCAAAGCTAATTTTGCGAGTTTGGTTGCCTTCTTCAGCTCTTTACCATCCGTCGACTTAGGTAAAGTCGGCTGGGTTGTTGGGTTTTGCTCCTCTTGCGCCTCAATCGATTGCTTCGTATTTTTTAGCTGTATCCAGTTTCTGAGTGCCCTGCCTAATATTCCAAAAGCGCTATCAGATATCTGTAAAGTAATTCAAAAGAGAAGATAGAATGTGAGTTGAAGTGAAGAAGCCTATCAGATTTGGCAAAATGCAGGGCGACTCACGTTAATACAAACGAAATCGACAGGGCTAGCTTCCGTAATTTGCTTGTTAAGATGATCTCCCAATTTGACACTCAAAAGGTGCCCCTGGCGCTCAAACGATGCTCCTATACTGTGCGGTTCGACGAGAGGCTCCCATTGGTTGATGATGGCGTTGTAGTATTCCACTTCCACACTAGATATTTCTGATTCTACCGTAAGCACTGCAGTGGGCGAATCGAAGCTTTCGTTCGGATCGTACGAAAGCAGGGACGGCCGTTTTGCTTTTATTCTTTTGGTTGCAGCCGTCAGCCCATGTGCTGCAACAAGGCTAGTTCCACCCATTCCGGTTCTCAGCACAGGCATGTCCCTTCCACTAGTGTCATCCACTAAAGTCAACTTGAAACTTAGCTTCGCATCAAAGTTTGTGATCACTCCCCACATCGCCGAGTCAGCTTCGACGAACGAAACCACGTATGGTTTGACATTTTGAATCGATGACTCGTATGATGATAGCAAAAGTAACGCATCCTCGGCCAGAACTTCTTTTCCATCAATTGCCACGATGACAGCTCCTGGAAGAGGAAGATTTTTGTGTTTCGACGAAGAATTTGCAATAGCATAACCATTCACTTCAGATGACATTATGTCGGCAGGTGAAACAATTACATCCCTACTGGTTGAAGTACTGAGAGAAAACAACTCAAGATCAAATGTGTCCACAACAGCATTACCACCTAGTCCAGTCACGATTTTCAAGCCGCTAGGAACACCGCACTTAAAGCTACATTCGAAGCGACGAGCACTTGATATCGCCTGTTCTCGACCCTGTCTTGGATCCTTGGACTCTTCACTTTTAAGCGATGTCAGTGTGTCCAACGCATTAAAGCCAGTAGAAGAAGACATGCCACCACTATAGATATTTCCTCCTTGGCCGAATTGGGTTTGTTGCTGTTCTTCAGCTTGGTGCTCTTCAACTCTTTGAAGTGTAATAGTCAAAGGCCTTCGACTACTTTCGAAGAGATTCACAATGTATGGGAGGGGCAACCTACCTACAAGCGTTCCGTTGATCGAAGCGAGAATGTCTCCACTCTGAACACTGGGGTTTGACGATGTATCAACGATGACTGTAGTGGAAGATTTCCTGAGCGTAAGACCTATCTTCTGAGTCAAAATAACTACATCGAAGGAAATGGGTTGATTGGCAACACTGCCGCGAACTTCTGAAGATTTGCTAAATTGCGATGAGTTTGTTTTTGTCACTTTCAGAGCTGAGGGAACACTTGTTCTCCTGCTGTTAATGATATCTTTTTCTTTTGTACTTTTTGCTTTCGCTTTCTTCTTCTTCGACCACTTTTTGACTACAGCTTCGATGAGACCAACATCGCCAAAACTGAACAGAGTTGCAACTGGCTCAATCTCGATGGTTAAGAAGCGCGTTGTTGGAAACCGACTCCTCGAGACATTCTTCACTTCCGTCGTAATAGTTACAGGTTCAATCAAGGGCGTTCCGAGAGAATTTGCTTTTGATCCAGACAATTTTCTATTTGGCCCGATCAGCTCATCAACATTTTGATGAACACGTGTATCCAGTTCCTTGAAATGCCCATTCAATGTAGTAGTTGTTTTGATGTCAGAGAATTCCTCTGACGCGATCGAAACCTCTTCGTGTATTCTATTGATGTCTCCAACTGCTAAACCTCTAAGGACAAGTGCTCTAGAAAACGGATCAGTCTCGTCAGCGAGAAGAAGAAGACGGGGGTACATTGCCATGAACTTGAACTGAATAGATCCAACTGACTTCGTTGCCTCGGAATCTGCACTTGAGGACTCAGCCGTTTTATCTGCCACGACCGTTTCATACAACTTTGGGCAGTGCCATTTTCCCGTTCCAAAACTGATTACATCTTCGATACTTCTGGGTAGCAGCGTGATGCTCAACGTATTTACTTTCAAATCAATCTTTTTGGAGGACCCTTCTGTATCTATGTCTAAGGAAAGGAGTGCGTCTTCAGAAGATTCTCCATAGCCTTCTGCAACCACACTAAACGCACACGGAGGACGCTTTTGCTCGTTCCCACCTAGGTAAATGTCACGGGCTAGTCTGCCATAATCGCCAAGGTCTGTGAACGACATGTCATGAAGAGAGAATGAAGCAGACTTGCTCCCATTCGATCTCTTTGTTAGCTTCGCCTCAAAATTCTGAACCGAAAATTTGCATATATCATAGCAAAGGAAGCTGACATGCTCTTCGTCCAAATTGTCAAACCAATCGTCCCGATGCAGAGTAATATTCATCGACTGCAACAAAAACTCAATGTTCGTTTCGGACTCCTTGGTGGCAACTTTGGTTTCTCCAAAACGAACAAATCTAGCACTTTCAGCATAAATCACACCGGTATCTTTGTGACTCGCCCCTTCAACTGATTCACCTTCATTTTGCCAAAATAACTTTTCGATGTTTTCCCATTTGGACTCATCGACAGGCTTACTGACATTCTCCTGCATGATCAACCTCAACATCAGAAAATCCCTATAGCTGAGGCGAATATTGAATTTTTCAATTCCTCCTCGAACCTGTGTTACTTTTTGGGTCGTTGGTTTCATCACAGTGAGTTTGGTATCAAAATAGGTATCAGGATTCTCCAGCCCAGTTGCTGGTTCGAATAATTCCACGGTTATCCCAAGACCCAACTTTATGTCTAATACTCGATACCAGTCAATGACGTTCTGTACAAGCGCTTCTTCAAACCAACTTTTGATTGCTACAGTACCCAGAGAGAGATAACACCCTCCAGTTACAGAAGAAGGTGAACGCGGGACAAATACGCGCGGACGATCTATGACAACATCTAGGAAGCTACGGGTTTTGATTCTGCTCTCGCAAAAGCTCTGTGCTGCTTTTGATGTTGCCCCCATCCCTTTGCCTGTTTTATGCGTGGGCAGAGAAGTCAAGAATGAGCCAGCCGATTCATGTCACAACCAAAATTGCTCAAGCTATAGCAGTCTCGTCCTTACCTGGTAAGCCATTGTTTAAATAATCAGCAAGCTCTGCGCTTCTCTCGCGCAAGTAATTGAATTCAATTGGTGCCAAATTGATTGATAAGAAGTCATCGATATCACCTGAGCTGGACTTTTCCTCAACCCATAGTGGTAATGATATGTCTCTAAATAGGCACTCTTTGTCACTACTGGAAGCATTTTGTCGGTTGAAGGTCCTATACTGGAAAGAGAACACATGTTGCAACGTTAGATTACCCCTTCCGTCGTTTATCATCTTCAATATACGCCTATTACGGTCAGAAGTTAATGTGCTCAAATCTGGATCCCATACTTGAATTGACGCGATTGAACCCTGCAGTAAACGAGACTCGTCACGGAATCGTTCAAATTGGATCCCGACTCCAGTAACTTTGGTATCCAAAATTCTCCTTTGCTGGTATTCTTTGTCTGTCGAGACGATTTGAAATTAGACACAACTATGAGGTGAGAACTTTGTGCAGTCAATCAAATCTAACACAACGTGATACTTACTCAGGTATATGCAGATACTTTCAATGTCCGCTTTCACTGAAAAGACAACATCAACCGACTCGGGTGATGCTGTTGTTTGCGGCGCAAGGTCGACTTGATTGGCATCACCATTGTTACTAGAAGATGAGGTAAAGATATTGGTAGTCTTCTTTTTCATTCTTCCCAAGAAGCGCTGCAATGCAATGACGGTCGACGGATTCCACTGGGCTGTCAAATGTGATAAGCTCAAGTCAATGTAATTTACCCCGTTTCCATGTGTCAAGCTGCGGAAAACAAAGTCACAAGTCCTAACAGATGAATTGTTAGAGGGCATATCGGGAGCGCATAAATGCCCTATTACTTCACGAAGTGTCTCCATCGAAGGTGATAGTTGAAACCCCCACTCAGATGGAATCATTTTATATGATTCCCATGACACTGGCGATACCACGCCGATGAAAGAAGAGAACAGACCACCGTCGGTCCTTTCATTTGTAGAGCTTGTTGCCATAGTTCTAAAGGGAGAGTCGTCTGATTGCAACAAATCTATTACCTCAAGGCGATCCAACGCAACGAAAGTTGTGGTATGGCCGCGTGAGTTAGTAGCCATGTCGGAAGGTCGTGTCACCGTTCGTGAATAATGCAATCCAACAAGTGATAACGCAATAAGAGGCTGGGGAGAGCGGCAGAATAGAAGTTTGAGATGACAAGGGGAATTGTTGGTCCAATGTAACAGAAACTTGAAGTAGTACTGACCTGAGCATTCGCAAAGTGACGATAACTGTCGTCCGTAACTACCAGGCTGAAGCCACTGCATAACACATCGAGCTTTACCTCCCCGTTTTGACTTTTTCTTTCATTACCACCTGTATCATCATTTGCTTTCGTCATATTCTGCTTAGCCTTTGCAGTTCCCTCGTTGCTGGGAATAATTTGTTTGTTAAACCCATTCAATACGTCTAACGAGGTTGTCAAATCTGTATACGCTGCATGTGCTTGGAGTTCTTCCATCCAAATCCAACCATTCGTCTGTTCCGAAGGACAAGACTCCATGGGCAACGTTTTTGTTAGGGATCCGCATACTGAGAAAGGACAAATGAGGCTTGAGTTCGATGATGGATTTCCTATTTGCCCGGCAAAGATTTCCATTCCATTACAGACTACGGATTGAGCAGATGTATTACCATGCGACCTTTGGTGGTAATCTAGATTTGCCATGTGCAACGTTACACAAGAGTTCACATCCGCAGCCCCTGTTGCATCAGCGACCAATATGATTCGCGGTGAAGTTAGAGAAAAGAGGAAATGTTTTGATTCTGTTGGATAAGTTGTTTGTTGCGCGACTTGTTCAGTGTCATCAGTAGTCCTGTCTACATCACTTCCGGCTGCCTTCGACATGCGGTAAAACCTGTCACCGACCTGCATAACCGATGACATTTCTTCATTGGTAAAAATTTCAGGAGAAGTCGGCAAAAACTTGAAGAAATCGCCTACGTGTTGCCAAGCTGGAACAATCATATATATGCCAGCATGGTCAAGATGTAGTGTTTTCGCAGTATCTCCATTTGGGCGAGTTGTTGATGTAAATTGAAGAAGACAAGAATTCGATTGATCAGGAACTGAAGCAATTGGCAGCAACAAATCTGGGAAACCACTCCATTCTTTCCGATTACTCGTTTGTTGGAGATGAATACTTTCGACGTTTGCCTTTTGCCTTGATATGCAATCAGCATTTTTGAGTAGAGACCAGCTGGTATTGGTACATTTCACGCACATCATTCCTTCTGGCCTCCCACTTCTGCTCTCTTCTCCGTCCAAATAAAAGTGAAACTCTAGACATTGGAATGAAAGAGATACAAAATATGTCGTAGGTGGCAAACCTTTCTTCTCATATCCAAAAAGGACAAGATCACTCGGTGCAACATCTGCTCCCTTCGCCAGTGCACCATTATTAGAAAGGAACCGTGATGGTTCCGACAAATTGTAGTTCACAAAGAAGCGGAACAATGAGAAATTCTTCCTCGAGAGGCGCATCGAGAGTGGATCAACAGTGCCAACAACATTCCATTTTGGCTTCACCAGCGGGGCCGTTGGCCCTACAGGCCATCTTATGTTTAGAACCATCGACGGGGACTCGCTCAAACTGGATACCTCGTTGAGTTTGCTCTCGTCCCAACTTTGTACATCCAAGTCACGTAGTTCTACCCTACAATTATGAAACCATTGGGTCCACTCCGACAGCCGCTCATCTGCTCCTTTCATTGGGCCTACAGTGAAGTGACTTGCTGCTGTGAATGCACTCAAGTAAAGGCGGATGTGCTGAGGAGACCTGATATTGGGGTAGAATGCAATTTCCAATGTGAGGCTCAAATTTAATGAATAACAATAACAAAACTCTTGCCAAGCCTTACCGATAGCTGACTGGCAACAGAAGAAGAGGTTGTTCCATTTTGATTGCAAGCCTTGTCCGCTTAAATGCTCCAGTCATTTGCAGAGGATCTAAGAAATTAGGCAATGGCTTCGGCTTTGATCCCCAGACAGCAGACCCCATCATGCCCTCGAAGAAATAATCAAATACCTCTAGCCAGAATTGGTGTACATACACAAATTTCATCTCAGAGAAGTCTACTTTCATCATGTTGTCGAAGTTTCGCTCACCAGCAAAGTTATCAATGGTATCTCTAGGGAATGACTCAAATGACATTTGCATAATCGATTTCGACGATGATGACTGCAGACCAATCATTTGACCGTACAGCGTTTTGCCGGGGTCCTTCATTCGAGCATCTGCTATTGTCGCTGTTGTTTTAGATCCCCCAAGAGGCTTTCTAAGGAAAGAAATATGCGTCTGGTTCATTTCAGCAACAAACAGGCATCGCTCTTGAGAATCTTTGTTGAAGTTCATCCGCAGCTTATTAAGATAAAATGATGCAGTGAAGTTTGGTAGTGGTTTCTTTTTTGTAGGCAAGGGCTCAGGCCGTCCTACGGGGACGGGGTCGTTGTCAACAGCATCATAGAATTCAGCATCTTGAGAGGCTTGCTGAAGAATATCTTCATCAGTATTCAAAACAGTAGCTGGAGCAGCTGTGGTCTCAGTTAATGCCATCAGCTCTGACGGGGGAAGCCTCATCGATTGTTGTACTTTAGCTAAGGTTTCTGGGTTCCATTCAACATAAAGTTCATGGAAACGAATCACAACATCCGTGTCACCATTCAACTGTTTCGACATTTCGACAACAACTAAATCTGCATCTCTGTTATTGCAATCTTCGTCGTCTTGAACCATGCTCAGCAACGATGGCTCAATGGAAGACATCACATGACAGAAGCAACTTTCGTCCTTCACGTGGATTGATCGCAGACGGGAGGTAAAGTTCGACGAAACCCCCTCATGAGTAGTGTTCGAAACAAATTCACCTCCAATACCACGGATCGACAAGTCTATGAGGGGAATCAAGGACGCTGCTGATTTATTAGGCAAGTGCTCAAAGCCTACATCGTTTCCTATACGTAATACAATGATCGGAGCAGAGAAAGAAAATTTGACTTCTTGCTCGGGTGCGACTGCTGCTTCGAGCGGGGCAGCAATAGGTTCTGCTGTTGCTGTTGTTGCTTTGCGTAGCAAATTCATGTGGAATCTTTGACGTCGTGGGGATCCACCTCCGTTGGATGACAATATCTCCTCAATTGTCAGTCGCCGCTTCACTTTGGCGTTTCTTAATTTGGCGTCCTTCCATCTGATCTGAAGTCGCGACACAAGCCGAACTGCAGAGGTAGTCAAGTTGAAGCCCAGGCGAGGTAGCAATGCTTGTACATCAATGATACTCTTTCCGGCCGAGGAAGCTGCTGCGATGTGCGTCAATACTGAAAAATTTAGCGAAAATGGCTCAATCAAGGCGTGTTTGTGCGAAATCACCGTACCACACGAAGCAACCTTTTGATGAGTACACATAGCCCTAATGTCTGAAAGCTGAAGCGACCACTTGTCATCGAAACCTTGCGGAAGGATTTCACTAGAGTCACTTTGAATAGTAAGTCGACCAAGATCAATAACAAGGGTGGGAGAGTCAGTGTTTTGAAGATCCTCGGGGATCATCAACACAGGTGCAGCAATATCAATTGAGACATTGAACTTCTTTCGCCTCGACAAAACAGCCATGAGTCTTTTTCTTTGTGCTGCACGCCATCTTGAAAGCGCCTGAGATATCCGCTCATAATCCTTCGAAAACTCATTTGTTTTCACTGCAGCAAAGAGTCTGGATAATGCTTCATAGGCATTTGTCGAGTACACAACTTCCAAGGGAGACACTTCTACATCTACAAACGCAGTTGCATGCAACTGATTGCTGCTTTCCCTTATATTGCGAATGACAACGCTCGCAGTACGAGTATTCGATAGCTGATCAGAGCAGCTGCCTTCTGCTTGTTTCATGCCAATTAATATTTGTTCCTTGCACCCCTCATCGATGCGGCTACTTATCAAGTCAGTCACAGCCAACGAGTCCAATGAGCATGATACATCCCACGAATGATTTCTAAAACTGTTGAACACCAAAGAAAAAGAGCACTTCGACTGAGCAATTGGAACTCGGCGTAGTTCCATGTAGCCCGGTGCGCCTCCATTAGTCATTGTATCATTCGCCAGAACGTTGAAGTTTTGACATGCGATTGATAATGTTAGAACCGCAGAATTGATTTGGTCATGATCCATCGGATCCTCTTGTAACAAGTCACTATTCTCATCTTGCTCAGTATCAAGTGCCGAGACAATGTGGTTCAGCTTGATTTCCCTGTACTCCACTGAAAGAACGGAGAGCTTGCCTAACGCCATTTCATCAACGTCAAGAGACAGTGATTCTGTTATGGGCACATCACCATTTGCCTGCGTTGGCTTGTTCGAAGTATCATCTGCAGCTGGGGTTGAGGCAGACTCAGATAATTTGCTGAAAACTGTCATTCGAAAAGATACAATCTCTTCGTTGTTTAGTGAATCTTCCAGCGCTACTAATTTGTCGTGAATTTCTTTCCTCATTGTCATATCATCATGCGGCGAGTTCCAGAGTGATACATAAAGTGCCATGTATTCCTTTCGCAATCGTAGCAATCGAGCTAGTCCCAGCCAGCCTTTTCTCTGAAACTTTCTTTCTCTAGATGTATTTTGGTGATTGAAATAGTTCTGGTTCTGTTGCAGCACCTTAACAGATCCTATTGCATACGCCCACCACAAACGCGCATTTCCCTTTGGTCTGATTTCAGGTGGGGGGCGAAGCATGGACAATTGATGCGTTATTCGTTCTTCCGTCAAACGATCTCTGGTAGATGAAACGGCTTGCTTTGACGTGTAGTGACACTTCCGAATGTATGCAACATCTTCTAACGTGTTGCGATCAAAGCAAACGCTGCAGGATGGAAGGGAAAGCGAGGCTTGAATTGATGGCCCCACTGCAGATGTGCCCGACACACCTTCTGCTTGACCAGTCATGACGACATGGATCGACGGAGACATGGGCTGTATCAGATAATTGTGTTGCAGAAAGTCATCAGTCTCTGCCCCATCGGTAGACAAAATATCCAATTCATCGAATCTCTTCTCATAATAAAGTCTATCAACCTCTATTTCAAATGGTTGCGAGGAACCTGACAAAGGCGCCACGTATCCTACAAAGAGGTCTTGATGAGAGCTATCCCAGTAAATAGAAAGACGCTCTACGTTTGCAACTTTGTGCTGCAGTTGAAGAGTTGCTGACATCCCCTCCGAAGTAGCATCTATATTCACCCCATCCATTGGTGGTTCTTCTCCTACCTCAGCATTCCTTATTGAAAACTTGTCTAGTCGCATTCCAACAGCAAATGCAGGCCGATAACGCCGCCGTTGTTGATGCATTGGTATTCTGTCCCCAGTATCAGATACGGTTGTATCTTTAAACCAACCATAACCTTCGTCTTCATATCGTATATGAATGTTTTGCACAGTAACCTTTAACGAGGCTAGAGCACGTGCCACAAACCCTTTGGCCCACTTTGCCAATCGACTACCTTTCGTTTCAGACCCATTATTGGAAGAGGCTTTGCTAGGTTCATTTGGATCATTATTGCCACTCACAAGCTTAAATAACTCCTTCTCTAAAAGTGACTGCACTGCTAATTCACGCTCTCTGCGTACCCGTTCTATTTTTTGCTCCCTCCGTTCTTTCGCTGATAACAATGGAGAGTCTTGTTGTTGTGTGTCTCTATCATTAGGCCCATCATCACAATCTCCCCTAGCACGTGCCCGTGTATGATTGCTTGGGGCCAAGAGTATTCTAACGTCTGAAAGAACAGCAGAGCATCTCATCCCATCATCGTCACTGGAAATATTCGTAGGTTGCTGAGCCTTGCCATTATTTTCCATTTGGGAAGCCCGTAACAATCTCCATGGAATGTGAATCTCCAACGATCCAATGGATCCATGTACAATTTCAATGGCAGGGCCATTTTTTGACTTTCGTGATGGCTGTGATGATTTTTTGTGCCTCTTCTCACCATTATCTTTTATATTGTCAGTATCATAATGAGTGGTTTCATCATCGCAAATATCCTCAATTTGCGATGCACAAGATTGAAAGGACTCATCATCTGAATTATCATCTTCATTTGCCTCCACAAACTGAGACATGATATCATCATCCTCCTCCTCTTCATCTTCACTCAAATAATCATCGTCATTGTCGTCCGCATCATCACCACCACCTAAATGCTTTAGAGCATCCTTTCGTAAATGAAGATTTCGCAATACCAATACACCACGCCACGCACTCAATTCAGCAGTTGTATTCTCGTCAAAGTCTTCAAATACATGGCCGAATTTAGATGCTAGGGCGGAGAGGAGATATCTTTCCAACATCTTGAATTTTATACTCTCTTTTGGGTGTCTATCGTCAGGTCGCTACTACTATTAGATGTCAATCAATGGTTAGGCAAGCTCCTTGATGGTCGGCTCTACTGACATTCCTTCTGGTGATGCCAGTCCTTTCATGCGGCCAGCCGGCTGGTTTCACTGTTATCGCTACTCTGCCAGAAAGGAGGACATTGAACTCATCTAAAATCTAAAATCGCGGAAGGCGGAAGGCGAGAGTTAACTGTTCACCCCTTTATTATAGGTAGATGTATTAGTTATCTTTTCCGCATCATTATTCAATGTGACTTAATAAAGAATGAGAATGTAAATACATAATGTTTTTAGAGAGAGGGGGAAGCATTTGATAGGGGTGCACACTCAAAGCAAAGTCCGAAGATCTCAAAATTTGATCAACTCTCTTCACTCAACTCACCTCAAAAACGATGACTCTGTAGTAATGAAATGGTAATCCAAGATGCAAATGTTCAGATCGAAGATCGGCGCGTCTCTAGGGGCAAAGAGCCAAGCGACAGAAGAGGACTATGGCGACAACATAGTCAGCAGCAGCAGCAGCAGCCCAAACGATGATGCTGCGGCTACCGAATACTGGCAAGTAAAACCTCCATCCGATGATCTAGATAATTTCATGTGGGGCAGCACTGGCTTACCTCCTCCAGCACAGCCATCTCCACGATTCAACAAACAATGGGCAAAGAAGGGGGTGGAAACCAATTCGGATGCGAGTGCTGCAACACCATGCCTGGGTAATATCAAAGAAGATGATGGTGACTGTACACATCATAATAACGACAAAGACACAACTGAAGAACGAAGCGATAATATCCTCTCCGCCCTCGAACACCCCACTGTTCCAGATGAAATCATATTAGAAGAGATAGTATGGAAGCAACGCGGTGGGTTTGGTAAATTCGCATTGAACCTATTACAACATGAATGGGAACAACGTCGATTAACATTATTCAAATCTGGTAAATTACGATATTACGAACTACCCTCCGATGGAGACATGGAGGGAGTCAAGTATGATCCAAAGCACGCTGTTGATCCAGATAAGAGTCCATGGGTGTTTGATAGTAAGCAAGAACCACGAGGGGAAATGGATTTACGGCCGGGAGCGTATGACAACATTACTGATCATCCACACCAGGACGGTGTTGGCAATGTCTTGAATGGAGGCAATGTCTTGAAGAAAATGGGAAGTTTGATGCACCAAAATAGTGATACGACGTCTTCGAGCTTGATGAATAATAATGTAAAGGTGCAGGCAAGAAAGCGTAGTGAGGATCCTGGTCCGACTCCATTTGAGATTGACATTTCCCGGAGAGATACTATATGGAGGTTTTGCTTCTCATCTCAATCGGTTCAAATTCAGTGGCTGGATATGCTTAAGAACATCGCTGCTGATCCGCTTACTGATGAAGAGAGGCAGGCACTCGGTGGAGTGGATGGGGAAGGTCTTGATGCAGATCATGGTTTTGAGCCTGGTGATCATATCATACGATGGGAAATGCTTCCAATCATGTACCCGATTCAAATTCACGGCATTGTATTGGAAGC
>Ga0209652_1001305_pt1 | contig 20395 bp, 18 predicted proteins | sample SaaInl74LU_5_DNA_FD_184641 | JGI IMG/M metagenome (GOLD analysis project Ga0209652, IMG submission 184641) | Marine microbial communities from expanding oxygen minimum zones in the Saanich Inlet - ESP_74LU_5_DNA (SPAdes) (version 2) | ecosystem: Environmental > Aquatic > Marine > Intertidal zone... | reverse complement strand
AAAAAAATTAAAGATGTTAAGTACCTTGCGCAAGGTACTCTCTATCCAGATTTAATTGAAAGTAAATCAGTAACAGGCAGTCAAACCTCTAAAATAAAATCTCATCATAATGTGGGAGGTTTGCCGAAAAGAATGAAGTTAGAATTGGTAGAACCTTTAAAGTTTTTATTTAAAGATGAAGTTAGAAAATTAGGATTAGAATTAAATTTAAATAAAGAAATAATATCTAGACATCCATTTCCAGGTCCAGGCCTTGCTATTCGAATGCCAGGCTTAATAACTCCTGAAAAGATCAAGATACTAAAAGAAGCAGATTATTATTTCATTAGCGCCTTAAAAGAAAAAGGCCTTTATGATAAAATTTGGCAAGCTTATGCAGCATTGCTACCTGTAAAAACAGTTGGTGTTATGGGGGATAATAGAACCTATGAATATTTGTGCTTGTTAAGAGCAATTACATCAGAGGATGGTATGACAGCTGATTATTATGATTTTAAAAAATCATTTATGCAGTATGTTTCAAATAAAATAGTGAATAGTATCAGAGGTATTAATAGAGTTGTATATGATGTTACTTCTAAACCGCCAAGCACTATCGAATTAGAGTAGTTGTATGAAAAATTTTAATAATAAGATTAACAATCTTCTTAAAAAAAAATCTAAAACAAAAATTGTTTGTCTAACAGCTTATTCAAAAAATATTGCTAAAAACATTGACCCATATACCGACTTAATTTTAGTTGGAGATTCTTTAGGGTCAGTTTTATATGAATTTAATACAACGAGAAAAGTTACACTTGATATGATGATACATCACTCAAAAAGTGTTAAATTAGGCATTACTAAAAGTTTAATGGTGGTTGATATGCCTTACCAAACATACCGAAATAAATCTGAGGCTTTAAAAAATGCTAAAAAAATAGTTAAAGAAACAAAATGCGATGCGGTTAAACTAGAGGGAGGGATTAGAATTGCACCTATAATAGAACATTTAATCAAAAATAAAATTAATGTTATGGGTCATTTAGGAATTTTACCTCAATCAGTTAAAGGGAAGTTTAAAGTTAAAGGAAAAAATTTAAGAGAACAAAATCAACTATTAAAGGATGCTAAAGCTATTGAACAAGCAGGTGTTTTTTCAATTGTTCTTGAGGGTGTTAAAGGCGATATAGCAAAAAAAATTACATCAAGTATTAAAATTCCAACTATAGGTATTGGAGCCTCTAATCATTGTGATGGTCAAGTTCTTGTAACTGATGATCTTCTGGGTTTAACAAATACAAATATTAAGTTTGTTAAGAAATATGCAAATCTTGGAAAATTAATTCAATCTACAGTTAAAAATTTTAGAAGAGAAGTTATTGATAAAAAGTTTCCAAGTAAAAAATATTCCTACTAAAAAAACTTTTTAAAGCTATCATTAATTGCAATTACACCTAAATCATCAAGTCCACCAATAATTAATTGTAATGCCACAACCAAAATTGCAATCAATCCAGCGTATCCTATCCATTTATAATTTTGAATTTGTTTAGCAAAAAATCTTGCCAATGTTCCAACCAATACAACAGATAAAAACAACCCAAACATTAATAGATTGATGTTATTTTTTGCAGCACCAGCCACAGCAATAACATTATCAAAACTCAAGGTTAAATCTGCAAAAAGTACTTTATATACCCCTTGAATATATGATGGTTCTTTGGATACACTTGTTGGAGATTTAATTTTTTTTGTTTCAAATAAATCTCTTCTTAAATCATTAACAATCCAGACTAAAAGCAATCCACCAAATATTTTAATATACGCAAAACCAAATAAATAAGATGCAAATACTGCAAAAATTATCCTAAACACTAATGCACCTAGAAGTCCCCACATGATTATTTGATATCTATTTTTAGGAGCAAAGTTTGCAGCAATCATTCCAATAATGATTGCGTTATCCGCAGACATGATAACGTTAATAATAATTATTTGAGATAGTATAAAGTAGTCTTCGAACAAAGTAATTTTATAGTATATAAAAAATTTTATTATTCAATATTTTAAACATTAAAGCACGAACTAGTATTTTGATTTTCGTGTTCCGTCGATAATTTCTTTTAGCTCTTGAAATTCTTCACAATTACAGTTTCTTAAAACTTCTAATCTTTCTTTTGCAAGATCCATCCTATTAGTAACCACGTAAAGCTCTCCCAAATACTCGTTAATACCATTATGTTTTGGTTCAATTGCTAATCCTTGAAGATAATATTCTTCCCCAAGATTGAAATTACCAAGTTTTCTAGTTGTAAAGCCCAAATAATTTAATGTATCAGCATTATTGGGTTCATTTTCATTTGATTCAATTAAAAGTTTTTGTGCTTTTTCATACTGTTTTTCAGCTTTTTTTTGTTTTCCGTCTTTTTCAAATTTTTTAGCTTTATCGATGTAAGAAACAGCTTTTTCATAATCGGTTTTCTTCACTGTTGTCGAGCTATCGCTAGAAGAACTTCCAGCACCATAAGCGTTGAAACTTAATAATATAAAACTAATAGCGATAAGAATTTTTTTCATAGTTAATTAAACTTACTCATACTACTTAATGACTTTAAAACAATATTATTTTCAATTAAATTTTTATTAATAGATCTTGCCGTTTCAAGAGAACTAATGTTATCGCCATGTATACAAATAGAGTCAATTTCACATGGTATTTTTTTTCCACTAAAACAATTTAAAGATTGTTCTTGAACCATAGTTAAAACATGTTTTTTTGCCTCTTCAGGATCAGTTATTAATGCGTGAGGTTTCTTTCTAGATACTAAATTTCCATCCTCTTCATAATTACGATCTGCAAATATTTCACACGCAACGTTCATATTAAATTTTTTAGCCGCAATTTCCATTTTTGAGCCAGTAGGCACTAGATAAATTATATCTTTATCAAGTTCTTGAATAACCTTTGCAAGTGTTGTTGATAATTCTATATCTTCACAGGCCATATTATTTAAAGCTCCATGTGGTTTAATATGAGTAACTTTTTCTTGAAACTCATCAGCTATTTTTTGTAAAATTTCGTATTGATCAATAATTAATTTTCTAATCTCATTTGAACTAAGGTTCATTCTTTCTCTTCCAAAATTATCAGGGTCATTGAAAGATGGGTGAGCCCCAATACTTACTCCATTTTCTTTTGAAATTTTAATAACCTCTCTCATCGTTTCTTCATCGCCTGCATGATAACCACATGCTATATTTGCAGAGTTTACTATTTTTAGAAGTTCAGGATCATTTTCATTTGAATGATGAGGAGATTTTTCTCCTAAATCGCAGTTTATATTAATTTCCATAATTAATGATGATTAAGTATAACATGACATGATTAAAAATATATTAAATCTTGGTGACGCAGCTTTGTATTGTGATTTTGGTCAAGATGTTAATAAAACAACTAACTTAAATGTTATTAAATATTACAACAACATTAAAAAATTAAATATTGAAAGTATAAACAATATCACTCCATCCTATAATAAATTAATCGTCTCTTTTGATTTAAATAAAATTAAATTTAATGAATTAAAAAATATAATTGAAAAAATTCATATAGATGATGATGAGAAATTATTAGGTAAACAAATAGAAATACCAGTTTGTTGTGAAGAGCCTTATTCCTTAGATTTAAGTGAACTTGAGAGAAAATTAAATTTAACAAAAGAAATAATCTTAAATAATTTTTTCAAAAATGAATATTTTTGTTATATGACAGGCTTTATTGCGGGCATGCCTTTTTTAGGCGATATAAATGAAAGTTTGAGAGCAAAAAGGTTAGAAACACCTAGAGTAAAAGTACCTAAGGGATCAGTTGGAATAACTGAACAATTTACAAATATATACACATTTGAAAGTCCTGGTGGATGGAATATTATTGGAAACACACCCTTAAAAGTTTTTGATAGTTCAAAAGAAATTGAGCCAAATTTAATTAATCCTGGTGACACTGTTTTATTTAAAAGAATTAGTAAGGAAGAATATTTAAATTATGAGTGAAAATATTTTTAAAGTTATAAGGCCAGGCATAAATACAACTTTTCAAGATAAAGGTAGATCAAATCTGTATCATTTAGGAATTCCCTTTAGTGGAGCTATGGATAATAGAAATTATCTATTAGCAAATAAGCTTGTTGGAAATGATTTAAATAACCCAGTTTTAGAATTTGCATTCCAAGGTCCTCTTTTAAAATATTCAGGTGAAAAAATTAATCTTGTAATAACAGGCGATGTGTCATTTAAAATAAAACATAATGACAATGAGATTGAAGGAAATTGTTATGAAACGTATGAAATTCATAATGAAGATGAGATTGATATATTGTCTACAAATAAATCTGTTTATGGCTATTTATCAATAGCCGGATCATTTGATGTTAGTTATCAATGGGGAAGTTGCTCAACCAATACAAAATCTAATATTGGAGCTAATAACGGTTTAAAATTACAAGATAATCAAATTATAAAAATTTCTAAAATAAGTAAAAATTTTAGCAAAAAGAAAATTAACTATATAAATTCTAAAATAGAAAAGATCAGAGTTATAAAAGGAACTAATTTTGATTACTTTTCCAAAACAGCAATTTCAAATTTTTTTGAAAAAGAGTTCAAGGTCTCAAAATTATCTGATCGTATGGGTATGAGACTTGAAGGGGTAAAATTAGAAAATATTAAAACTTCAAATATTAAATCTGAAGGATTAATCAAAGGTGTGATCCAAGTCCCAGGTGATGGTAATCCAATTATTATGTTATCTGACCATGGAACTATCGGAGGATATCCTAAGATTGGAGTAATTATTAGTGCAGACTATGATCGATTAGTTCAAATACCACCAGGATCAAATATAAAATTTCAACAAGTTGAATTATCAGATGCAGAAACCCTTTTTAAGATGTATGAAATGCATACTCATAATTTAATAAGCCAAATATAATGAACTTAATTAGAAAATTACCAGGACCTCTTCTTATCTTTTTAGGGGCATGCAGTTTAAGTTTTGGAGGTTTAATTGTTAAATCTTTTGAAGGTGCAACGCTATGGCAAATTCTTTTTTGGCGAACAGTGTTTTTTCTAGTAGTTATAAGTCTTTATTTATTAATTACTTATAAGAAAAAAGTTTTTAAATCTTTTTATGATGCTGGTATCCCAGGGTTTTTAGGTGGATTTGTTCTATCATTTGGTTTTTGTGGTTATGTTTTTGCGATGTATAATACTACAGTTGCTAACGCTAATTTCATCATACAAACACAAACCATTTTTTTAGCAATATTTGGCTATTTTTTTCTAAAAGAAAAAATTTCTACAATTACTTTGGCATCAATTATTTTAGCTATTTCAGGAATATTATTAATGGTTGGTAGCTCTTTATCTCCAGGACAAATGATGGGTAACGCTGCTGCTTTTCTAATGCCGATTTCGTTTGCAGTTTTAATATTAGTAGTAAGAAAATATCCTAATGTAGATATGGTCCCAACTCAATTTATAGCAGGAGTTTTTGCATTGATAATTGGATATTTAATGTCAGGAAAAATTATGATCTCAGGACATGATATTTTTCTAGGATTTCTTGCTGGATTTATGCAATTAGGTTTTGGTTTTATTTTAATTACAATTGGTGCACAAAGAACTCCTTCAGCTATGGTTGGAATCATCATGTTAACCGAAGCAGTTTTGGGTCCGATATGGGCTTGGCTGTTTGTAAATGAACAACCACCATTTATTGTATTAATCGGAGGTTCGATTGTAATATTTGCAGTGTTATTGCAATTTTACAACTTATACACTTCTGACAAAAAGCAGATTAATACTAATTGACATTGCCACTCTATTAATAGATTATTTCTTTACGGGAGAGACTACAGACTATCGTAGCACCGAAGGAGCAACCACCCAGGAATCTCTCAGGTAAAAAGGACCGTAACATATTAACTCTGGAAAGAGATTAAGTTCTCGCCGAAGGAGCAAAACTCTCAGGCAAATATACAGATGGGTATTTTGAGTTAATATGAATATAAAAAAAACATCGCTACATAATCTTCATCAGCAGCACAATGCAAAATTTGTTGAATTTGCAGGTTACGAAATGCCAATTCAATATAAAGAGGGTATCGTTGAAGAGCATAAGTTTACAAGAAATCACTGTGGTATTTTCGATGTATCTCATATGGGCCAATTATATATTTACGGTGATGATCAGCTATTAGAGGATTTAGAAAAAATTTTTCCAATAGATTTAAAAAATTTAAAATTAAACCATTCAAAATATAGTTTTTTAATGAACGCTGATGCTGGCATTCATGATGATTTGATTGTTACTAAGATAGAGGGTGGAGTAATAATTATTCTAAATGCTGCATGCAAAAACAGTGATTTTGAAATTTTGCAAAAAACTTTAGGTGATAAATATAAAATGATATTAGATGATGAAAAATCATTAATAGCTATTCAAGGACCTCAATCCTCAAAAATTTTAGAAGAATTAATTCCTGGAGTAAATGATTTATCTTTTATGTCTGGTAATTGGTTTGAATTTCAAGGTTCAAAGACATTCATAACTAGATCAGGTTATACGGGTGAGGATGGATTTGAGATTTCACTAGAAAATAGCAAAATAGAACAACTTACAAACAATTTAATAGAAAAAGGTGCAAAATTAATCGGACTTGGTGCAAGAGATACTCTTAGATTGGAAGCAGGATTATGTTTGTATGGTCATGAATTAGATATCAACAAAACCCCAATAGAAGCCAATTTAAAATGGGCAATCTCCAAAAAAAGAATTGAAGAAAAAAACTTTTTAGGAAGTGAAAAAATTTTAACTCAAATCAATGAAGGTGTGCAAAATATAAGGGTTGGAATTAAACCTGAGGGAAGAATTATTGCTCGCGAAAAAACAAAAATTTTTAATGAAGAAGATAATTTAGTTGGTGAAGTTACAAGTGGCACGTTTGGTCCAAGTGTAAATGGGCCAATTGCAATGGGTTATGTTAACAAAGATTTTTCAAAAAAAGATACAAAAATTTTTCTAGAAGTAAGAGGAAAAAAGTATCCTGCAAATATTTGTGGGTTACCATTTTATAAAAAAAGCTATGTGAAAGGGGTGAACTAATGAGTGAAGTTAAATATTCTAAAGAACATGAGTGGATTAAGTTAGATGGTGATGTTGCAACCATTGGGATTACTCAACATGCAACAGAAATGTTAGGCGATATAGTTTTTGTTGAACTGCCTGAAATTGGATCTTCTGTTGAAAAAGATGGTAATGCTGGAGTTGTAGAGTCTACTAAAGCCGCAAGTGATGTTTACACACCTGTTTCTGGAGAAGTGGTTGAAAATAATCAAGCTATCGTTGATGATCCTGGAAAAGTAAATTCAGATCCAGAAAATGAAGCGTGGTTTTTTAAATTAAAAATAAAAGATAAAGCTGAATTAGACTCATTAATGAATAAAGATGAGTATGATAAATTTGCAAAGGAAAGTGGTAGTTAATATGCTTAAAAGTTCTCAAAGAGATTTTATAAGAAGACATATTGGTCCATCAGAAGAAGACCAAAGTAAAATGTTAAATGAACTTGGTTTCAAAAACTTAGATGATTTGATCTCAAAAACAGTTCCAGAAAATATTTTATTAAAAGAAGAATTAGATATTGGAGAACCTAATTCTGAGTATGAAGCTTTGAGAAAATTAAAGGCAATATCGAAAAAAAATAAAATCTATTCTAACTTTATTGGTATGGGTTACTATGGAACGTTTACTCCATATGTTATTTTAAGAAATATTTTAGAAAATCCAGGTTGGTACACATCTTACACTCCATATCAGCCAGAAGTTGCACAAGGAAGATTGGAAATGTTGTTAAATTTCCAACAAATGATCTGTGATTTTACAGGAATGGATATCTCTAATGCCTCATTATTAGATGAAGGTACAGCAGCTGCAGAGGCAGTAGGACTTAGTTATAGATTATGTAAAAACGACTCAAATATTGTTTTTGTCTCAAAAGACTGTCACCCACAAACTATTGATGTCATTAAAACAAGAGCAGAACCTTTAGGATTAACCGTTGTTATTGGTGATGAGAACTCAGAAATAAAAGAAGATATTGTCTGTGGAATTTTACAATATCCAGGAACACTTGGTGACATTAAAGATCCAAGTGAAGCAATAAGCAAAATCCACAAAAATAACGGAAAAGCTGTTTTAGTCTGTGATTTATTAGCTTTAGCAAAACTTAAAACTCCAGCTGAGCTTGGTGCTGATATTGCTGTTGGAAGCTCACAAAGATTTGGAATTCCAATGGGTTATGGTGGTCCTCATGCGGGTTTCTTTGCAACTAAAGATGAATTTAAAAGATCAATGCCTGGAAGAATTATTGGTGTCTCTGTTGATAGACATGGCAATAAAGCTTACAGACTTTCACTTCAAACAAGAGAGCAACATATAAGAAGAGATAAAGCGACAAGTAATATCTGTACAGCTCAAGCGTTGCTTGCAATTGTGTCAGCTGCTTATGCTGTTTATCACGGACCTGAAGGAATTAAAAAGATTGCTGAAAATACATCTCAGTTAGCAAAAAATTTTGCTGATAAAATTAAACAATCTGGTTATGAAATTTATTCAGATCATTTCTTTGATACAATAACCATCAAAACGTTAGATAAAACTGAATCCATTTATCAAAATGCACTTTCGCAAAATGTAAATATCAGAAAAGTAAATTCTGAAATGTTATCGGTTGCATTTGATGAAAGAAAAAATGTTTATCGTGCTAATCAACTGTTAAAGATTTTTAATTGTTCAGAAACAATTAAAGATAAGATGAATGAAAATTTATCAAATTTACCTAAAAATTTATTAAGAACTTCATCTTATTTAACTCACCCTGTTTTTAATAGTTATCATTCAGAAACAGAAATGCTGAGATATTTAAAAAAATTAGAGGATGCCGATATAGCATTAAATAGATCCATGATTGCCTTAGGTTCATGCACTATGAAATTAAATGCAGTTGCTGAAATGATCCCAGTTACTTGGAGAGAATTTTCTGAGCCACATCCATTTGCACCTGTTGAACAAATGGAAGGATATAGAACACTTTTCACTGATTTAAAAAATTGGTTAAGATCTGTCACTGGATTTTCTGGAGTATCTTTACAACCTAATGCAGGAGCACAAGGAGAGTTTGCTGGCTTAATGGTAATAAAAAAATATCATGAGCAAAATGGTGAGACGAATAGAAACGTTTGTTTAATCCCAAGTTCAGCCCATGGAACAAATCCTGCTAGTGCACAAATGGTTGGAATGAAAGTTGTTGTTATTAAGTGTGATGAACATGGAAATGTAGATATCAATGATTTAAAAGAAAAAGCTGAAACTCATAAAGATAATCTTGCTGCTTTGATGGTAACCTATCCATCAACACACGGGGTGTTTGAAGAAAAGATTACAGAGATATGTGAATTAATCCATAACAACGGTGGTCAAGTTTATATGGATGGTGCAAACTTAAACGCTTTAGTAGGAGTTGCAAAACCTGGTAAATTTGGTCCTGATGTTTGTCATATTAATTTACACAAAACATTCTGTATTCCGCATGGTGGTGGTGGACCAGGTATGGGTCCAATAGCATGTAAAAAACATCTAGAAAAATATTTACCTAACCATTCTGTTATAAAAGACTGTGGTCCGGCAACAGGTATGGGAGCTGTGTCAGCTGCACCATGGGGTAGTTCAAGTATTTTATCAATTTCTTGGATGTATATTAAAATGATGGGATCTGAAGGACTTAAAAAAGCCTCACAAGTTGCAATATTAAATGCAAATTATGTGGCACATAAACTTAAAGATGCATTTCCAATTTTATATAAGGGTAAAAATGGGAATGTTGCTCATGAATGCATTATTGATATTAGAAAAATTAAGTCTGAAACGGGGATTACAGAAGAAGATATAGCTAAAAGATTGATAGATTTTGGTTTTCACGCACCAACTATGTCTTGGCCAGTAGCCGGTACAATGATGATTGAACCTACTGAAAGTGAAGGCTTAGATGAAATTAATCGTTTCTGTAATACGTTAATAAAAATAAAACAGGAAATTGATAAAATTCAATCTGGTCACTTCGACAAAGTTGATAACCCACTTAAAAATGCACCACACACTCATGTTGAGGTCGCTGCAAATAAATGGGATCATAAATATGAAAGAGAAGAGGCGGCATATCCTTCAGAAATTTTAAAAACTACTAAGTATTGGCCACCGGTTGCAAGAGTGGACAATGTTTATGGAGATAAAAATTTATTCTGTACATGTCCATCTATTGATGAGTATAAAGATACCGCAGCATAAGGGTATTTTTATAAATGAAAATTGCAGTTGTTGGATCAGGAATTTCTGGATTAAGTTCTGCATATTATCTATCTAAAAAACACAAAGTCGATTTATTTGAAAAAGAAGATCGCTTTGGTGGTCATTCACATACTTTAGATATTCATTATTCAGATAAAGAAAAAGTTGCTGTCGATATAGGATTTATGGTGTTTAATAAACAGACCTATCCAAATCTGATTAATTTTTTTTCTGAAAACAATATTGAGATTGAAAAAAGCGATATGTCTTTTTCAGTTACTGTTAAAGGCACTAATATTGAATATTGTGGTAAAGGCTTAGCAGGAATTTTTTCTAATAAACAAAATTTATTTAATCCAAAATTTGTTAAAATGTTTTTTGAAATTATAAGCTTTTATAAAAACTGTGAAAAGCTTAATACAAATTCATTAAGTGGATCAATAACTTTAGGTGAATATCTTAAGCAAATTAAGATTTCAGATTATTTTATAAACTATCACATAATACCAATGGTCTCTGCTATTTGGTCAATGCCTCCTTATGAGGCTTCACAAATGCCACTAAGTTTTTTTTTAAGTTTCTTTAAAAATCATGGATTATTTAAATTAAAAGATCGACCTCAATGGTACACCGTTACCAACAGAAGCAAAACGTATGTCGATAAAATTTTATCTAAGATTAATGGCGAATATTACATGAATTATGGAATTAATAAAATTACTAGAGATAATAGTAGTGTAAAAGTTTTTTACGGTTCAGAGAGTGAATTTTTTGTTTATGATAAAGTAGTGCTAGCAACGCATGCTGATGAAACATTAAATATTTTAAAAGATGCATCTGATTTAGAAAAACAAATTTTAAGTAATTTTAATTATAAAAAAAATACTGCCGTTATTCATTCTGATCAATCGGTAATGCCATTAAATAAAAAGGCATGGTGTTCATGGAATTCAGCTCTTAATCCAAAGGATCATAAGCAATCATCGGTTACTTATTGGTTAAATCAATTACAAAATTTAAAAATTGATAAAGATATATTTCTGACAATTAATCCATTTTTTGAGATTGATAATACAAAAATATATAATCAGGTTGAGTTTACTCATCCTTATTACGATGAAAATGCTTTGAATAATCAGTCAAAATTAAAAGATATTCAAAATATTAATAACACATTATTTGCTGGAAGTTATTTTGGTTACGGATTTCATGAAGATGGAATAAAATCTTCTATAGAAATGCTTAAAACCATTAATGATTAACTCAGCGATTTATAACGGCACTGTAATTCACAAGCGTTTTAAACCCAAAGTCCATTCATTTAAATATAGTGTCTTTTCACTACTAATAGATTTATCAGAATTAGAAATTTTGGATAAAAAAATAAGTTTTTTTTCTTTAAATAAATTTAATTTAATTAGTTTTTTTGAAAAAGATCATGGTGATAGGGATGGATCGTCTTTAAAAAATTGGGTCATTAAACAATTACAAAATTATCAAATCAATACTGAAAATATAAAAATTAAACTTTTGTGTTATCCAAGAATTTTTGGCTATGTCTTTAATCCACTTAGTGTTTTTTATATCTATAATGAAAATGAAAATATCACTGCAATTTTATATGAAGTTAAAAATACATTTGGTGAACAACATACCTATGTGTTTAAAATCAAAGATGATCAAAAACTTCTTCAACACAATTGTAGTAAAAAATTTCATGTTTCACCTTTTATTGAAATGAATTGTAGTTATTTTTTTAGATTATTAAAACCGGGTCAAAAAATTTCAGTAATTATAGATCAATATCAAGAACAAGATAAAATTCTATATGCATCTCAAGATGGCACAAGGATGGAATTTAATTCTAAAGAGCTATTAAAATCATACTTAAAACATCCCATAATGACATTTAAAATTATCATAGCGATACATTATGAAGCCTTTAATTTGTGGGTAAAAGGAATTAAATTTATAAAAAAAAAGATAAAAATAAGAAATAATATAACTATAGAAAATTAATGATCTTAAACAATATTTCAGACAAAATAGTTTTTTCGCTATTGAAAAATATTGATTATGGTCATCTTGAAATTAGAACACCCTCTAATACTTTATTGAATTTTGGGGACGCTCAATCGAAATTGAAAGCTGATATGACAATTAAAAATCCTGCTTTTAATTACAATCTAATTAAAGGTGGAAGCATTGCATTTGCCGAATGTTATATGCGTGATGAATTTGAGACATCCAATCTTTCTAATTTAATTGAACTGACAGCAAGAAATATAAAAATAGTTCATAAATTTTCTGGAGTTTTTGATTTTCCATTATTTAATTATATTAAGAACAAAATCATAAAAAACACAAAAGGTCGAAGTAAAGAAAATATTGCAAAACATTATGATCTTGGAAATGAGTTTTTTTCTTTATGGCTAGATAACACTCTAACCTATTCAAGCGCTATCTTTGATGAACAAAATAAAGATTTATCTTCAGCACAAAATAATAAATATCAAAAATTAATAAATTTAATGAAACCTAATTATGGAGATAAAGTTCTGGAAATTGGCTGTGGATGGGGCGGTTTCGCAGAATATTTAGGAAAAAATTATGATGTAAAATTAGACTGCATCACCATCTCAAAAAAACAGTTTGAATATGCAAAAGAGAGAATTCAAAAATGCGGTTTAAATGAAAAAGTTAATATTGAGATTAAAGATTATAGAGATCTTAAAGGAAAATATAATTCAATTGCTTCTATAGAAATGATAGAGGCTGTTGGGCAAAATTATCTTCAAAGTTACTTCAATACCATAAAACATAATTTATCTGATGGTGGCAAAGCTGCTATCCAGGCAATTACAATCGATGACAGCCTTTATGGAAGATATAAAAATAAGCAAGATTTCATTCAAAAGTATATTTTTCCTGGCGGGTTTTTGCCTTCTAAAAACAGTTTAGAAAAATACGCTTCTGATAATGGGTTGTTTTTTAATGGTTATAATTCTTATGCAGAGGATTATTCAAACACATTGGCTATATGGAGAGACAAGTTTAATGAAAAATGGGAACAAATTAAAGAACAGGGATTTGATAGCACATTTAAGAGAATGTGGGAATTTTACCTCTCTTATTGTGAAGCAGGATTTAAATCTAGAAATATTGATTTGATTCAATTCTCACTACAAAATAAATAACAAAAAAGGATTACCAATGATTAAAACAAAAATAATGAGATCAATTTTATTGATAATGTCTGTTTTCTTAATTACAAGCTGTTCAAACAAGAGCGCTATGAAACCAGAAGATTTCAAAAATAAAGAACCAAGATTAATTATTGAAGAGTATTTATCAGGTAATGTTAAAGCTTGGGGAGTTTTGCAAAATAGATCTGGTAAAGTTACTAGGCAGTTTTCAGCTGATTTAGATGGAACCTGGGACGGTAAACAACTTATTTTAAAAGAAAAATTCAATTGGGATGATGGTGAAGTTCAAAACAGAGAATGGACAATTACAAAAATAGACGAAAATAATTATGAAGGAACTGCTGGCGATGTTGTTGGAAAAGCTATTGGTTATTCATATGGTCCTGCTTTTAAATTTGAATATGTTTTATTAGTGCCGGTTAAAGGAAAAGAGCTAAAAATTACTTTTGATGATTGGATCTTTAAACAAGATGATAGAGTTGCAATCAATAGAGCAACCATGACTAAGTTTGGATTTAAAGTAGCAGAACTGACTGTAGTATTTGTAAAAGATTAATTATTTCTTTTGATATTTAGTCATTTGACCGACTAAACTAAAATATAATTTACTTGGTAAGAAACTTAAAATTTTAAGTATAATTGTTAATGATTTTGGAAAATGTATTTCAAATACATTTTTATTAATTAAGCCATCATAAATTTTATTTGCAGCATAATCTGTAGTTTTAATAAAAGGCATTTTAAAGTCATTTTTATCAGTCATTGGGGTTTTAATAAAACCTGGAGAGACCAAGCAAACACGAACACCAAACCGTTTAAAATCAAAGTATAAACTCTCAGCCAAATTATTAAGTGCTGATTTAGAAGGACCATAACCAGTTGAATTAGGTAAACCTCGGTAACCTGCTATTGAAGATACAATGGTAATTGTTCCTTTTTTTCTATCTCTAAAATATTGTTCAACAGCTTTAATAGTATTAACTGTTCCAAAAAAATTAATTTTAAATACTTCTTCTATTTGTTCTACATCAATTTCTTTTTCTTTTTTGGGGTTCCAAGTTCCAGTTGAAAAAAAACAAATATCAATATCTTCGTATTTCTTTTTTATTTGATCAAAAACTTCAGCACATTTTTGTTTATCAGTTACATCCAGTGGGAAAGCAGAAATATTTTCATATTGATCAGATAATTCATTTAACAATTCTTCTCTTCGAGCTGAAACAGCAACATTCCAACCTTTGCTTGCAAATTTAACAGCTAAGGCTTTACCTATTCCAGTACTTCCACCCGTGATCCAAATAGTTTTTTTATTCATATTATTTTGTGTATATTCTTAACATGCTTAGAAATAAATATTTAACTTTTATTTTATTTTTTATCATCACTTTTAGCTCCTCGCTAATTGGCGGGTTGGCCACAGTTACTTTCAAAGAACCATGGTATTCAACTTTAATCAAACCTTCATTTAATCCACCGGACTGGGTATTTGGTCCAGTTTGGAGCACACTTTATTTAATGATGACGATTTCAATATGGTTGTATTGGCATTCTAAGAATAAAGATATGAATACAGTCTACATCTATTTTATTCATTTAGTTTTTAATTCGTCCTGGAGCATTGTTTTTTTTGTCTATCACAACATTGTTTTAGCCTTGGTTGTATTGGTAATATTGATTTCACTAATCATAGTTCTCATAATTAGATTTAGACGTGTCAAAAAGATGAGTAGTTATTTAATGGTGCCATATTTACTATGGACTTGTTTTGCATTAATTTTAAATACAAGCTTACTAATATTAAACTAATATGGATGATGTTGTAATAATTGGTGGAGGAATAATAGGGGCAGCTACTGCTTATTTTTTATCTAAAGAAGGAAGAAAAGTTAAAGTAATTGAGCGAGATCCCACTTATAAAACTGCATCTTTTCCATTATCATTAGGTGGTTTTAGAAGACAATTTTTTCAAAAAGAAAATATATTATTAGGTAAATTTGCTAAAGAATTTATCTTTCAAATTCCAGAATTACTAAAAACTGAAAAAAACCCAAACCCAACTGCTAGTGTGGTACCAAATGGGTACCTGTTAATGTTTGGCAAGGAACATGCTGAAGAACAATATAGAGCATTAGAAAATCATAAAGCTTGTGATGCGGGAACTAAAAATATTACTGGAGAAGAACTTTCAAAAATTTTTCCATATATTAACTCTGAAGGCATTGAAACTGCCACATATACAGATGATAAAAGTGAAGGATGGATTGATCCTTTTTTATTTCATAGCGCTTTAAAAAGTAAAGCAATAGAACTTGGAGCAGAATTTATTAAAGGGGAAGTGAAAGATATCTCTGAGATTAATGCAAAAACAATTGTTTCTGCTGCAGGCTGTTGGACTAAAAAACTATTAGAAGATATTCCGGTAGTTCCTCAAAAACATACTGTTTTTAGAGTAAAATGCCCAACTCATATTAAAGAAATGCCACTATCTGCTGATTTGACAACGGGTGTTTATTGGAGACCTGAAGGAAAAGAATATCTAGCAGGATCACCTAAATGGACATTCGATGATTCAAATCTTGAACCAGCATGGGATGATTTTGAAGAAATTGTTTGGCCTGCTCTAGCAAAAAGAATACCTGCGTTTGAAGAATTAAAATTAACAGGAGCATGGGCAGGTTTTTATGATCATAATAAATTAGATAGTAATGCAATTGTTGGAAAACATCCTAAATATGAAAACGTTTATATGGCGTCAGGCTTTACCGGTAGAGGTTTGCAACAAGCACCAGGTATCGGAAGAGCTTTAACAGAATTAATAACAACAGGCTCTTATCAAACTATAGATGTCAGTGTGTTCGCAGTTGAAAGAGTGTTAGAGCAAAAGGCTAGACCAGAGCCTTATGTGTTATAATTAAGTTCCACAAAAAGTTTTATAATCACCATTTTCGTTCGACATAGGTCGTTGATAATCCATTAACATTCCATTGTCTTTATATGGGTACTTTATAACTTCTAATAACTGATTGAGAGTTTCTAATTTGTTTTCACTTGCATCTTTTAAAGCTTCTTCAACTTTATGATTTCTTGGGATGAATATAGGATTTACAGATCTCATAAGCTCCAAGTATTTTTCTTTTCCAGTATTATTTTTTTCTAGTCTTTTTTTCCATTTAGCTGTCCAATTTAAATATTCTTGATTTTGATAGATAGGATCTTTTATGGATTGAATTTCCATTAAGTTGCAGAATGTATTTGTAAAGTCAGCTTTATTGTTTTCCATCCAAGTCAACAATTCAAAAATTAAGTGTTTGTCATCTCTATCCTCGCCAAATAAACCCAATTTATCTCGCATCATATTAAGCCATTTTTCTTCATACAGTTTTTCAAAATTATTTATCGTTTCTGTTGCAATCGAAATTGCTTTTTGTTCATCTTGATCAATTAAAGGGATTATACATTCTGCAAATCTTGCTATATTCCACTTAGTAATTCGAGGCTGGTTGTTATAAGAGTACCTTCCATTTTGATCGATCGAACTGAAAACTGTTTGTGGGTGATATTGATCCATAAAAGCACAAGGACCATAATCAATAGTTTCACCACTGACGGTCATATTGTCTGTATTCATTACGCCGTGAATAAAACCAACACGCATCCAATTGATCACTAACTCACATTGTTTTTGCATTAATAAATTCAATAAATCCAATGCTTTTGTTTTAGAGTCTTTGATTTCAGGATAATGACGATCAATTGTGTAGTTAAACAATGTTTTAAGATCATCAGCATTTTGAGTAGCTGCAATATATTGAAAAGTGCCAACTCGTATATGACTAGAGGCTACCCTAGTAAGTATTGCACCAGGTAACATTTGTTCTCTTATAACCTCTTCACCAGTTGAAACTACTGCAAGACTTCTCGTAGTTGGAATATTAAGTGCATGCATTGCTTCACTAATTATGTATTCTCTTAACATTGGTCCAAGGACAGCTCTACCATCTCCACTTCTTGAAAAAGAAGTTCTACCAGATCCCTTAAACTGTATATCAAATCGGTTATTTTTTTTATCTAAATGCTCCCCAAGCATGACAGCTCTACCATCACCAAGCATAGTAAAATGACCAAATTGATGTCCGGCATAAGCTTGAGCAATTGTTTCACTACCTTCAGGCAAGCTGTTACCTGAAAACATTTTTGCTAAATCGGTATCTGAAAATTTTGAAAAATCTAAATTTAATTGTTCAGCTAAATTTTTATTTAGAATTATTAGTTTTGGATCTTTAACAGGAACAGGTTTGATGTTCTCTAAAAAGCTTTTAGGTAACTTAGAGTATGTGTTATCAAAATGCCAACCTATGGTCATTTTAATTATTTAACTTCAGCTTGGTAATCTTTAGGCTCAATTGTTGTTTTGAATTGATTTGAGATTTTTTGTACTTCTACAGCTGAAACTTTATATTCTGCACACATCGTTTCCTCATCTTTTCCATGACCAGTAACCATATTAACCATGTGTTCTGGAAAATGGAATGTAGTGAACACTATTCCTTGCTTAACTTTATCGGTTACTTCAACCTTTAAAGCCACTTCACCTCTACCAGAATATAATCTTCCAATATCCCCTGTATTTAAATCTCTATCTGCAGCATCTTTTGGATGGATTAATAATATATCTTCATCGACTATATTAATATTTTTTGTTCTTCTTGTCATCGTTGCCGCGTTATAGTGCTGTAATACTCTACTGGTAGTTAAAATTAATGGATAATCTTTTTTATTCGTTTCAACTTCTGTAGATTCTTTCCAATCAAAATTTTTAAGTCTTCCTTTTCCAATTTTAAAAGTCTCTGTATGTAAAATTTGAGTATCAGTTCCATCTTCTTTTACTGGCCACTGTAAACCAAATTTTCCTAATCTTTCTCTTGTAACTCCTTTAAAGAATGGAACTACATCTGCAATCTCTGCTAACATTTTATCAGCATCATAAGTAGGTTGATCAAAACCTAATTTTTGCATCATGTCAGTAACGATAACTCCATCAGGTTTTGTTCCAGGCAGAGGTGGTACTGCTCTATTCACTCTTTGAATTCTTCTTTCCGTATTGGTAAATGTTCCATCTTTTTCAAGGAACGTTGTTCCAGGTAAAACTACAGTTGCAAGTTTTGCGGTTTCACTCATAAATATTTCTTGCACTACCAATAATTCTAATGAGTTCATTGCTTCAACCACATGAGAACTATTAGGATCTGTTTGAACAATATCTTCTCCAATAATCCAAAGTCCTTTTAATTCTTTCTTAATTGCAGCATCAAACATTTGAGGGATCTTTAATCCAGCCTTTGTTGGATGAGTTACACCATATTTTTCACTGTAAAATTTCTGATTTTTTTCATCTGCAACTTCAAAATAACCAGCACCTTGGTGTGGTTGACATCCCATATCAGCTGCGCCTTGAACATTATTTTGACCTCTAAGTGGATTTACTCCAACTCCTTTTCTACCAATATTCCCAGTAATCATGGCTAAATCAGCAATTAACATAACTGTTTTTGAGCCTTGTTCGTGCTCAGTTACTCCTAAGCCATGGAACTCCATTGAATTTCTAGCTGTTGCATATGCAATTGCAGCTTCTTTAACTAATTGCTTATCAACACCTGCAGCTTTAGCTAATTGATCAACATCTTGTCTTTCAATTTCTTTAATAAAGTTATCGAAACCTTCAGTTCTGTCTCTTACAAAATCTTCATTATATAATTTTGATTTAATTATAAAATGTAACATCATATTAAGTACAGCAACATTGGTTCCAGGTCTTAATTTGATATGGTAATCTGCAAGTTTAGCTAGTTCGGTTGTAATTGGATCAAGGACAATTAATTTTTTACCCTTCATTACTTGTTGTTTAATTTTTGCACCAGTTACTGGATGTGCATTAGTTGGATTTGCACCAATAACTAAAAATAAATCAGCATGATAAATATCTTCAGTAGAGTTTGTTGCAGCACCAGTACCAAATGTTTGTTGCATACCCCATGCAGTAGGTGAGTGACAAATTCTTGCACAGCAATCCACACTATTGGTTCCAACAACAGCTCTAATCATTTTTTGAAAAATATAATTTTCCTCATTAGTACATCTCGCTGAAGAAATTCCAGCAAAAGCATCAGGGCCATGATTTTTTGTAATTCTTTGCATTTCATTTTTAATAAAGTCATATGCTTCATCCCAGCTAGCTTCTTCAAATTTTCCATTTCTCTTTATTAATGGAGTTTTTAATCGGTCAGGATGATCATAAAAACCAAATGCATATCTTCCTTTAATACAAGTATGCCCTGCATTAACTTCAGTTTCTTTTGGAGTATCGATTGCAACAACCTTGTCATCTTTAATTGACGCTTCAAGATTACAACCTACTCCACAATACGAACAAGTTGTTCTAACTTTTTTATCAACCGCTGCAGATTTTGATTGATATACATCTGATATTGCATCAGTTGGACAAGTGTGTGCACAAGCTCCACAAGATACACATGAACTATCACCAAACATCATGTCGTTGTCTGTTGTAATTCTACTTTCAAATCCTCTGCCAGACATTGTAAGTACAAATGAACCTTGAATTTCATCACAGGCTCTTACACATCTTCCACAATTAATACAGTTATCAAGATTCATTCTCATGTAATCATGAGAGGTGTCTCTTGGAATTCCTTTATGTTGTTTAGGGCTGTTGTATCTATGATCTTTAATTCCTAAATCATTTGCTACAGTTTGTAATTCACAGTTATTATTTACTTCACAA
>Ga0209652_1001301_pt1 | contig 20424 bp, 19 predicted proteins | sample SaaInl74LU_5_DNA_FD_184641 | JGI IMG/M metagenome (GOLD analysis project Ga0209652, IMG submission 184641) | Marine microbial communities from expanding oxygen minimum zones in the Saanich Inlet - ESP_74LU_5_DNA (SPAdes) (version 2) | ecosystem: Environmental > Aquatic > Marine > Intertidal zone... | reverse complement strand
GGTCAATTATTATCCGATTTTTGAAAATGCGCTGCGCGCCCATCTGGGTCGCGATATGCAGACCCATTTGCAACATATTGGCAAATTAATGGCTCCTTTCACCGAGGTCGCTGCCGCCCATCCGCAAAGCTGGTTTCCTGTGGCGCGTTCGGCAGAAGACCTCATCACCGCCAGCGAGGAAAATCGCTGGGTTGGCTACCCTTATCCGAAATATCTCAATTCAGTCATTCGCATTGATCAGGCGTCGGCTGTCGTCATGATGTCGGTTGGCAAAGCCCGCGAGCTTGGCATTGATGAGAGCAAGTGGGTGTTTTTGCATGGCTGTTCCGATGCCAATGAAATCTGGCATGGCATTGAGCGGCAAGACTTGCACCGCTCTGTCGCCATTCATGAAATGACCAAACAGGCGATGGCGATGGCCGGATGGACGATTGACGATATTGATATTTTCGACCTTTATTCATGTTTCCCGTCAGCTGTCGAGGTTGCCTGCCGCGAAATGGGGATTGCCGAAGACGACCCACGGCCATTCACCGTAACCGGCGGCCTGCCGTATTTTGGCGGCGCCGGCAACGCCTATACGCTGATGTCCGTGGCAACAATGATGCATAAATTGCGCGCCAATCCGGGGGCTAAAGGTCTGTGTAATGGCAATGGTTGGTTCTTGACCAAACACGCGCTGGGTCTTTACTCAACGACCCCGCTTGAGGGCCCATGGCAACGCGAAGACCCAGCTATTTTACAGGCGAAAATCGAGGCTGGGCCGCGCCGCCGCTATGTCGAAGCGGCGTCCGGTGAGGGCTGGATTGAGAGCTATACCGTCGCCCATGTGGCGGGCAAGTCACCGCAGGGCATTTTGATTGGCCGTATGAGTGATAGCGATGATCGTTTTGTTGCGCATATGACACCAGAGGGCGACCATGTGGCGCGGCTAATGAGCGAGGACGGCATTGGCTTGAAAGGTACATTGGCCGCACAGGAAGATGGCACCAATATTTTCACGCCGCTGCATTAGCCAAAGTGAGAGCCTTTGGTGTCGGGGGCGAGACGAATCGAAAACCAAGAAACGATTGCGGTGTATTCGTGCGAGCTGTTTTATTCCACCGCCACCCCGACCTAAGACATAAGTAAGCTAAGCCAAAAACATTGGTAAAAGGTTAACGAACAAGTCGTTATCGAAACGGAGAACCTGCAGATGAGTGAACAACACAAAACCCGCATATATATGATACGCCACGGCAAGGCCGCCGCCGGCTGGGATGGTGACGCTGATCCGGGCCTCGATGATTTGGGCCGTCAGCAATCCGCCGCCGTGGCCGAAAAACTGAAACAATTAATTGGCGCACCAGTGCCGATTTTATCAAGCCCGCTGAAACGCTGCCAAGAAACCGCCATGCCGCTGGCGGAGAGCTGGCAGGCTTCGGTACGCATTGAGCCAAGAGTGGCTGAAATCCCGTCGCCGATTGAAGACTTAACGGCACGCACGGTTTGGTTGCGGCGGGTCATGGGCGGCAGCTGGCAGGCGCTGTATAACGACCCCGAGAGCACCGGCCATGATTTCACCGCTTGGTATCATAATGTGGTTTCGGCACTGACCGATTTGCACCAAACAGGGGCCCGTGAGGTCGTGGTTTACTCGCATTTTATCGCCCTGAATGTGGCTTATTGTGCCGCCACTGGTGATGATAAGGTGGTGTCTTTTGCGCCGGATAATTGCTCCTTATCAATTTTTGAAACCGATGGCAAAACGCTGTCATTGGTGCGCAAAGGCGACGAGGCGCAAACCTTGGTTAATTGATTGCTAAGCTATTTTGTCTTAGTGATATAGGGACTGGTGTTTCTCTGAGATGACTGCTATATGACCGCCAACGTTTTTTGCGGGCGTGGCGGAATTGGTAGACGCGCTAGATTTAGGTTCTAGTGCCGCAAGGTGTGGGGGTTCAAGTCCCTCCGCCCGCACCATTATTTGACCGAGGGACGAAAGTTTCTGGGCAGTGACGAATTAAGAAGAGGCAAAAATGAATATTAAAGAAGTTAAAGTCGAAGGTCTGAGCCGCGAGCTACAAGTGAGCATTGCTGCATCAGAATTGGTCAGCAAATTGGACGCGCGTATCGAAGAGATTAAAGGCGAAGTTCAGCTCAAAGGCTTCCGCCCAGGCAAAGTGCCGGCTTCTCATGTTCGTAAAACCTTCGGTGATCAGCTGATGGGTGAAGTGATTCAGCAAGTGGTCAATGAAACGAGCCAGAAAATGTTGAACGACCGCGACGAGCGCCCGGCCATGCAGCCAGAAATTAAATTGGTTGGTGAAGTCGACGAGGTTATCAAAGGCGCGGCTGATTTGGTCTATGATATGGTGTTTGAAATTATCCCAGCCATTGATTTGACTGATTTTTCAAAATTGAAATTATCCCGCCCCGTGGTTGACGTTGATGACGCGCGGGTCAATGAAGCGCTTGAGCAGCTCGGTGCTGCGCGCAAATCTTTTGCCCCACGCGCCAAAACCGCGAAAGCGAAAGAGGGCGATCAGGTTAACATCGACTTCTTGGGTCGGGTTGATGGCGTCGCCTTTGATGGTGGCGCTGCCGAGGGTTTCGACCTTGAGCTTGGCTCAGGTCAATTTATCCCGGGTTTTGAAGATCAATTGATTGGCAAAAAAGCCGGCGATAAAGTCGATGTGAAAGTCGACTTCCCAGAAGAATATGGCAATGCAGAATTAGCCGGAAAACCAGCGGTTTTCGAGGTTACTGTGCATGAAGTGAAAGAGCCGAAAGCGGCCGAAATCAATGAAGAATTCGCCACATCTTTGGGCATGGAAAGCCTCGACAAGTTGAAGGAAGCCATGCGCGAGCAAATCGGCAAGGATTATGGCCAAATGTCACGCGGTCATTTGAAAAAACAACTTCTTGATCAACTGAGCGATAGCCATAGTTTTGAGCTGCCGCCATCCATGGTCAATCTGGAATTTGACCAAATCTGGCATCAGTTCGAGCATGAGCTAGAAAATGCCTCGCAGAAAATCGAAGATCTCGACGAAAGCGAAGAAGATTTGCGGGCCGAATATCGCGGCATTGCTGAGCGTCGTGTGCGCACAGGTCTGGTGCTGGCGGAAGTTGGCGCCAATAATGAAATTCAGGTGACGCAAGAAGAGCTGAACCAAGCCTTGATGCAACGTGTGCAGCAATTCCCTGGCCAAGAACAACAAGTGTTTGAATATTTCCAGAAAAACCCAGAAGCCATGGCACAAATTCGCGCGCCACTGTTTGAGGAAAAAGTGGTCGATTTCATTTGTGAGTTGGCGCAAGTCTCTGACCGCAAAGTATCGCTGGAAGAGTTAATGGTTGAGCCGGGCAGCGAAGATGACGCAAAGCCGAAAGCCAAGGCGAAAAAACCAGCGGCCAAAAAAGCCGCGACGAAAAAGCCAGCCGCTAAAAAAGCTACCGAAGATAAGCCAGCGGCGAAAAAAACCGCTGCTAAGAAGCCAGCCGCCAAAAAACCTGCAGCAAAAAAGGCTCCAGCGAAAAAACCAGCGGCAAAAAAATAGGCGAATTGAAAAAATATTAGGTTTTTTCAATTTCCGGCTTGGCGTTTTCGACAAACAACCCCATCTTATCAGCAGATAAGAGGAGATGAGCATGCGTGATCCGGTCGATACATATATGAATACCATGGTGCCGATGGTGGTTGAACAAACCAATCGGGGCGAACGGGCGTTTGACATTTACTCACGCTTGCTGAAAGAGCGGGTGATTTTTGTCACCGGCGGCGTGGAAGATTACATGGCCAGTGTGGTCACCGCACAGCTGTTGTTTCTGGAAGCAGATAATCCGAAAAAAGAAATCTCCATGTATATTAACTCACCGGGTGGTGTTGTGACCTCCGGCATGGCGATTTACGACACCATGCAATATATCCGCGCGCCCGTATCGACTGTGTGTATTGGTCAGGCCGCGTCAATGGGGTCGCTATTATTGACAGCCGGTGAAAAGGGCATGCGTTTTGCGCTACCAAATGCGCGCATTATGGTGCACCAGCCATCGGGTGGTTTCCAAGGTCAGGCCTCAGATATTGAACGCCAAGCGCAAGAAATTTTGGATATGCGGGCGCGGTTGAACAAAATTTATGTGTCTCACACCGGGCAGACTTTGCGTAAAATTGAAGAGGCGCTAGAGCGCGATACATTTATGACATCTGAACAAGCTAAAGATTTCGGCCTGATTGATACGGTCACCACCAAACGTGAAGACGCCACAAAAGCCGAGTAGTTTGGCAACGGGGCTTGCAAGCGGGGTCCGCTTCATGGTGAAGTGAGGTCTCGAATCAAAGAAAACCGATTTATGGCACGCATAAATTTCGAAAGGGCAGCATAATGAGCAAAGTAAGCGGCGGAACTGGCGACAGCAAAAGCACTCTTTATTGTTCGTTCTGTGGCAAGTCGCAGCACGAAGTGCGCAAGCTGATTGCCGGCCCAACTGTATTTATTTGCGACGAATGCGTCGAGCTTTGCATGGATATTATCCGCGAAGAAAGCAAAGCCTCTTTGGTCAAAACCCAAGATGGCGTGCCGACTCCGCAAGAAATTCTCGAAGTGCTTGATGATTATGTCATCGGCCAGCCGCACGCCAAGCGGGTGTTGTCAGTGGCCGTGCACAATCACTATAAACGTTTGAACCACGCCACAAAAACCAGTGACATTGAATTGGCCAAGTCGAATATTTTGCTGGTCGGCCCAACCGGTTGCGGCAAAACGCTTTTGGCGCAAACGCTGGCCCGTATTCTCGACGTGCCGTTCACCATGGCTGATGCCACCACATTGACCGAGGCAGGTTATGTTGGCGAAGATGTCGAAAACATTATTTTGAAACTGTTGCAAGCCGCTGATTACAATGTTGAGCGGGCCCAGCGCGGTATTGTCTATATTGATGAGGTCGATAAGATCAGCCGCAAGGCCGATAATCCGTCGATCACCCGTGACGTGTCGGGCGAGGGTGTGCAGCAGGCTTTGCTGAAAATTATGGAAGGTACAGTGGCTTCTGTGCCGCCGCAAGGGGGCCGCAAGCACCCGCAGCAAGAATTTTTGCAAGTCGACACTACCAATATTCTGTTCATTTGCGGCGGTGCGTTTTCTGGTTTGGAGCGGGTTATTTCTAAACGCGGCAATGAAACCTCTATCGGGTTTAATGCGCGCGTTGATGTGCCCGAAGACCGCAACACCGGCGAATTGCTGAAAGACCTGGAACCAGAAGATTTGCTCAAATTCGGCCTGATTCCGGAATTCGTTGGCCGTCTGCCGGTTCTGGCGACATTGGAAGACCTTGATGAGGCCGCTTTGGTGACCATTTTGAGCCAGCCTAAAAATGCGCTGGTCAAGCAATATCAGCAGCTTTTCGATATGGAAGACACCAAGCTGACGTTCAGCGATGACGCGCTTTTGGCGATTGCCCGCAAAGCAATTGAGCGCAAAACCGGTGCCCGTGGGCTGCGTTCAGTGATTGAGGGTATTCTCCTCGACACCATGTTTGAGCTGCCCGCCATGGAAGGCGTCGAAGAAGTGGTGATCAGCCATGAAGTGGTCGCTGGCGAGGCCCGTCCGCTTTATATTTATTCGAAAAAAGTTGAAGAAGAAGCCGCCGCCTGCGCGCCAACCGCTTCTTAGTCTATTTAACGTTGTAATCTGCGTCTTGTCGCGTAAGCCCGCCGCCTAGCTAAGGTGGCGGTTGTGCTGCGTTTTCATTGTCATATTGAGTGGTTTTCTGCGTTCAATTTGTCGCGCATCTATTTTGCCTGAGGCATTGAAAAGTTGGTGGATGAACACCACATAGTTCTTGAAGGCTTGTTCGGAATCGCAAGTAAATGAGTCGAGACATATAAAGGTAAAAGCAATGACTGATGAAAACGACGTGAATAAAGAAATACCTGTAGTGCTTCCTGTGTTGCCGCTGCGCAATATCGTAGTGTTCCCGGGCATGATTGTGCCGTTATTTGTCGGCCGCGAAAAATCCATTCGGGCGCTCGAGGATGTCATGTCCGATGAGAAAGAAATGCTCTTGGTCAGCCAGCGCGATGGTGAACTTGATGATCCGCAGCAAAGCGATATGCATCAAATCGGTACCATTGGCACTGTTTTACAAATGCTGAAATTACCTGATGGCACGGTCAAAGTGCTGGTGGAAGGCAAAACCCGCGCCCGCATTTTGGATTATCTCGATAATGATGGGTTTTTTGAAGCCAGCGCCATTGCTCTGGATGACGAAATCTCTGAGGATGATGAGCTTGAGGCGCTGATGCGTTCGGCCGCCAGCCAATTCGATAATTATGTGAAATTGAACCGCAAAATCCCGCCCGAGGTTCAGGCCAATGTCGGGCAGATTAAAGATCCGGTGAAAATGGCCGATACGATTGCCGGACATTTGAATATTTCTTTGGAAGAAAAGCAAAGCCTGCTGGAAATTCTGTCGGTCAGTTCGCGCTTGGAGACGATTCTTGGCCATATGGAAGGCGAAGTCGGCGTCTTGCAGGTCGAGAAGAAAATCCGTGGCCGTGTGAAACGGCAAATGGAGAAAACCCAGCGCGAGTATTATCTCAATGAGCAGATGAAAGCCATTCAGAAAGAATTGGGCGAAGGCGAAGAAGGCAGCGGCGAATTGGCCGAGCTGGAGCAACGCATCGCCGATACGAAATTCTCAAAAGAAGCCCGCGAAAAAGCCGAATCTGAGCTGAAAAAACTCAAATCCATGAGCCCCATGTCAGCTGAGGCGACGGTGGTGCGCAATTATCTTGATTGGCTGCTGTGCTTGCCTTGGGGCAAGAAGAGCCGCATCAAAAAAGATTTGGCGCATGCGGAAAAAGTGCTGAATGCCGACCACTTTGGCTTGGAGAAGGTCAAGGAGCGGATTCTCGAATATCTTGCCGTGCAACAGCGCTCGAAAAAATTACGCGGCCCCATTTTGTGTCTCGTTGGTCCCCCGGGTGTTGGTAAAACCTCTTTGGGTAAGTCAATTGCCGCCTCAACTGGCCGCGAATTTATTCGCATGTCATTGGGTGGGGTGCGTGATGAAAGCGAGATTCGCGGTCACCGACGCACCTATATTGGCTCAATGCCGGGAAAAGTGATTCAGTCGATGAAGAAAATCAAAGCTAGCAACCCGCTAATGCTGCTTGATGAGATTGATAAATTGGGCGCTGATTATCGCGGCGACCCGTCATCAGCCCTGCTTGAAGTGTTGGATCCGGAGCAAAACAACACATTTGCCGATCACTATCTCGAAGTGGATTATGATTTGTCCAATGTGATGTTTGTGACCACGGCCAATTCGCTGAATATTCCAGGGCCATTGCTCGATCGGATGGAAATCATCCGCATTGCCGGCTATACGGAAGATGAGAAGGTCGAAATTGCTAAACAGCATTTGCTGGGGCAGGCCATTGAAGAACATGGCTTGCGCGTCGGTGAATTTAGCATTGATGACGCCGCCATTCGCAAAATTATCCAAAACTACACGCGCGAGGCCGGTGTTCGTGGCCTGAAGCGTGAGTTGGCTTCTCTGGCCCGTAAGGCGACGACGGAAATCGTTAAAGGCGAGAAGCAAACGATTACCATCACGGCTGATAATCTGAGCGATTACGCTGGCGTCGAACGCTTCCGTTTCGGCCTTGCCGAGCTAGAAGATCAGGTCGGTGTGGTCACTGGTTTGGCTTGGACGGAAGTCGGTGGCGAGCTGTTAACCATTGAAGGTGTGATGCTGCCGGGCAAGGGTCGGATGACGACAACCGGCAAATTGGGCGATGTCATGAAAGAATCAATTAGTGCTGCTTCGTCATATGTGCGCTCACGCAGCACGGTTTTTGGCATTGAACCACCACTTTTCGACAGAAAAGATATTCACGTTCATGTGCCCGAAGGCGCCACACCAAAGGATGGTCCGTCGGCGGGTGCCGCCATGGCGACGGCCATTGTGTCTGTGATGACCGGCATACCGATTCGCAAAGAGATTGCGATGACTGGTGAGGTCACTTTGCGCGGTCGTGTCTTGCCGATTGGTGGCCTCAAAGAGAAGCTTTTGGCCGCACTGCGCGGGGGCATCTCTAAGGTATTGATTCCATTGGAAAATGAGAAAGATTTGGCGGATGTTCCAGATAATATCAAGGAAGGTCTTGAAATCGTTCCGGTAGAAAATATGGATCAAGTTCTGTCGCACGCGCTGACGCGCATGCCAATTGCGATTGAATGGGACGAAGAAGCGTATTACGCGAGCCAGCAAATCACAGCAACTAATGGTGGGGATGCGTCAACGACTCACTAAATTCCGAGTTGGGCGGGGACATTGCTGCTTTTTTTGTGACATTTTTGTTTTGACCTGAGTGTGAATCGGCGCATAGGCTTAGGGTGTAGAAATTACACAGACCTATCTAGGAGGGGTTGTTATGAACAAAAATGATTTGATTAGCCAAGTTGCAAGTGACGCTGGCATTACTAAAGCTGACGCTACCAAAGCGGTTGATAGCGTTTTCGATAATATTGCTGGTGCTCTTGGCCAAGGCGGCGAAGTTCGTCTGGTTGGTTTTGGAACATTCTCAGTTTCACACCGCAAAGCGACAACGGGCCGTAACCCACGCACGGGTGAAGCCATTCAAATTAAAGCCTCTAATCAGCCTAAATTCAAAGCTGGTAAGGCCCTTAAAGACGCCGTTAATTAGGTCGTTTTAAGTTTTAGAAGCGCCGGTAGCTTTTTTTTAAGCGGCCGGCGCTTTTTTTTTGCTTTCTGCTTTCTAATGCGCTACATCCACCTGCGTGGGGCGGTTAGCTCAGCTGGGAGAGCATCTCGTTTACACCGAGAGGGTCGGCGGTTCGATCCCGTCACCGCCCACCATTTTTACCGTTTCGGCCAAAGTCATGTTGACAGAATAAGGGCCGACGCGTAAGTGACACAGACGAAGTGCAAAAGTGCTTTAGGGGGTGTAGCTCAGTTGGTTAGAGCGCTGGCCTGTCACGCCAGAGGTCGCGGGTTCGAGTCCCGTCACTCCCGCCACTTTCCCGTCAAAAAATAAATTTTGATAAACAGAAATCGAGCGCCTCAAGGGCGCTTTATTTTTATGCCGGTGATGCGGCATTTGGTTCCCGAAAAACTAGGTTTTGGCTATTGCAAAGCGGCGAAGGCTAACTATACTCGCGGCAAATTGAATGGGTAACTTTTTGCCCACCTAAATCAGCTGACGGAGAGCCGATGCCGATGCAAGACTTGCTAAGCAATTACTACCCAATCCTGATCTTTATGGCTTTGGCGGCCGCGATTACTTTGGCGCTAATGGTGGTGCCAGTGTTTGCCGCACCGCATAATCCAGATCCAGAAAAAAACGCCCCCTATGAGTGCGGCTTCGAAGCCTTTGATGATGCGCGCATGAAGTTTGACGTGAAGTTTTATTTGGTCGCCATTTTATTCATCATTTTCGATCTTGAAGTGGCGTTTTTGTTTCCATGGGCTGTTGCCTTTGGCGAGGTTGGCCTATTTGGGTTCTGGTCAATGATGTTTTTCCTTGGCGTGCTGACCATTGGTTTTGCCTATGAGTGGCGCAAAGGCGCCTTGGATTGGGATTAGGAGCGGATCATGTCAAAAAGCCAAATTGAGACCAGTAAGCCAGCCCCGGCCGCTGACCCTTATTATGAGCAGGTCAATGATCAGCTTGCAGACAAAGGGTTTGTTGTCACCTCGGCAGAAGATTTAATCAATTGGGCGCGTACCGGCTCACTGCACTGGATGACCTTTGGTTTGGCCTGCTGTGCTGTTGAGATGATGCAAACCTCTATGCCGCGCTATGATGTAGAGCGGTTTGGTTTTGCCCCGCGCGCCTCACCGCGCCAATCCGATGTGATGATTGTCGCTGGCACGCTGACCAATAAAATGGCGCCAGCTTTGCGCAAGGTTTATGACCAAATGCCAGAGCCGCGTTATGTGATTTCCATGGGCTCATGCGCCAATGGCGGTGGCTATTATCATTATTCGTATTCTGTTGTGCGCGGTTGTGACCGCGTGGTGCCGGTTGATATTTATGTTCCCGGCTGCCCGCCAACCGCTGAAGCGCTGCTTTACGGCGTGTTGCTGTTGCAGAAGAAAATCCGTCACACCGGCACGATTGAGAGATAGAGGTCAGTATGGCAAGCGTCGAACAACTTACGCAGCATATTACCGCTGGCCTTGGCGACAAGCTGGCCGGTCATTTCGTTGCATTTGGTGAACTGACCCTTGAGGTTAATCCTCGTGAAATTGAATCTGTTTTACGGTTTTTGCGCGATGACGCCGATTGCGCTTTCACCCAATTGATTGATTTGTGCGGCGCCGATTATCCGCAACGCACATTGCGCTTTGATGTGGTTTATCATCTTTTGTCGATGACCAAGAACCATCGCATACGGGTGAAGCTACAAGCTGGTGAAGAAACCCAAGTGCCCAGCGTCACCGGCCTGTTTGATGCCGCCAATTGGTTTGAGCGCGAAGCCTTCGACATGTATGGCATTTTATTTTCTGGCCATCCTGACCTGCGCCGCCTTTTGACCGATTATGGTTTTGAGGGTTACCCATTGCGCAAAGACTTCCCGCTGACGGGTCATGTTGAATTGCGCTATGATGATGACCAGAAAAAAGTTGTTTATGAGCCAGTATCCTTGGTTCAAGAGTTCCGTGATTTTGATTTCGAAAGCCCTTGGGAGGGTGCGCGTTCCATGGGCGCCAATCTGCCAGGTGATGAAAAGGCTTCCGATGACAACAGCTCAAATGAGCAGGAGAGTTAAGTTTAATGTCTATGTCTCCTGAAAAACCGGTCGAGGACGACCGCAAATTTACGATTAATTTCGGCCCGCAGCATCCGGCTGCCCATGGCGTATTGCGCTTGGTGATGGATTTGGATGGCGAGCGCGTTGAGCGAATTGACCCGCATATCGGCCTGTTGCATCGCGGCACTGAAAAATTAATCGAGAATAAAACCTTTCTGCAATCTGTGCCGTATTTCGATCGTCTTGATTATGTGGCACCGATGAACCAAGAACACGCTTTCGCTTTGGCGGTTGAGCGCATGTTGGGCATTGAAGTGCCAAAGCGCGGGCAATATATCCGAGTGCTCTATTCTGAAATTGGCCGGATTTTGAGCCATTTGCTGAACATCACCACGCAAGCCTTGGATGTTGGCGCGCTGACACCACCTCTTTGGGGTTTTGAAGAACGCGAAAAGCTGATGATTTTCTACGAACGTGCCAGTGGTGCGCGCATGCACTCAGCGTATTTCCGTCCCGGTGGCGTGCACCAAGATTTGACCCCGCAATTGCTGGCGGATATTGACGCTTTTTGCGATCCATTTTTGAAAGTCCTCGACGATATTGAAGGCTTGCTGACCGACAATCGGATTTTCAAACAGCGCAATGTTAATGTCGGCATTGTCAGTGTCGATGATGTCCACAATTGGGGCCTGACCGGCGTGATGGCGCGCGGGTCTGGTTTGGCTTGGGATTTGCGTCGGGCGCAGCCTTATGAAGCCTATAGTGATTTTGACTTCGATGTGCCGATTGGCAAAAACGGCGACTGCTACGACCGCTATTTGGTGCGGGTCGAGGAGTGCCGCCAATCAATTCGTATTATGAAGCAATGTATTGCCAATATGCCAGATGGGCCAGTGTCCTCCACCGATGGCAAAATTGTGCCGCCAAAACGGGCGCAAATGAAACAGTCCATGGAAGCCTTAATCCACCATTTCAAATTATACACTGAGGGCTATCACGTGCCAGCCGGTGAGATTTATGCTGCGGTTGAGGCACCAAAGGGTGAATTCGGCGTTTATCTGGTGTCGGATGGGTCGAATAAACCCTATCGCTGCAAAATTCGTGCCCCGGGTTATGCCCATTTGCAAGCCCTAGATTATTTAAGCCGCGATCACATGTTGGCAGATGTCTCTGCCATTTTGGGGTCGATGGATATTGTGTTCGGAGAAGTTGACCGATGAGTGTGCGCCGCCTTCATGCAACCCAGCCAGAGAGCTTTGCTTTCACGCCGGAAAATATTGAATGGTCGAAAGGCCAGATAAGCAAATATCCTGAGGGCCGCCAGGCCAGCGCGATTATTCCGCTTTTGTGGCAGGCACAAAAACAAGAAGGCTGGCTATCAGAACCGGCCATCCGCACTGTCGCCGATATGCTCGACATGCCTTATATGCGGGCGCTGGAAGTGGCGACCTTTTACACCATGTTTAATTTGTCACCCGTGGGTGAGTTTTTTGTTCAGCTATGTGGCACCACGCCATGTTGGTTGCGCGGCGCCGATGATTTGAAATCTGTTTGTCGCAAAATGATTGGCGAGCAGGGCGACATCACCGAAGACGGTAAATTGAGCTGGCTTGAAGTTGAATGCCTTGGCGCCTGCGTCAACGCGCCCATGGTGCAAATCAATGATGATTTTTACGAAGATTTAACGGCCGAGAGTTTTGAGCAAGTCTTGACGGATTTGCGCGCCGGTAAGGAAGTGGCCACTGGGCCACAAAACACTCGCCACACATCAGAGCCTGAGGGCGGGCTGACTGTTTTGAAAGGCACGAAATAATGCTGCGTGATGAAGATCGTATTTTCACCAATATTTATGGTTTTGAAGGGGCTGACCTCAACGCCGCCAAGGCGCGCGGTGATTGGCAAGCTACCGCTGACCTCATCAAAAAGGGCAGCGATTGGGTGATTGATGAAGTCAAAGCCTCTGGCCTGCGCGGTCGCGGTGGGGCTGGTTTCCCAACCGGTTTGAAATGGTCATTCATGCCAAAAGAAAACGATGGTCGGCCGCATTATCTGGTGGTCAATGCTGATGAGTCAGAGCCCGGCACCTGCAAAGACCGCGATATTATGCGCCATGAGCCGCATAAATTGCTTGAAGGCTGTCTGCTGGCCGGTTTCGCCATGGGGGCGCATGCTTGTTACATTTACGTCCGCGGTGAATTTATTCGCGAACGCGAGGCTCTGCAGCGCGCTGTCGACGAAGCCTATGCCGATGGTTTGCTGGGCAAAAATGCCGCTGGCTCGGGCTGGGATTACGATATTTACGTGCACCATGGTGCCGGCGCTTATATTTGCGGCGAAGAAACGGCTTTGATTGAAAGCCTTGAAGGCAAAAAGGGCATGCCGCGTCTGAAGCCACCATTCCCCGCCAATATGGGTCTGTATGGCTGCCCAACGACGGTCAATAATGTCGAAAGCATTGCCGTGGCGCCGACGATTTGCCGCCGTGGTGGCGCATGGTTTGCCGGTTTAGGCCGCGAAGGCAATAGTGGCACAAAATTATTCTGCATTTCGGGGCATGTGAATAACCCATGTAATGTTGAAGAAGAAATGGGCATTCCGCTGAAAGAATTGATCGAAAAACACGCTGGCGGTGTGCGTGGTGGTTGGGACAATTTGCTGGCGGTCATTCCGGGTGGCTCATCTGTGCCCCTATTACCGAAAGAAATTTGCGACACGGTGTTGATGGACTTTGACAGTCTGAAAGAAGTGCAGTCAGGCCTCGGCACGGCGGCGGTGATTGTCATGGATAAATCTACTGACATCATTAAGGCGATTGCGCGCATTTCGCATTTTTACAAACACGAAAGCTGTGGCCAATGTACGCCATGCCGTGAAGGCACTGGCTGGATGTGGCGGGTGCTTGAGCGTATGGCCGCTGGTCGCGCGCAGCCAAAAGAAATTGATATGCTGTTGCAGGTCACCAAGCAAATCGAAGGGCACACGATTTGTGCTCTCGGCGATGCCGCGGCTTGGCCTGTTCAGGGGCTTATTCGTCACTTCCGGCCTTTGATTGAAGAGCGGTTGGCCGCCGGACCTATGCAGGAGGCTGCTGAGTAATGAGCGATCGCATTAAAGTGACCGTTGATGGCGTCGATGTTGAGGTCGAGCCAGGCACAACAATTCTGCAGGCTTGCGAAGAGGCTGGCGCTGAAATTCCGCGCTTTTGCTATCACGAGCGCCTATCGGTTGCAGGCAATTGCCGCATGTGTTTGGTCGAAGTCGAACGGGCGCCAAAACCTGTAGCCAGCTGCGCCGCGCCAGTGGCGCCAGATATGGTGGTGTTCACCCAAACTGACAGCGTCAAGGCAGCGCGCGAAGGGGTGATGGAATTTTTGCTGATTAATCACCCGCTGGATTGCCCGATTTGCGACCAAGGCGGCGAGTGCGATTTGCAAGACCAAGCGCTGGGCTATGGCGGCGACGCCAGCCGTTTTGACGATAATAAGCGCGCGGTTGAAGAAAAACATATGGGGCCATTGGTGAAAACCATTATGACCCGTTGTATCCATTGCACACGCTGCGTGCGGTTTGCGACGGAAGTCGCCGGTGTACCAGAAATCGGCGCTATTGGTCGCGGCGAAGATATGGAAATCACCACCTATCTTGAGGCTGCTTTGGACAGCGAAATGTCCGGCAATGTGATTGATTTGTGCCCCGTTGGTGCGCTGACATCCAAGCCCTATGCTTATACAGCTCGGCCATGGGAATTGAAAAAAACCGAAACCATTGATGTGATGGACGCGGTTGGTAGTAATATTCGTGTCGACACGCGCGGCCGCGAAGCCATGCGTATTTTGCCGCGCAATCACGATGATGTGAATGAAGAATGGCTGTCTGACAAATCGCGTTTCGTCTGGGATGGGCTTAACACCCAGCGCCTTGATACGCCATATGTGCGCCGCGATGGCAAATTAGCCGCCAGCACCTGGAATGATGCTTTTGCGGTTATCGCCGAAAAAATCGTTGGCAAAGCCGATAAATTGGCCGCCATTGCCGGAGATTTAGTCTGTGCCGAAGGGCAGTTTGCGCTGAAGTCATTGATGGATAATCTCGGCAGCCCGCATTTGGATTGTCGCCAAGATGGTGCCAAACTATCCGGCCCGCGCGCCAATTATTTGTTCAATACGACAATCGCCGGTATTGAAGACGCCGATGCCCTCTTAATTATCGGCGCCAATCCGCGGGTTGAAGCACCCGTGCTCAACAGCCGTATTCGCAAGCGTTTCATGATGGGGCAATTCCCCATTGCCATGATTGGGGCGCCCGCTGATTTGACTTATGAGGTCAGCCATATTGGCGCTGGCACAGACACGCTGGCCGATTTATTGGCTGGCCAACACGGGTTTGCCGACGTGCTGAAAAACGCCCAACGACCGATGATATTGGTCGGTCAAGCGGCGTTGACGCGCGATGATGGCGATGCGGTTTTGGCCGCCGCCATTCAATTGGCTGAAAATAGCGGGGCCATTTCGCCGACATGGAATGGCTTTAACGTGCTGCATTTGGCTGCCGCCCGCGTGGCTGGTCTTGATTTGGGTCTACTGCCGGGCGAGGGCGGTAAAGATACGGCCGGTATTTTGCAAGCCGCCAATAGCGGCGAGGTCGAAACGGTTATTCTCTATGGCGCCGACGAGATTGCGGGCGCCGCCCTTGGCGATGCTTTTGTGATTTATATTGGTAGCCATGGCGATCGCGGTGCCCACCGTGCCGACGTGATTTTGCCATCAGCGGCCTATACTGAAAAACAAGCCATTTATGTAAACACGGAAGGACGTCCGCAAATGACCGAGCGGGCGGCTTTCCCACCAGGAGAGGCGCGCGAAGACTGGAAAATTTTCCGCGCCCTGTCAGATCACCTAGCCGTCACCCTAGATTTTGATACGGTTGAGGCTCTGCGGGTGAAAATGTTTGCTGTGGCTCCGCATTTGGCGCAGCTTGACCAAATTGAGCCAGCCGGAGCGCCACAGGCGCCACAGGCTGGTGCAATGGCATCTGACGCCTTTGGTGTTGCGGTCGAAGACTTCTATTTCACCAACCCAATCGCCCGCGCCTCAGCAACCATGGCCGCTTGTGCCAAGGCCAAAGGTGAGCGTGCGCCGGCAAAACAAGGAACTGGGTCGCATGGATAATCTGTTCTTCGATACCTATATCTGGCCGCTTTTGCTCGTCACCGCCCATAGTTTGGCGATTATTCTGGTGCTGTTGGTGTCCTTGGCGTTTTTCATGTATGCCGACCGCAAAATTTGGGCAGCGGTGCAATTGCGTCGGGGGCCGAATGTCGTGGGCCCGTTCGGCCTGCTGCAAAGTTTCGCCGATATTTTGAAATATTTGTTCAAAGAAGTGATTATCCCGACTACCGCCAATAAGCCGATTTTCCTTTTGGCGCCATTTGTAACCATGTTCTTGGCGCTCAGTGCTTGGGCGGTTATTCCGGTCAATGAAGGCTGGGCCGTGGCTGAGATTAACGTTGGCATTTTGTATATTTTTGCGATTTCCTCACTTGGCGTCTATGGCGTCATCATGGGTGGCTGGGCCTCCAATTCGAAATATCCTTTCCTTGGCGCGCTGCGCTCAGCGGCGCAAATGGTGTCCTATGAGGTGTCCATTGGCTTGGTGATTATTACTGTTCTGCTATGCGTTGGCTCGCTGAATTTGACCGATATTGTGCTGGCGCAAAAAACCGTTTGGTTTGCCGTGCCGCTATTTCCGATGTTTGTTGTCTTCTTCATTTCCGCCTTGGCTGAAACTAACCGCCCGCCATTTGATTTGCCGGAAGCGGAATCGGAATTGGTCGCTGGTTTTATGACCGAATATTCGTCGACACCTTATGTGATTTTCATGATTGGCGAGCTGGCCAATATTATTTTGATGTGCGCCATGACGACCATTTTATTCCTCGGTGGCTGGTTGCCGCCGGTTGATATTATGCCGTTCAATCTGGTGCCCGGCGTGGTTTGGTTTGTCTTGAAAATCTGCTTCGTGTTTTTCATGTTTGCCATGGTTAAGGCCATGGTGCCGCGTTATCGTTATGACCAGCTGATGCGCTTGGGTTGGAAAGTGTTTTTGCCCCTATCGCTGATTTGGGTGGTGCTAACGGCAGCGTTTTTACAATTTACCGGTATGGCGTCCTAAGGGCGGGGAGAGATTTATGGCTTGGTTAGATCGCACAGCAAGAGGGCTTTTTCTTAGCGAATTCGTGTCGGCTTTTGGCTTGGCCATGCGCTATTTCTTTGCGCCAAAGGCGACGGTGAATTATCCGCATGAAAAAGGTCCGATTAGCCCACGGTTTCGCGGCGAACACGCCTTGCGCCGTTATCCAAATGGCGAAGAGCGCTGCATTGCCTGCAAATTATGCGAAGCCGTGTGTCCGGCGCAGGCCATCACCATTGAGGCGGGCCCGCGCAATAATGACGGCACCCGCCGCACCGTGCGCTATGACATCGATATGGTGAAATGTATTTATTGCGGCTTTTGCCAAGAAGCGTGTCCGGTGGACGCCATTGTTGAAGGGCCAAACTTTGAATTTGCAACCGAAACCCGCGAAGAGCTGATTTACGACAAGACAAAACTTTTGTCGAATGGCGATCGTTGGGAAATCGAAATTGCAAAAAATATCGAGCTTGATGCTCCTTACCGGTAGATTCATATGACCTTAACATCACTCGCTTTTTACTTATTCGCCACGGTTTCTGTGGCCAGTGCCTTTATGGTGATTGCCTCGCGCAATCCGGTTTATTCTGTGCTGTTTTTGATTTTGACCTTCTTCAATTCCGCCGGTCTGTTCATCCTCATGGGGGCGGAGTTTCTGGCCCTCATCCTTGTCGTCGTTTATGTCGGCGCAGTGGCTGTGTTATTCCTATTTGTGGTGATGATGCTGGATATTGATTTCGCCGAATTAAGCGAAGGGTTTTTACAATATCTGCCAATTGGCGCCACTGTCGGGCTCATCTTATTGCTGGAGCTCTTATTGGTATTCGGCGCTTCCTCGCGTTTGGCTGATAGCAATCCCTTGCCGCGCGCCACGCCGGAAGGCATGACCAATGCCGAAGCCTTGGGCCGCGTGCTGTACACGGACTATATTTATTACTTCCAAGCCGCCGGCGCGATTTTGCTGGTGGCGATGATTGGCGCCATTGTTTTGACCTTGGTCAAATCAAACAACCCGCGCCGTCAGAACATTGCCGAGCAAAACGCCCGCACCAAAGAAGATGGTGTCGCCTTGGTCGACGTGAAACCAGGACAGGGGCTATAAAATGACCGGCATTGGACTTACGCATTATCTCACTTTGGCGGCGATTTTATTCACCATTGGCGTGTTTGGTATTTTTCTTAACCGTAAAAACGTCATCATTATTTTAATGTCCATCGAGCTTATGTTGCTGGCTGTGAACATTAATCTAGTGGCGTTTTCGGCTTTCCTTGGCGATTTGGTCGGCCAAGTATTCGCCCTTCTGGTGCTCACAGTGGCGGCCGGTGAGGCGGCTATTGGTTTGGCCATTTTGGTGGTTTATTTCCGCAATCGTGGTGGCATCGCGGTTGAAGATGTTAGTCAGATGAAAGGCTAAAAAATGTATCACGCAATCGTCTTCTTCCCGCTTGTCGGCGCGATTATTGCCGGGTTATTTGGCCGCATTATCGGCCACCGGCGCTCGGAACTTTTAACCTCAGGTCTTTTGGTCGCCTCAGCCGTTTTGTCATGCGTCGCCTTTGTTGATGTGGGGATGAATAATCATACAGCGACGGTTAATGTGTTGAGCTGGATACATTCCGGCACCTTAAACGTTGATTGGGTGTTGCGCATTGATACGCTAACCGCGGTGATGCTGGTGGTGGTCAATGGTGTGTCAGCATTGGTGCATATTTATTCGATTGGTTATATGAGTCACGACCCGGGTCGGTCGCGGTTTTTCGCCTATTTATCACTGTTTACTTTCATGATGCTGATGCTGGTGACGGCTGACAACTTCGTGCAATTATTCTTCGGCTGGGAAGGCGTGGGTTTGGCGTCTTATCTGCTGATTGGGTTTTGGTTCAAAAAACCATCGGCCAATGCCGCCGCCATGAAAGCCTTTGTGGTCAATCGGGTGGGTGATTTTGGGTTGATTTTGGGCATGGCGGCGATTTACTTCACCGTCGGCTCTTTGCAATTTGATGAAGTTTTCGCCGCAGCTGATGCGCTGGCGCAAGGCCAATTTGATTTCCTCGGCTGGACCCTGCCAACATTGACGACAATTTGCTTGCTGCTGTTCATGGGCGCCATGGGCAAGTCAGCGCAATTTATGCTGCACACATGGCTGCCCGATGCGATGGAAGGCCCGACTCCAGTATCGGCGCTCATTCACGCGGCCACCATGGTAACCGCTGGCGTATTTTTGGTGGCGCGCTGTTCGCCGCTGTTCGAATTATCACCGACCGCCTCGGCAGTGGTTATTTGTGTCGGTGCGATTACCGCCTTCTTTGCCGCAACTGTTGGTCTGGTGCAAAATGATATCAAGCGGGTGATTGCCTATTCGACCTGTTCGCAGCTTGGCTATATGTTTGTCGCTCTCGGCGTTGGCGCCTATCAAGTGGCTATGTTCCATTTGTTCACCCACGCTTTCTTTAAGGCGCTGTTATTCCTTGGCGCAGGCTCAGTTATTCACGCCATGCAAGATGAGCAAGACATGCGCAAAATGGGCGGGCTTCGCCAATTAGTGCCAACAACCTGGTTTATGATGCTGATCGGCACGCTGGCCTTGACCGGCTTCCCATTGACCGCCGGTTTCTTCTCGAAAGATGCGATTATTGAGGCCGCCTTTGCTGCCCATGCTGGCCCGCATATGTTTGGCTTTGTCCTCCTCGTGATAGCGGCGCTGTTCACCTCATTCTATAGTTGGCGTCTGATGTTCATGACCTTTTATGGTCAGCCACGCTGTTCGACGGAAACCCTCAGTCATGTGCACGAAAGTCCGCCTGTTATACTGGTGCCACTATTGGTCTTGGCCTTGGGTGCTTTGGGCACGGGGCTGGCGTTTTCTGGCTCATTCATCGGCGACGGGCAGGCGACCTTCTGGGGCGCCAGTATTTTCACCGGCCCAGACAATAACGTTTTGCATGACCTTCACAATGTGCCACTTTGGGTGAAACTCGCACCATTGGTGATGATGTTGACCGGTTTTGCGACCGCTTGGGTGATGTATATACGCGCGCCGCAATGGCCGGCACAAATCGCCACCCAAAACGACCTATTGTACAAATTCTTGCTCAATAAATGGTATATTGACGAGCTTTATCACTTCATCTTTGTGCGCCCTGTCGCTTGGCTGGCGCGTGTGTTCTGGAAGGGCGGCGATGGCTATGTCATCGACGGCTTCGGGCCAAATGGTATCGCCGCAAATGTTTTGCGCGTGACCCAACGTTTTGTCGGCCTGCAAACGGGTTTTGTTTATCACTATGCATTCGTGATGCTTGTCGGCGTCGCAGGTTTTGTGAGCTGGTTCATGCTGGCTGGGGGGCACTAAATGACCGATTGGCCTATTCTTTCGACCATTACATTCCTGCCTCTGCTGGGTGCCTTATTTATTATGCTGGTGCGTGGCGATGAGGCGACAATTGCCAATAACTCGCGCGCCGTGGCCCT
>Ga0209652_1001296_pt1 | contig 20445 bp, 15 predicted proteins | sample SaaInl74LU_5_DNA_FD_184641 | JGI IMG/M metagenome (GOLD analysis project Ga0209652, IMG submission 184641) | Marine microbial communities from expanding oxygen minimum zones in the Saanich Inlet - ESP_74LU_5_DNA (SPAdes) (version 2) | ecosystem: Environmental > Aquatic > Marine > Intertidal zone... | reverse complement strand
CTTGAATCACGCACGCATGCGGGACTGAATCTTGGTTGTGCTTCCTTTTACGGTATTACTGTTTTTAGGTTTTGCGATGAGATCTATCGCTCGACACATCGAAACAAACCGAAGCACAATGATCTTTGCCTCCCATAACAAACAGCAGCCTCCGACCCAGCTACGTCACAACTAATACTATTCAACAATAACACTATATAAAAATGAGTGCCGCCGAAGCTGCCAACGCAGCAATCGATCATCTGGAGTCCATGTCCACGCTACAACCAGATCTCTCCGAGCAATACCAAAATCTCGTCAATCTGTACCAAAAAAAGCTTTGGCATCAGCTCACAATGAGCACACTTGAATTTGTCTCCGTCCCATCCGCCACACTTCGCACTACTGCTGAGGGAATTAATTCCTACCATGCTCTGTTTGAGAAGGTTATTCTCCCTATTGATAAGAAAATCAATCAACTCAACCTTGCAAGAATTGCTAGCTTTGTGGCATTCTCTTTGTTGGATGATCCCCCGTACAAAGATGGTGTAGCCGCTCGTTCCATTCTTGAAAATTTATTGGAGAAGCGTGATAGGCTTGGACCTGCCGCAGCTTTATATGCAGAGGCTCGTTTGGGGCTGTTGGGGTTGACTGTCCTTGCGAGGAGTGGCGAGGCTTTGACTACGGAGTCATCCGTGAAGGCGTTGGAGTCCACAAAGGAAGCAATTACCAAGGGTAGATCAGTACTAGCCGAGTTGGCCGATACCGAAAGTGAGGCAGCTATAGTGCACTCTGCCTTTTATGAGACTGCAATGACCTATCGCAAGGCGGTGGGTCCACCAGAGGCCTATTACCGCGAAGCTATTCAATATGTGGCGTACACCAATTTGTCCGAGTTGAGCCAAGAGGAGAGATATAATATTGCAACTGATTTGAGTTTAGCCGCCCTTACTGGAGAAGGTGTGTTCAACTTTGGGGAAGTTGTTGCTGCGCCAGCATTACAGTGTCTTGAGGGAACTGAATTATCTTACCTTGGGGAATTGCTATCGGCTGGTGCGAGGGGAGACGTTCACGGTTTCCAACGTGTGGCGGATAGCAATGCGGAGGCTATTCAAAAGCAACCTACGTTGGTGTCTCGTGCAGAGGCTGTCAAGGAGAAGATTACCCTTTTGGCACTGGTCAATATGGTCTTTGAACGACCAAGTTTGGAGCGGACGTTGTCCTTTGAGGACATTTCCGACCGTGTTGGCGTCCCGTTGGATCAGGTAGAGTGGGTCATCATGCGTGCGCTTTCGTTGAATTTGATCAAGGGCACTATGGATGAGGTGGAACAAACAGTTGATGTATCTTGGGTTATGCCACGAGCCTTGACCAACAAACAAATGACTGAATTGGCGACAAGATTCGGTGAATGGGCCGTGAAGGTTAGCCAGACACAAGATTACATGATGGAGCACACAGGGGCTCTTCTTAATCAGTAGTTTGAACGGTTTATAAGCACATTTATTATCATTCGTCCTCCCTCCTGTGTCTATGAGATGATCCATTTTTGTTGCCCATCTCGTTTCGTACCCATCGAGCTATTAATTCGTATGAAACAAATGTAACACAGCAATTTGGAACAACGCGCAGGAGGCTTACTCTCAGACCAGTGTAAAGGCCAGCATAACCCTCATTTTTGACGATGAATCTCATTGTATCAAATATATTCTTTCCGGCGTTTGCGCCTCTGGCATCCATCATCCGACTTCTAATGACTTCATGAGGATATGTTATGGTTGCAGCAGTCATCTTTGAAAGTCCTGACGCAAGGAGTAAATCTAGAGCAGACTCTTCTTCGCCAGGTGAGCGCTTCCTCGCTTCTGCTTTGAGTCGCTCATAGACTGGAAACTGTATGCCCACGTGAAAAAGCCCTAATAGACTCGCTGTGAGCCCCCTCCAAAATATTGGCACTCCTCCTTCTTTGTACAACCCCAGTATTGTTCTAGCTACACCGTGAGGTTTTCTTTCAGCAGCCGGCACTTGGAAGTAGTGCAGAGCTTCAGTTTGCATACGTGTACGGACTACAAACATTGGATTGCAAACTACATCAGCTACAGCACCTGCACACATTGCCGAGCTCAAATGTACCAATGCATGATGATTGTGCCCACCGTCACCGTAGGTAGATGATAAGTCCATGAATTGACGTTTTAACGATTCGTACATGGGAAAATATAAGCCCCAGAATGCTGGAACAGTCGCCAATGTAGCTCCTAGTCCTCTAAAACAACCTCGAAATCCGTCTGATGCATATATTTCGTACATTGATTTGATAATTTTCGGGTTTGCTGATCCTTTCTCTAATCCACCTGAGACCTGCATTCTTGTTCGTAAAAGATCGAGAGGGGCACATACTATTGATGCAAGGGAGCCAGAACCAACACCAGCTATTAACGAAGAAGCAAAGTTTTGTCTCTCAGCGAGTTCTGTATCTAAAGGAACATTATTTGAAGCTGTTGCTGATGATTGTGTAGAATTTTCGCCTTCTTCACGGACATTTATTTTTCGAGACCCAGACCATGAGTGACGCTTTATCAGAGGAGTCTTTTCAGATGCACATTGTTGTTCAGGCTTCATCCGAGTTGGCTGTGATGGATTATTCATACTGGCAGCCGAGTTGCCAAGAAAAATTGTGATGATGCAGAGAATTACCTTGACAACTTTGAATGAATCCATCTGGCACCGCGGCAAATCCAAAATTGAACAGGTATGAAAGCCTGAGATCTTCCGATTGATTGACAGCGTAGCCTTCCACAATAATACGATACCACCGACCTGCCACCGACACAATGTTGTTGCAGGAATAGATAAGTATTGTCAATGAAGAAAGATCCACTGCAACAGTAGAGAGCAAAGCGGAGGAAATGGTGAACGTGCTGACAAAAAGCAGCAGCGAAAATGCGCAGAAGAGAGAAGAGAGAGAAGGGAAGTTATTGTTACAATGTTACGTTGTCGTATGTAAATTGTAACAGCAAGGTTTGCTCCGTAGCAATGGCAGCTTACAGATTCTTTTCATTACTAGACCTCCTAATGTAAGGCTTCTTCTCTGCCATCCCCGCTCAAAGTGTTTCAAATTAACCAATGGTATCATCATTGTGACTGTGTCATTGGAATTGTTGTTTGATATCTCTGATTGCTTCAATCGAACGGAGATAGAACGGCCTGCTTAGGATAGGTCCACATTCTATGATATACAGCTAACTGGCAGAACAATCTAGCAAAGAATAAGTGCACCACATAGCGAGAGATTAAACTTTAACTCTCAAATCTAAGATCTGGTTATTCTACACATACAATCTGCTCACACTTTCAGGTAGGAAACCAGCTGCCATCTCTCTGTGCTTATATCCGAGGCAGCTAAGATCACCACCATAATGACCCAAAGTCGACTTGTCATTGTAACAATTTATTGAATGGCAGCGACAGGGAAGGTGCAAGAGTTGCTCTGAATAATTCCCACAATGATACCGAAAATCCCCAAAGCCGACGCAAAAATCTCAACAATCAAAATCTTCACAAAGAGGGAAGGATCTTGAGCATCTCCTATGGCACAACTAGATCCGGCAATACCAACCGAGACTCCTGACGCAATGTTAGTCAAACCGACAGAAAGACCTGAAGAAAACATTCCATATCCAGCGTAGTAATAACCGGCCCAATCCCAATCCTCGCCTAATGTACTGAGGGCCTCTTCGGGCTTCTTTACCTTGTTAGCAAGGATAATGGCCATGATAACACCATAAATAGCGGTGGCCTCACAGAAAATGACACTTTTGTTATAATGAATTAAAGTGATATTAAACACGTCCAGTAGAGATAAATGAATAACCAACGTAAAAAAAATGCCGGTGTGAGAATGACACATCTTGTCAACATAATAAAATCACAAAGCCACCTCTCCCAACTATTCATCACTCACCTAATTAAGTTTTTGCTTCTAATACGGGGTGCCTTGACAGCGGCACCAACAAGACTCGATCCGGTGAGCCAAATACCCCACGCAGCTCCGACAACCGAAAGGCCGAGACCAAAGGCAATGCCAAAGTTAGCATATCCATATGGGGACATGTGGGTAAGGACTTCTGACCATCCTTGATTACAGTATGCGGAGCTACACACGTTTGACGACATTTTGGCTGTATATACGGATTGATTTGACGGTGCTGCGGCCCTTCTATCTGCTGCTACTATGCGTTGCCAAAAATGATCGTTACGCCATGGTGGGCGGATTGGTGTTGGTATGCGTGGGCTGGCATTGTCAAGACGCCCACGATACACCAAATCAATCACCAGTTGTTAGTGTTGTTAACAACTCAAAAATCCGAAACCATGAAAAAATAGTGAAGAAGCATAGTGGTTCAGCGGACGACGTTACCTCAATAACATCAGTATACTGTCAGCGAAACATGCAACTATGCGTCCCAAAGTGTGCTTCGATATTGAATATGCAGTGGAGGCTCAAGCCGAAGCGAGATTGAAGCGCAAAGCCACTGCTAACCGAGAGGCTACGGCTGCCAAAAAAAGCAAGCCGGCGAAAGCAAAAGCGTCCAAAAATGACGCTCCTACAAACAACCGTAAGGAACAAAAGCAACCTAAAGGCCGCTCTCGACGTACCACAGGTATCATGAAGATTAGAAAACAGCGCAGGGAGCAGCAAATGAAGGAAGAAGAGGAAGAATCACGTAAACGTGCACGTAAGGCAGGTCTAGGCTTGGATAACCTGGAAGGTACAATCGTTGCCGCCCCAAAGGACGGTGACTTCTTTTGGGAGGTTGCTGCAGTGATTGGTCGTAGAATTCGTCGCAATCGCGTAGAATATCTTATCCGATGGAAGGGTTGTTCGGAGGAAGATAATACTTGGGAGCCAGCTGCTAATCTTTGTGACTCTGCTAGTGAGTTTATGTACTTGTTTGTTTGTAAATGTATTCCACCCACTATTTTATCTACAATTGCTCAACGCTGCTGGATCTTTCAATGTACTACACAGTGGAAGAAGCAATGAAATATTGCAAGGCAGAAAAGCTAAAGGCAAAGAAGAGAGCAGATGATGAAAAGAAAATTTTTGGTGATTCTTCATCAGAGAAAAATGAAGTTACTGCAGAAACAAGCAATGAAGAGAAGGAAGATAATACAATAGAAGAGGCAAACACTAGCACAAAAGATGTCGCTGACAATAGCATTACAAAGGCAGCTAAGAGTGACATTGCCATTGATGATAATGATTGCGAAGACGAAGAAGAAAGTCTAGTAGTCGAAGATGCCACGTTGAATTGGACTGATTCCGATCAAGTGATCTTCCGCGAAGTGAAACGTATCAATGTCAATGATCCTAGTGCGGCAGCAATTGTCAAAGAGGATCGTATCAATGGGACACCCGTTGTTCTTGTTGGGCACGTTGGATGGGCAAATTTTGCACAGCGATGGCTTACAGAAAAGAAATCAGAAACGAAGGAGGCACCAAGCGATTCTAATATCTCACCCGCAGAGTTGTATCACGAAAAAGCTAAGCCTTCCAATGGAAATGTCATAAACCTGGATCTTTCGACGGAGAAGTATGAATTGGATATTCCAAAGATGATTAAGGACATTGGAGATGAGGATGTCCCTGTCATCAAAAGGAACTATGATGAAGTGAAGCCAATTCATGGAACCATTCCTGCTGCAAAATTTCTATCGGAATGCTGGCCTTCTTCAGAGTCAGAAGCTGAACTTCAGGACAGTAAGAAGAAAGGCGCAAAGTTTTACCTACACCAATGGCAATTTCCTCTTTCTGATACTGCTGGTGGCAAACTTTGCCACCAAAACAATCCGCTTCCGAATGGTATCATTGGCGAAGACCTCCTAAAGTATTGGCTCGACTTGCCGCAATGCAAGCTTGATAGCCCTCTGCAGTACATTTTTATGGGTAGGACAGATACAAACTCGCGACTCCACAAGGATCCAGGGGGCCTCGAAATATCGATTGCACCCATCACTGGGCAAAAAGAATGTGTATTGGTGCATCGTGACGACAGTCGCTGTTTGTATCATCTCACTGCATCTTTGGATGAAATTGATCTACAACGCTTCCCTCTTTTGTCTCAGGCACGAGTTTACAAGACTGTAATCAAGCCAGGCGAGATTCTTCTCATGCCGAATGGAACGTATCATCAGTGCCGCAACGTAACACCTTGTCTATCTTATTCAAGATTCCATCTTGATACAGTCAATCTTCTTCCATTTGTCATGTCTCTAGTCAATGGAGATGCCCCGGAAATAGATCACAGAGACGTCCTCTGGAACCTTGCATCGGCACTAATCAAGAAAGTCGATGAAGTGGTGGATCTAGTACAAGACCGTGTACTAGCATACCGGGATGTTACAGATGTTGTCACCGGTGACACCAGAGAGACAGTGGAGACATTGTTAGCATTGCGCAACTTCATCAGAGAAGTTGCGAGAAGAGATGAAGTCAATAAGGCCGTGAAGGGGCCAGGTGACAAGTCAAAAGTGGAACTAAAGCCAGAATTACATGATTTTGGTGTGCTAGCGGCAGACGTCGATGTGTGTTTGCATGATTATCGATACCGTGAGTCAAAGGAGATCCCCAAATTGAAATCTCGAAAGGGTAAAGTGTTGACAAATACTCTGTCAAAAGGAGTGAGGAAAAATTGCGTTGGACGTGATTTGAACAAGTTTATGATTGACAACAAGCCAGTTGTGGTTTTCAATTCTTCCCTTGAAAACAATTACATGTCTCTTCGTAATGCTGATGTTGAAAAACATTATCCTCTTGCGGATAAACACAAAGTAGGGAAGGCCCTGATTGGCAAACTGACTATAGGAGACATGCTTGCAGTGCGTCTAGAGCAGAAGTGCATTAAAGCAGAAGTTTTAGAAGTCGTTCCACAAATGAAAGCAGCCTACATTAGCTTTGAAGACTACCCGTCGGTGTACGACGAATACCAGCCGTTCGACTTGTTACGACTTCCTTCTGGAGACGAAATAACCCATGACGACATCAAACCAGGACTGGTCGTATTAGGTGAGATTCAGGATAGTTATATATACATGGTGGCTCGTGATTTGTTATCGTTCCTATCTCTTGTCATTCTCACCCTTTCATTTTATCGCATCCTTTGCATTAATCTCACTTCCACTATTGACGCATACATCAAAGACTTTTCCAATACCAATGTAAGAATTGTTTTCTTTCTTGCCTACGCTAGTCTCTAACATTTGATATTACGTTCATCTCACATCTTGTGGTTCTTTTCTTCTTTCCTCTATAGGAGTATCGAGCCGTAGTTCAGTCTACGATCGACGGGCCAATGGTGCGTGTGAAGCTCATTGTGAGCCAGCATACCCTGACTAGACTGGTGTCTCCTGCCATGATTTTGGGTCGTTACATGGGGCGCTGGGGCTCATCAGGAAAGAAGGATTCATCCGACGACTCTGACGGTAAGAAGGCAGCCCCTGGAGGAATTGTGAGTCCGTCTACAACGAGCGACATCTCTGATATCGCAGTCGAAGAGGAAAGTTGATTTTTATATGAGTTGCAAAATCACTTGACATAATCATATCGTAAAAGTAAACGAAAAATTCATTGATTTAATCTGCGATGTTAAAATGATTGATAAGCACACCTGTTTTTGCCATGCCGTTTGTCTCTGCTTTGTGTATGGAAAAGTTAGTGCGTTGATTCTCAAATTCACTTGCTTCATTCTCTCCTTCGTCTACTGATGGATTGGCGTATCCCCAGTAATCAGCAGCATCCAAAGCGACTACGCAACTTTCCCGCACCACATCATCCTTGTCATTCAGGAATTGCTCTAAAATTAACTCACACTCGCCCCACCTCTCCTCAATTGCACCCAAAGCTTCTGCACTTTCATGTCTCACCATTCGATGCTCATTGTCTCGTTTTAGACTAATCTCAAGATATTCTACAGCATCAGCATGTTGTATTTGTCCCAATACATAGGCGACCTCATGTCTCAACAGTGCACTTGACTCATCATGTATCAATGCATTCCCAAGCTCCTTCACGGCATCTTTGCCTCCTCTATTTCTCAACGAAAACATGGCACGGAAGCGCTCAAACAAAGGCGCAGATTCATCATTCAAGATTGTGCCAATTTCAGCGGTAGATAAACCTGCGTGTTTTAGATGAGGCGGTGCCGGGTCAACGGATGAATAGGGACTGATCATGCAAGCACAAGCAATTGGTGCATTTTCATCTGAATCGGTTCCACCACTTATCTTCCATCGGATAAAATCAAGTGCTAATTGACATGTCTGGCCCACCTCGATAGATTTATCCTTGGCGCATACTTCTAATGTTTCAATTGAGCTAGATGAGCCAATAGCACCCAAAGCTTCGGCACACTCGTGACGAACCATAATATCATCAGTTTCATCACGAAGAGTTTTCTCCAATGCAGAAATGGAACGTTCATCGCGTAGCTGACCCATCACATAGGCGAATTCATGCCGTAATAGAGCTCCATGGCGAGCATCATATAGACTCTTTGAGAGAGTTTGTATCGCTACCAAAGATATGTCCTCGTCGGAGGTTTTTGTTTCATCATCGTCAGATTTGTTTTTCATGTAGTTGTCATATGCTTGTCGAAGGAAGTAGGTTGCTCTCATGCGCATCCCTATGGGATTAGTTGGATCAGCGAGAGCTGATTGCAGCGATGGTAGTGGTGGTGCTTCGAACATGGTCGTTGACTGCAGAAAATGAGTGGATGGATATGGGTTGTGAATTAGTTTAGATGATGAGCTATTTGCATGAGACAATGGACAATGGCGGTGAGGTGGAAGCTGACTTGGTAGTCTGCAGTATCATAGAAACATTGCTTGCAGAAGAAGTCAGATTGACCATGAGGAACCAGCAGTTATCGGTAATATTAATAGCTGCAGCTACTGCTAGCGCAGCCGCTTTTCAATCTGCTGGAGGCGCCTGCTATCAGAGATCTCCATGTATTACTTTGAGAGCTGAGGAATGGAATGGTGAAGTTGTCAACGACCAAGATGGTCGCATTAGAGGCTGCACAGTAACTCCCGTGAGCGATACAGAGTTTACTGTTCAAATTGATGGAAACGAGGCTGATCTGGGGAACTTTGGTGTTGCGGTGTACAAGAAGATCACATCTGATGCAAGGCGTCAGAGCTTCCAAGGCTTTCGTCCTGGTACAATCCCTCCTCACCTTCTCCCAACTTATCGTGCGTTTGCAATGGATGAAGTAGCCCGCGAAGCAACACTTGAAGCAATGCAGCAAAACAACATCCGCCCTTTCGAAAGTGCGAGGTCAGACATTACGTTTGAACAAGTGTCGATCCCTCCTAAACCACAAAAGAAAAAGAAGAAGTCAAAGAAGAAGAAGAGCAAAGTCGAGGTTGTAGTGGAAGAACAACAAGAAGAACCAGCTTGGCAAACCTTTGACGACATGCAAGGCGCACTCAAGGGAGGTTGGGAGCCAGGCCAGAGCTTCTCGTTCGTAGCTACAAAATGCAAGGGACAGCAATTGAAGGATCCTAACATGGATGCTTCAGAAAGTTTAGCTGCTCTGAAAAACAATTAACTACTTACTCCTAAACAAAATTATACGCCTACGCCATAATGATGTCGTTATTATTCGTTATGATCATCTCTCCATTCCATGCTCTCAAACAACAATCATCACAATCGACAGACATATGAATTACTTTGTGTGACGTATCTCACCCAACGGTATGGGGTGTATCCTGGCATGTTCTCAGCAATCCTCAAGTATCTTACCTGCAAGCTTGAGACATTGTACATTGGAATCTCGTAGCTCATATTGATTGGTCCAATTTCCCGACGAATTTGTGACGTACACGGGCCACTTAAGGTAATCTTTGCACGCATTGTCTGTTCAGTACAACCGGGGAACTTCTTCAACGTCCACACAAGTTTCTTATCCTGAGAAACATACTCAGCATTGACACCCGTTGCACCAGGAGTGCTGACCACGTTGCATGTTGCTGTGGTTGTAGAATGAGGAAGGGGGACTTCTATGGAAACGTTGGCCCCAAAGTGATTGTCAGGTATCTCGGCGCGAATGTGGACTGCGATCTCTAATTTGTTCGGTTCAACCTCTTCAATCGAAGGGAAGATTCGAAATGGCGTTTTGAATTCACCAGTCATTCGGTAACTAAGAACGATAAACTCTCCGTCGGGAGGGTAGAATGAGAGGGTTCTTCCATGGTCCCACTCTGAAAGATTGACACAGTCATTGAAGTTGATGTCGTCCACAGTGACCCCTGATGAATAAGATGTAGAGCCGCTATTCTTTCCAACGATAAGATCTTCATTCAAGGCCAAGCGAAGTTGAGGATTTCCAGCCAAGTAGCTCTTCATCTGAATGCAACCGTCAATGGTACTGTTTAGAACATATCCATTGCTGGAGAATAAGACACTTAAACGTTCTAATATATCGACAAAAATCTCATTCTTTTGATTGGCAGCAAGGCTAGTTTTCTTTCCGTCGGCGTTGACAGAACTAATGACAGGTTTGTGGACCGCACTGGCACTGGCTGTCTTTGGATTGATCATCTTGCCCGTATCTGCAACAGCCGACACGACAATGGGTTCGTTGTAGACGAAGGCTTTGAGGTTTTCTGTCTGTGTCACTTGTGGGTAGCCGTAATCCAGTAGCTCGTCAAGAAGTTCGTAGAGAAGGATGAAGTTTTTTCGAATCGATTCTTCTGATAGAGTACCACAATAATCTTTAAACACCTTTGCAATTTTTGAGAGAAGCTGTGTGAATGATATCAATGACACAAGATGTGCACAATATTGGGTGAGTTGAGCACGATACCGGCGTAACATCTATTTCAAGTAAATAACCACACTCACCTCAATAACAACAACTGGGCTAATATTTTTTTCGGTTGCACAACCAAAAATCAAACCATTACGCTTGACATGCATGTAACTATATCCATCCGGCATGACAAATACTGGAGGCGCATCCCCAAATTTCTTGCTATCCTTTGCCTCTGACCCCTCCCCGCTTCCTCCACTGAGCGAATCAGCAGATAATTTATTACCACCGCTCCCAAGGCCTAGCGTAGTATCCATCCCAGGTGTGCCGGGGGCAACACCGTCCCAAAATTTGACTTTTCGAAAAAACGCCTCCGTGTGAGATCGCTCATGAGCGCCGACGCCAGATTTGGACCGATACGACTTGGCAATCACAGTGTCTCCTCGGGGGGAGAGCACAAAGAAATTAGTGATCATGGTTGCGGTCTACTTATATGTAACTCGCTTGCTGCCTGCATATGCAATAACGGCAAGCAAGATCTTCATGGAAGTTTTATTGCGGCCAATGACCGCGTGGATATCGGAGTCTTTGTCACCCGTATAAGACGGGCATAATTTGAATCTTTTTTAAGCCCGCTCTTCCTTTTTCATCACCTCACCACTAACCGACATCAGGTCAATGGGGAGCCGCCTTCCCTAGGGCAAATCTAAGCATCCCAACAGCACTGCTTCGACCAAAATCACTCAGCATCGGTCATGGCAGACTCCAAGGAGGCAGCGGCCGATCAAGCCGAGAAGGATGCGAAGCGTGAAAAGCATCGAAAACGTATGAATAAAATTTTATATAAAGCTTGGAATTTGCCCGATTCGACCCCATTCCAGGAGGCTGCGAATCCGAGTGATGACGAGGCTAGAGACTTGACTGTGCTTGGGCAGAACTTAGACAAGGGTGCTTATGCGCATGGCAAGAGTGGATGGGAAGATTTCGCAAATGATATGGGAAAAGTATATAACTGGCACATCATCAGGTAAGCATTGCTTTATTTTTATAATTTTTGTTTGACACTACTAGCTATCCTTGGCGCTTGAAAGGCATGTCGTAGCCTCATAATAATATAAGCGTTGATTGTGGAGAGGGGGGACTGGCTGAGTATGCTGTTTACAGTCACTGCGACCGCTATATTGTGGTGATGTTTGGGCACAAAGTTGACAGTACACGCTCCAATTCTATTTTTGCGTCCAATATGGATGTCAAAAAGCAACGTCGTAATCTCATTATTTTTTGTGTTTGATTCTCTGCAACACCTTTATTTTACAGCAAGTCAAAGCATGCATCTACAGCAAAGAATCACATTGATAAAATTGTAGGATTCTTTTCAAAAATTGATCCTGTCCTTGGAAAGAAGGCAGCAAATGCAAAACCATCTGAGAATGCATCTAACGGCGCATCCAAGAAGAGTGCCGCAGGGGGGAAGAAACGGAAAACTGACGGGAAGGATTCATCAGATGCATCTCCCAAGAAGAAAGCTACAGGTAGCAATGGGTCATTGAGTCTGAGCCAGCGCGAGAAGAGAGCGATGGAATTGCTTTCCTCATATTTAGAAGAATGTGGAGGTGAGTTACAACAGGTTTTGACTCATGATTTGTCCACTTCACTAAGTTGATCAATCGCTCACCTTTTTTGCATTCATTTATATTCACCTACGTTTGCTGTTATAGGAGAGAAATCTCAAAGCCAGAACTTTCGTTGTCAGGTAGTCCAAAGGCCCGGAGGTAGATTTGACACTGCTTTCTTCTCAGCGGAGAACAAAAGATTCAAATCCATGACGGACGTTGCCAGATTTCTCAATCTTGCCAAAGCTCCTAAGAAAGGATTAGCCAATATCAGCAAAAAAGGTCGTGGGAGTAAGGACGTACAGGCGAGAAGACTGAAGCGTGAGCTAGAGAAACTCAAAAAGTCAAAGGTAAAGGCAACGAAGGCTCTTGAAGACCACGAGAACAATGTCAACCCTACTGATCAGCTTCTAATTGCTCAAGAGTCATTTTGGGACGATGGATCAAATGCTGCTAAAGCACATAAAGAAGGGCGAGTTCTTCCACGTGCAAATATCGAATGTTTCCCTGGCATTCCTGCTCATTGCATCCCCGATTTACTTCTGGTTTGGGATTTTTTCTGTACATTCTGCCGTGTTTTGAGTTTGGAGCCGATAGAACTAGACGACTTTGCAGCTGCGTTGTCTTTTCGGGTATCAGCCGCTGATCGAAATTCACAAACAGTGGGGGAACTCGATCTGAATCCACCCTCATTTATTCCGGTATACTTGTCAGAATGTCACATTGCTCTTCTCCGGTTGCTAGTCAAAGACGTAACAAGTGACCTATGGTGGTGGAGTATTCTTGAAACCCCTGAAATGGTGGAACAAGAGGACGAGTACCTAGGCGACAGGAAACGTAGACCAGTCACTGCAGTTGTTAAGATCGATATGGAGTCGTTATTGGCTGTAGATGAAGATCCGCTCGTTACAACAAAATGGCTGCAGGCATTAGAAGATGTTAGAACGCGCAAGCCTGACAGCAGTGGTCCGATCAAAAGTGCAGTCAAGAATGCCATTGCTGTGACAACAAATCAGCACGTAAAAGCTTACTTGAAAAAGGCAATGCGCAGCTGGAAAGCCAAATCTGCAGGTGTAGTGAAACGTGCAGTAGTGTGGCTAATCGATCGGATGAAAGAGGCAAGACCAGACCTGTGGGGTAGAAAAGTTAGTACTGAAGAAATAGCGCAACAAAAGAAGCTTGTCGCTGAGGAAGCAGCACTAGAAATGGAGAATATTATTGAAGAAGTCAACGACGATAATGATGGCGACATGAATCTTGAAGGTGACTCCGACGACGAGTCTGACTCTGATGACGACGAAGGATCAGATAACGAAGACGAATTTGCCGACCAATCTCAACAACCGCCTTCACCTAGTAAACAGAGGTCTTCTGTCGCCGTGAAAGAAAACGAGGAGACAATGCCTGTAACCACGTTTGTGCCTGTCAAGCCTGTGCCAAGTATTGTTGATCTCCTACTCCCTCCCGGAAAACCCGCTCTACCCACAGACTTGGTGAGCGCACTGTCATGGCCATCAGTTATTGGAGCAACAAGCTGCAGAGTGTACCAATGGTACAAGCGTAGACGGAACGAAGTTGATGACAGCATTCGCGAATTCAGGGAGCTTAAACCAATGTCAGTGGCAGAGCGTAGAAGAAGAGAAGCTTGCGCTTCATCCAGAATATTATCTGAGTGTGGAGATTTTACTGGCGCCGGCCATAACCACATAGAAAGTGCCATCAATCACTTATGCGATGGGAATGATTATCTCGACTTGACTGCTGTGCAAAGGCTTGGCATTCTTCGTATGTTAATCGAGGCTGCATATGACACACATCACATTCAACTCAGTATCGAAGATAACTTCAAAGCAAGGGTAAATGCCGTGAAAGCTCTTGATGCAGAGGAGAGACGAGCAAAAAAGGCAGCCAAGGAAGAGCTTACTGCGATGGAATCTGCTGCAAGAGAGCGTTTGGCGACCGAAGGGAGAGAGGCTTTCATGGCTACAAAGCGAGAGGAAGTTATCGAGGACATCAAAGCCTCAAAGGAATACTCCGTCGAATTCATTGAGAGCTTAAATGATGAAGACATAATTGATCTCGACGATGATACAAAGGCTGAATACGAAGCCCTTCCGACTGCAGAAAGCTTCAACAAAGCAGAGATGAACGCTGTTGTGAAGAAGATTCAAGAAGAGACCGCATTTGGCGTCGAGTCGCTCACAGTCTTGACATTAGAGGAAATAGAAAAGAGAGATGAAGAGTATCTCAAATCTCTTCAAGATGACTTGGTATCATTTGGAGATATTGACACCATGAACCGCGGTCATTCTCGTGCAGAGCGTGAAACATTTTACAAAGTTGATCGGCTTCGACGGGAGATCACCAATTTTACCGAGCAAATGCAATCACTCTCCGAGGAGAGGAAGCAAGCAATTGAAGATCTGAAAGATGCCATAGACGATGGTACCGTCAAGACCCTCCGCGCTGCAATGAGAACAGCCAAGCTTGCGAGACTTTCAGGTGACGATGAGCAAACCAATGGCGTGTGGGCACTAGATCTAATCCGCGATGCGGCGCTTGAGCTGAAAAATGCCGAAAGCCGAAAGCGTGTAACTGAGGCACAGAAGGATTTGATTGCCAAAAGAGACAAGTGCTTCATTCGTACCGAACCGCTTGGGAGGGACCGCTATCAGTCATGCTTCATTCATTTCGACTACGACCAAAGCAGTAGGGTGTGGACAGAACGAGATTTTATCCTCAGAAGCAAAGGCAACGTTGGTAGTGAAAACGGAGTACTGATGAAACGTCCTGGCGAAGCTTGCATTGGGGCAGAGGACAAGAGTGAAGACTTTTTGAGTGTAGACGATCGTGGTCAGCCTACAGCTAAGTCATTTCTAGACTTTTGTCGACAAGAATACCACCATTCAGCCGAACTGTCAACACTCGCTAAGCATCACTGGTCTTGTTACACAACAGATAGTTCGCTGCGTGTCTTGGTCAAAAACTTGGATGGAAAATGTGCCACCGAAAAGGCTCTGAAGGAGGTATTGAAAGAAACCCTGGAGGCTATGGCCTTGGCCAGCGGCGGGGACGCCAACCCCCAGAATGGTCAATCCGAAAACACTGAAGCTGTAAAGGCAAATGGGTTGGTGGACTTCAAATTGAGTGGAGACGAAGATGTATTTTTGACAGAGAAAACAAACCTTCGTGAAGATGTTGACATTTTGAAGAACATCACATCTGCTATTGGCCACAGAGTGAGGCTGAGAAGTGTTCCTAACCCTGATCGAGCCCCAGATGTAGCAGAATACACGATGGCAACTGTCACTGGGTGGAAAATAGCTGAAATCAAAGGCGAGGAAGACGCAATGGAAGTAGAAGGGGAGGCGTCACCTCAAATTACCAAGGCACCACTCTGGAAGATTGTTGTCGACAATGGTGGTGAATTACACTTGTCAGGAAAAGAAATTGCACGCGGCATTGCACGCGCTATCAAGTGGGAAACTCAACACCCTGGATACGTCGAGCACGATGCACCGTTTTTGTCGTATAGAAATGGCTTTGGTCGCTTCTGCGGTCGCGCAGCAGAAGCCCCATCATCAACATCTGCACAAGCATTCGCCAAGCACATGATCAAGAAAGAGAACGATCTTTATAATCCCCTGAAAAATCGAACTTACGAAAACAATTGGGGTGGAAAAGCTGGTACACGAGCAGCGTGGACTTCATCGTTAAGAGAACATGGCCATTCATTTGAAGCAGTTCGAGATGGTTTGCTTACATTTGAGAATGCTGTATTCGAGCTGACGGGAGGCTTCATAGCCGACGAAGAGAAGAGGGAAGGAGAAGAGGTTTCTGTGAACCAAGGCAAGCTCATCTCATTCAAAGGAAAAGACCTGCTTGCTGATGAAACCAGCCGCTTTGACATTGAGCTCGAATCGCTGGGCAGAGATGTCAAAGGACTGTGGAATAGTTATGACACAAGGCAAATATTCCGAGAAATCATTGCGTCCAGCAAAACTGTGAGCGTCTTGGCACTAGGGTTGGATTTGGTATGTCGGAATGCGCAAGCATATATCGACAGAACGAAATCATCCGCAGTGGAGCCAGTAAGCCTTGATACTTCAGGATTTTATGGCAGAAGGCGTGCTGCGGTGAAGCCTGGAGGATACAGTGACTTCTTTTGATTAGCATAGTGAAAGATGACATATTAGCTTATAATTTCGCTACCACTGCTCTCCAACGCTCAATCCCTTCTTCTTTCTCCCGCGGCCACCTCTTCCTTGAGACGTATAGCGGGCTGGATTAAACGGTCTCAAGTCAACAGATCGACTCTCCCCTTCAAGGACTAATTCGGCTATGGCCTTACCAGATGCAGGAGCCCACGCTATACCCCAGCAATTGTGACCTCCGTTTATGTAAGCACCAGTATACCCAGGCACTCTTCCCATATATGGTTTTGCGTCCGGAGGGCATGGACGCATGCAGGCTGAAGATAGATGATGAGACATATCATGTGAGCAAAACATGTAATCATAAACATAAAAGCTTCATGTCAATCTATTGTCTACTACTCACCCTGTGTCTTGGCTAGCTCTCCTCTTGTGGAATATGTGTCACTCATCATTTGAAAGGCCGACGCTGCAGCTTCCACACGGTCATCCTTGGGCGGACAATCAAAGAGGAAAGCAGAATCCTGGAGTTCAGATGTGGTAATGTAGTCTGATCCTCCAATACCGCAAATGTACACGGTTCCGTCAGGTCTAGGATAAACCTCTAGATGAGTTCCAAACCGATTGTCCTCTCCACAGAACAACGCAGTGGCATCAACTGTATCATCACCAGTTGGTGGCTTCCATACAATTGACGTGCTTTTGACACCCTCCATTGGTAATTGAATAGCTCCATCAAACCATTTCTCAGCCTGACACGTCCAAGGCCCGGCAGATACAATAACGTCATCTGCATTCAAAACCTTTTCTTCTTCCTCCTCACCATCTTGATACGTCACAGCTGTAACGACCTTATCTCCATCATCTCCATCTGTACACTCAATTCCTGTGCACTTCCCAATAACGACTTTCACACCAGGCTTGTCAGGTTGGTTGACATACTCCAACATTTTCTCGACAAACTCCTTTGGTGTTACCTGTGCTGTGTCATCTCCGAAACCGAGAGGGCTTACTCGCCCTATTGACCCGTCTAGCCACGTTGGGAAAATGTCAGAAAGCTGTTTGTTTTTACTTTTATTGTCCTGTTTCCCCTTCTTGTTGCCTCCAGGAGACACAGACAGTACAGGTAGCTTTCGATAACTTTCCACTCCTAATTTTGGACACAACTCTTCGTACATATCGAACGCTAATTCGTGAAGCGTTTGAGTCGGTCCTCCATCTCCCCATTGTCTGGCCATAAATCCGCCTCCTTTTCCACTTGCTGCACTAGCTATTTTATTTGCTTCGAGAATAGTGATAGTTGAGCCAGCTGGAAGTGATGTAGATTCAGCGATTTGAAACGCAACCGACGTTCCCTGGACTCCACCGCCGATAACCACGATATTTTTAGGTCCTGAAGCGCTCATTTTGATCACACTGCGAGTAGTCTGAAATGCAGACGATGATGCTGCTAATAGAGTCAGTGTTCTAACTAGTGACATCATCGTCATGGTCTATGTTTTTGCAAAAAGTGTGAGCTCGAGCTCGTGCTCGCCATGTAGGTAACTACCTATGGTATCGTACGAGCTTACTACTCCTACTTATTAGTAGGTTTTAGATAAGAGGAGGTTTGTCCTTCCACCCCTCCCGCCATTTTGACGATGAACAATGAGATTTCCGCAGAGCAGCGAGCGTGGCAGTAAGAGTAGGTGAATGTTGCCACCACACCACCATGACTAATCCTCAACACGCAGACGCTACCGGTGAAGACGATCCAACTCAAATAGTTCTCCGGAGTGTGAGATTGTCTGCAGCGCCCTACCTCCCCCCGCCTGTGCTAAATGCAATCCACATTACCGACAGCTATCTTCACGTCAACCATGCGTCATTTTCATCAACCTATTGTCACTCCGAGCCAAGTGTGTCGATGCTATCGGCACTTTTCTCAGCATATGTCGTATTGAGATTAATTCAGGGTCTGCAATTTTGGTGGACGTCCACAACAAAGCGAAGTACTGCTCACCTGAGTGGAGAAGAGGATGCTGTTTTATCAGGGCTATCGCAAAAAAGCAAGACTGATAACAAGTCAGCTCAAGATGATGATGTGCCTTCGTTTGATGAAACAGTTGTACTTTGTGGAGCTTCTGGTGCAGGAAAGACAGCGTTGTTGCATTGTTTGTTCACTGAAAATGATGGAGATTCATGCCAGCCGCCAATGACTACCACAAGTCTTGTTGCAAATGTTGCTTACATGAACATTTCTGGTAGTTACAATGCTGATGAAGAGTCCAAAAACAAGACGGAGGCAGTTCGCTTGGTAGACTACCCGGGACATCCATCGTTATCTACCAAGCTAACAAGTCTACTACTTCCAGATCAAACTGCAAGAGTCGTCTTTACCGTCGACGCTACAAAACCTGTAACAGATGGAGTGGCTATCCTCTATAAATCAATCTTAACCAACAATCAAGTCAGAAAGGCTTGGAAGGCATCGGGCAAAACCTTGTCTATATTGATAGTATGCACAAAAGAGGACGACAAGAAAGCTAAAAATCACAAGAGAATGAAAATTCAAATACGCAATGAATTAGATCGGCTGAGAAAAGTGGATTCCGCCATGGAAGATGTGACTGGGAATGGTTCTACTCCGATGAGTATTGCAAAAGGCAAGACAATTGATTTAGATGATTTGGGCCCTGATATGCCTGAATTGCACTTTGTTGAGACTGGACTTGGAATTCAGGGCGGGGACAATGGATTAAAGGCTGTCCGTGAATTTGTTCGCACAGGCGACTTAATTTAATTGTATAAAGTAATTTTGAATTAACGTAAGACAAATGGCCACGTCCTTCCTTCTTCTTTCTTGCAAATGGTCACACAAAGCTCTTTTCCCTTGTGCTTGATATCTTCGATTGTCCATGTAGAATCTTCTACTTCAGCATTCCCACCCAGCTCTCCATTGACTAGTGTTTGTCCTGCAACTATCACTTTCAATGTCGTCCGAGCGAAGCTAATTTTCACATACTTTGCTTTTGTTCCAGCTGCAACAGGAAATCTCAGTTCCACCTCCTCATCATTTTGCGACCATTTATATCCATCACCCTCTCCTTTATCAAATCCACTATTGTTTGCTCCATTAGTGATTGCACCTGCATTCTGGTTCATCAGCCCAGTTAAAGACCTTGGCCCACCGGAACCACCACCGCCTCCTCCACCTCCTTGCTTACGAGCTTCTTCACACCATGCCGCTCTTGGGTTGGCATCTTCCACAGTGAAATCGACACGTTCCCAAATGTCACCAATTTCATCATCATGGCATCTGCCAACGAATGCGTCACCGCAGATGCCCCCTGGTGGAGCAGCACCAATTGCTACCCTCGAGGGAGATGGCTCACCAGCGATGCTGTGTCCACAAGCAACTAAGAGCTCCGTAGCACGCCTATTGTAAGGAAGATTTTGGGTCCGAGCATTATCATCTGAATACATGCTGACGCAGCGTTGATTGTTAACAGATGTGGGTACCGTCAATGCTGTAATTTCACAAGACGCTGAGGTTTGATTGGCTTGCATTATTCCAATCAAAGCATCATCGTCAAGCTTTGACATTTGACTTGCATATGAGCTCTGCGCAGCCTGAGCCTTTACTTCTTCACGGAGTTGCGCTGCTAATAATTTTCTTTGTTCGGGTGTTGCATTCTCCAGAGCAGCTGCTCGTTCTCCTTTGTCACTGTTTTTAAAGAAATATTGTTTAGCTTCTTTTGATAGACAATCATCACTCAGACCACCAGATTTGTCACCGATGATTGCTTCTATCGGTTTCGAATCATTTGCAGGGATGAAGACGTAGGTGAAGTTGCCGCTTGACATGTTGATTTCAGATGATTGTGATGATCTCTATTGGCTGTG
>Ga0209652_1001292_pt1 | contig 20478 bp, 20 predicted proteins | sample SaaInl74LU_5_DNA_FD_184641 | JGI IMG/M metagenome (GOLD analysis project Ga0209652, IMG submission 184641) | Marine microbial communities from expanding oxygen minimum zones in the Saanich Inlet - ESP_74LU_5_DNA (SPAdes) (version 2) | ecosystem: Environmental > Aquatic > Marine > Intertidal zone... | reverse complement strand
TTTGATATTATTTGATATTATTATTTTTAGCTGAAGAAGAAGCACGGCAGCCAAGTTTATATATTGTATGATGCGGTGGGTTTCAGAAGCAGCTCGATTAGTGGCTGTAATTGCAGGACACAGCGTAAGTATGCGGATGCAGGCGTCAATAATCATCACCGACATGGAGGTTTTCTTTTTTGGGTGGTTGAATGCCAGACGGCGCCTTATTTTTGGCGCGCTTGAGCATTTCCTCTGCCAACCAATCTCAAAAAGTTGCATTTGTTCCATGTTCCATAAACCTACCTTTACACCCATCTACTACGACGATGGGCGGCCACTCGCATCGAGCTGGAAAGCTCAAACAAACCAACAAAAAGAACAAACGAGCCACCGCCTCCAAGCGAAGCAAGAACAGACTCCAAGGAGGTAAAGTTAACGCAAGCAGCGGCGGAGCACGCAAATCACTCAAAGCTTCCACAACCAATGAAGGTTCTGCCAAGGCCAATCGGTTAAACGCCGCAAAGCAAAAGAGAGATGCTTCCAAAAAGACGTTATTGCAAGCTCGTCGTGGATTACTTGCGTCTGTAGCATCATCAGTGGGTATATCCGCATCGAAAGCGTTATCTACCCCACCTCCACGAGTTGTAGGCATCATTTCCTTATCCGAACAAGAGGGTGAATTGGAAGAGTGTGTACGACAGTTTATAGTCGGAGGTGCTGATAAAGTTATTGCGTGTGAGAGTGATGGGACAACTCGAACTGTTACCGCGGCATACAGTGCTCATACCAAGGGTGGACAACCGCATTTGACACTTTTGACCAACTCGACGTCGTTTCATCCGCAATATGCATCCAGTTATAGTGAAGAAGATGCCTCTGTTAATGCCGCGCTTGATCTCTGCCGTGTTTGTGACTTGGTATTGTTCTTGGTGGATAGTAGCTCTGTCACTTCTTCCATGGCCATTAATGCGAGTATAGGTGGACGCGGTGGAGGTAGCAGTATTGGAGGAGGAATGAGTATCGCTGCCACATCCATCAAGACTTCGGCCAATACGGCACATTTGGATCATTTGATTAGTGAACGTGGTGATCGGATTTTGACTGCGATTAAGGCTCAGGGTATGCCGACTCCTGTTACTTTGATTGTTCATAAGGAGATTGAGGGGGATGGTTCTCCTCAGACTATTGGTGGTGGTATCATTGATTTGAATGCAGATGATGCAATGGAGGATGATGATGAAGAAGATGAATACGAAGAAGCCATGTCCATGGGTGTAACGACTCATCGATCCTCTAAATCTATTCGACGTACACATATTCGTCGTCGTGCAGAGTTGAAGAAGTACATTTCACGATTTGCAAGTACTGAGTTTGGTGAGAATTCCAAAGTGTTTGAGATTGATATTGCAACGGGAACAACCACAGGAGGAAGTGGAGACTTGATGGACGATATTGCAAGTGTGAGTACTAGTGCAACGAGTACTGCAACAACGAAAACACAATCAGAGACATCCTGTGCTGCATTGATTCGTATGTTATGTACTATGTCAGCGTCGGGTACTAGCTGGGTAGCAGACTCTCCTCGGCCCTTTCTCATTACAGATGGAAGTGATAGTGCTCCGTGCAAAGACATCAAAGCAGCGCAATACGATGAAATGACGCAAGAGTTGAAACTCACAGGATATATTCGTGGAAACAGCCCTTGGAATGTCAATCACCTGGCTCACGTTCCTCATCTTGGCACATTTGCTGTGAAACACGTCAAACTGGCTGGATCGGGTAGCGGTGGGGATCAATTGCCCCCAATCGTTGCAATGGGAAGGAAGCAACGAGTCAAGAAGAATGACGACAACGTGACCATGAGCAGCAACTCTTCGTCAGATAGTGGCATTCTTCTGGCAGAATCTAATCCAGAAGAACGTGAATCATTAGAAATGTTTGCATCACCTGATGCTTTGGAAGGAGAGCAGAATCTTATTGGGTTCGATGACGATGGATTTGATTTAGATGGTGATGGAGATGACTTGAATGATGCCAGCGGTAAAAAGAGTGATGTCTTTGAACCAGGAACGTCACGTCCCGCTGGTTGGTCTGACTACCAATCAGCGTGGCTTGATGCCATTGGCGAAGATGAGGAGGATGCGGAAGATCGTGGAGAATTAGCATATGCTCTCAACAAGAAGAACGGAGACGCGACTACCGTTGGAGGTGGTGATGCTTTTATGGACGACGACGTTGATGTGAATGCCGAAGAGAAGCGAACATTGCTTGCTCAACGCAAACAAGATCGCGAAAGTGACCTCCAGTTCCCCGATGAGGTGGACCATGAAGAGGAAGGAGCTGCCCGTGACCGATATGCACGTTATCGTAGTATCAAGAGTTTCCGAAAGAGTTATTGGGATCCCAAGGAAAATTTGCCAGATTCGTATGGTGCTGTGTACCACTTTGCCAGCTTCAAGGCAACACAGAAGGATGTGATGCTCGATATGAAAGACATGAGTGACATCGTGATGAAGAAAGGTTGCGGTGTAGGTGTTTCTTCTAGCAAAGATGGCGATGCTGCCATGGACGATTCAGAAGACGAGGAAGAAGAGGCTCTTGCACGCGCATGTGTTCCTTCTGGTGCATACGTAACGATCACTCTTTCAGGGGTGCCTTCGCAGTCCTACGCTCGACTCTCCCCGGATACGATACTATCTGCAGTATCTCTCCTCCCTCATGAAAACAAGGCTTCCGTCCTTCACATGGGTCTTTCACAATCATTAAAATGTGAGAATGATCCCGAGGTTCCAATCAAGAGCAAGGATGTTCTCACCTTCCGATGCGGATGGAGGACTTGGCAAAGCCGCCCAGTCTTTTCCCAAAACAACTTGAATAGTGACAAGCACAAGTTTGAACGATACATGCCCACGGGAGGAGCCTTCTTTGCCTGCACAGTCTTTGGTCCGGTGACATACGCTCCCTGTCCTGTGCTCGTGTTCCGTGAGGCGACAGAGAGTGAAAGCCTGGACAGCAAGAGACGGGAGTTTTTAGCTCATGGGTCAATGCTTGGTGCCGATGCTGACAGGATCGTCTTGAAGAGGATTATCCTGACCGGATACCCTACCCGAGTCCACAAGAGACACGCCACAGTCAAGTACATGTTTTACAATCCGGATGATGTCAGGTGGTTCATGCCTGCAGGCTTGACAACCAAACATGGATTGCAGGGAAATATCGTCCAGAGTGTGGGAGATCATGGTGTGATGAAGTGTCTCTTCAATGCTCCCATCAAGCAGCACGATACGGTGTGCCTTGCCTTGTACAAGAGAGTCTATCCCAAGTTGGCACCTACTGGGGACGAGGAAGCACAACATCTTGTTGTCTTGTAAGCTTTTAGTGTGGGGTAGTTACTTTAGTTTAATAATGAATTGAAGGTTATTATTGACTATTGTAATCCAGAGTGTTAGAGTAATGTAAGTTGGATTTGTCAGCAGTTATTGCTCAATCATTCGACATTACCGGCCCCCTGTCATGCTATCTCATCACCTTTTCCTAATATAAATAATAAACATGCTACTTTATCTCTGAACTCCTTACAATTATAACTCCTTAGTTGGTGGCAGATCAGGCAAATAAATACCAAACCTTTTCTTCATGCCAACTCGTTGACTGCTGAATTTATCATCGGGTGAGAAACGAGCAGGGTGGGCACTCTCTGTTACTTTCTTTTCGGGGTTGAATTTCTGTTGTTGTATAGCGTATTGTCGTGTAGAAAAAAAACAATCCAAGTTTGATGCAAAGGAAAGAGGATAGAAATAAGAAATTGATGTGTTAGATTGGAATTTCAAGAAATATCAAGATAATAATAGGCTCAGGAACATATATTGCGTATAGTCAAGATGAGCATCGCCATTGAACTAAAAGTTCTCGGACTGGTGCCAGCATCTAAAGTCTCTTCATAGCCAATTCACAAATAAATAACACTGTCATCCACACCGCACACCAAACACACACACATTGACATGGAAATTTGAAATCATCAAGAAACATCGTAGAGAATGTAGGCTCAGTAACTTATTGCGTATAGTCAAGATGAGCATCGCCATTGAACGAAATGTTCTCGGACTGGTGCCAGCATCTAAAGTCTCTTCATTGCCAACCCAAGTCTCATTTGATGTACTGTCATCCAATATCGAAATCTGATGGACATCAAATCTTGATGATGTATTTTTACACATCAAGATCACATGAATACGCACCTTGAGCGTATAAACCCGCTTGCCACTCTCGTCTAGATAGTACATAAGATGCATCTTGGGCGATCGGTTGGTTTTATTGGGTGGATCGGTGGTGTGATTTCTCTACTATGGTCGGCGTTATGGTCAGCGCAAGGCAGATGTTGGCAATTGGCAAGTTGTGCTCAAAAAGTTGGTTGGTGGCGAATGCCAGACCACTCGTGATATTCATTTTGATCATCATTTTATTCGAAGGATCTATTCTTGTGTGCCTACTATCATCATCTTCACTGTCGGCGCCTGATCTCCTGTGGAAAAGTATCTCTGTCTTGCTTATATCCGTCTCAATTGTAACTGCAGAAGCATCTGCTGTTTCGATAACTAATTCTCGAACAATACACAAGATACAATCGGAGGTCGAATTATTTGGAAGAAAAGATTTTCGGCTCGTAGATAGTTTACAGAAGGACTATATAATTGCAGCGATACATCCACCCCCATTCCAGAATTTACACAACAATATATATCCATCATGAGCAACGTCGGCGTCCCAATAAAACTCCTCTACGAAGCCGAGGGCATGAAAGTCACTGTCGAATTAAAATCCGGTGAAATCTACCGTGGACTACTCCTCAACGCCGAAGATACAATGAATATGACATTAACGGATGTAGTTCGTACAGCTAGGAATGGACAAGTTTCGAAATTACCCACGGTGTATTTACGGGGGAGTGGGGTACGGTTTATTGCGCTGCCGGATTTGTTGAGGAATGCTCCGGCGTTTAAGAAGGTTGCTAGTATGAAGGCTAGTATGGAGGCGGAGAGGGGGAGTGCTGGTGGTATGAAACGAAAGAGGGAGTAAAGAGTGGAAGTTGGTGTGTTGATGATGTTGTGAATTTCATTCATCTGGGTTCTGGGTTAGAAGATAGAAATTGAAATGGGGAGTGGGCAGATTACAATCCTGAGTTGATGGTTGTTTCCTCTCCCTCATCAGTTACCAGAACATGGATGTAAAGAAAATCATCCACAGGCAAACACGACAGTGCAACTTTTTGATTAATGTCTCTACATAATGCATTCGTTGATTCTTCAACGTATTATTCTATTCTTCTCTCCCTCCCAACACACAGACTGAAGACAAGCCATCAGGCTCTATTCAACAATAAATGGCACTACACAAAACTATTTTAATATATCTTTTGCTTTCTAACTGATATTTAAACAAGTTCAATCACTGCCATCTTGGCATTATCTCCCTGCCTAGGCATAGTCCTCAACACACGAGTGTAACCTCCCTCCCTATCCGAATACCTCTCAGGGGCCGCCTCGAACAACGAGTGAACCAAATCCTTATCATAAATCCATCCAAGAGCCTGACGTCTAGCATGAAGATCTCCTCTCTTTCCCAATTGAATCATGTGATCAACGTGTTTACGCACTGCCTTGGCACGGACAAGGGTAGTCTTGATACGTCCGTGACGGATGATTTCAGTGGTGAGTGCACGCAAAAGAGCCTTACGCTGATCGGCGGGCTTGCCGAGCTTGGCAACTCTCTTTCGGTGACGCATCATGTTAAGATCGGAGGTGCGGGAAGAGGTGCGGGGGGCGGCAATTGGTGATTGGGAGACTGTGGAGATGTGGGTTCCGGTGAAGGAGGTGGCGCCTGGAGCTGTGAATTTGATGTGATGGGAACATGAGATGTGTCAGTCGAATAATTCATTTGATGTGTATAAATAATGCTGTATTGAGCCACTGTATTATGAGTCCATTGCTGTCCAATTCTCTCCATTGAATAATTCGTGCAGATGAGCAGAATTCTTGAGGATAATCGACTTCCTCTCAACGCCAACATAAAGGGTTCTCGATCGGCTTGTCGCCGTTCAATCTGCTCCAGTATAATTATATCTCCTCCGTCTGAAAAACTTACCAAAGGCCGAAGCCCCGGCAACCAAAACCGAGCATAAAATAGCAGTGACCTTCATGATGTCTATTGTATTACTACGTTGCTTATCGCTGCTATTATTCGATTGCTGGAAGCTGGATGTCGAACGATGGTCGATGCCTTCGAAATTTACTTGTGGAGGGGGCGATGAGCCCGAGGTACGTAGGAATTCATACGTAGTCATACCTTTACGCCGTCCTTAGTGCGTCAGCGATTCTCCCCATCAGCAATTTTGCAAGCAGGTCGGCATCATCATCATCGTTGCAACTCTCTCTCCACCAATTCACAGTAGTAGAGCTATCATCACCATGAGAACTTTTGTTGTTGCCGCTTTAATTGCTGGGGCATCCGCCTTCGGTACGTAATGATTTGATTTTATCGATAGAGTAGGCGGCGTTATTATTATACCCATCACGGCATTATGGGTCCACGTGGCGTTGAGAGAATGGTTGTGTTCCGATGGAGTGAAGGCGATAATGAATGTAACCGGAGCCATCCTTTGGGATCTGTAATAATGTGGAGGAGACACTGCTGGCTTTGAAATGCTCAATTGTGCAAATTTGCGTTTTTCTAACTCTTTTATCCATTTAACTTGATGCTATCAAATACAAACAGGCGTCCCACCCATGACCACCAGCCGTCAATCCACCGCCCTCAACGCGTTCCTCACCCCTGATGAACGTGCTGACAAAATCGCACGATGGGGCGAGATCCGTGCCATGACCAAGGAAGAGGCTGCCGCCAACCTTGAAGGTGAGGAGCTTGAGACATACAACAGATACTACGAAGAAACACGTGATGGAATTTTGAAAATGCAAGAATTAGCTGGCTTGATGATGAAGGATGTAGAGCCCCCAAGGATCGCACCCAAGTCTAAGAACCAGAGGAAGAGGGATAAGTGGGCTCTTACTCAGAGGAGGGCCGCTGCCAGGACTGCTCAACCAATGCTTTAAATGGAGTGCAAAAAAAAGGTGGTCGCTTATCATGATGTATTTTTGTCTCTCTAAGAATGAAAAACGATGTTAGTTACTCTACAATTGAAGTGCTGAGTCCATATAAATAGAAGCTTTGTGGTTCATTTGTGTCTGGTGATACTTTGAACACTGAACTGGGCTGAAATTTTGAAAAACTCTTTGTGCTGTGTTAATCTTATGAATTGATGATGAAACTCTCCCCTCCACTCTTGCCAAGCAAGCAATTTCCTTATGCCACCTTCATCATGTGCCGGGCTTGCACAAACACTCCCACCAGTGAAGCAGCCTGCAGCTTTTCATCTGTACCAAAAGCCAATCGATGTTCTACTTTACTCATTCCATCCAGAAGCACCGCCATTACTCCAGCAGGCAATTCCAATTCTGAAACAAGCGTGGTAAAGTCTGTCAAAACATCCGTCCTGAACGGATGTACAAGTAAAAGGTGTTTAACGTAAGCACAAGAGGTAATACAAGGATGAAACAAGTAGCACACCAAGACTGGACAACACCAACTGATAGTACTCACAATGCATATCCCTTCGTAGTACACATGTTTGTAAGCTTTTCATAAGCCTCCCGAAACTCCAAATTCATCAACCAATCCATAGCAATCGTCACATCCTTCGGCAACGGTGCCCCACTCGTCATATAAACAGTATGCTCATTCACAACCTCACTCGACATGGCAGTACTTTGCAACAAGTTCAACACCCGTCTCATATCACCCCCACTCAAATTCAAAATAGCATTCATCCCATCCTCCGTATAATTCACCTTTTCTGCATCCGCCACCTCCAACAATCGACTACGAATCTGATGTTGCTGCAACGGAGCAAATCGAAACCTCGTACAACGACTCTGCAACGCGGGTATAATCTTGCTCACATAATTGCAAATCAAACAAAATCGTGCATTCTTGGTATGTTTTTCAATAACTCGTCTTAAAGCAAATTGTGCATCAGATGTCATGGCATCTGCCTCATCTAGAATGATTAATTTGATACCCTTGTGGAAGAGTTGACGTGTCCCTGCGAATTCTTTGATTTCGTTTCGGACTACGTCGATACCACGTGAGTCGGATGCATTGAGTTCAAGGGCCATGGTTTTGTAGGCTGCGGTGGATCCGTACATTCGTTTTGCAGCGGCTACTATGGTCGATGTCTGTGAGATGATGGTTGAGAGTTAGTGTTTGTTGCATTGAATGAGTGAATTGGTATTTTGTATTGGTGTCATGTGCACTCTTGAAAAATGTATATTACATGCACCAATATCCTATATTCATATCCAACACACGAGTGCAGCGGGCAATCTTCCACTCACCTTTCCAGTACCCGGCGGTCCATAAAGCAACAAGTGCGGTAAATTGTCATTATCAATCAACTTTGTCAATATGCTAACAATATCTTCATGTGCCACGAGATCTTCCAGTTTGGCAGGTCGGTACTTTTCTACCCATGGCATTTGTATGCTTTCATCTGGGATGGAGGGGCGCTTGTTGACCTTGATGGTTGGCTTGTCGTCTGTGTCCATCTTTACTGCTTCCGTCATAGTTGCTGTTGTTGTTGCGTCTTTGCTTGTTGTTTGGTAGCTGCTGCCTCGATAGCGTGCCAAAACAATGACATGGATGTTTTCAAAAAATGAGCACAGGCAGACCAAATCTTTGGGTTCTCTTCGCTTTCACTTTTCGTCGAGCAGCGATCACGATTTCACTACCGTTGCATTTATTACACTGACATCAATAGAGCGAGATAAACCAACAACTTACAATGGACTCAACAAACATCAAAATGCCACCAGCAGACACAGTGCATCCAATCCTCAAGCATTCACGAGACGAGGGATCACCGTCCAAAGCTTCCAAAACAGCTGCGGCGTCGACGGCGGCAAGCGACGGCAATAAATCGGATAAATCCAGACATATAGCTTGGGATGAACATGCAATTGAAGAGCATGATTTATTGAGGGGTACGAGAATGAAGGTGCGTCTGCTGATATCATTATTGTAGAGATGATGAGTGTTTTGCTCTATTTTCAAGCTCACTACACATCTCATGTTCATTTGCAAATACTAACAACTTGATTTATCAAAAACTAAACTACAACAAAAAAGATTGACGAACCCAACACACCCTACACCCACTACGATCATCATTCCGACGAAGAATCCACCTCCTCAGGACATCACCCTCGCTCCCCAGACGAAAATCATCCACATCACGAAAAGAACTCCCTTGCCAATCAATGGGGTGACATCTCGTCCAAACTCCAAGCAGTGGCAGATAAGCGAGATGCATGCCCGTTGTCACCGGCGTTATCACGAGATTCGAATATGAGTGAGGAAGAGGAGAAGAAGAAGACGGAGGAGCATGAGAAGAAGTTTAAGGATTTGAGGAAGAAGCATTATAATGAGGCGGAGATGATGAGGAAGTGGAGGGAGGAGCATGCGAATATGGATGATGAGGAGGATGAAGATGATGATGAAGAAGATGATGATGCAAAAATGAAGGAGTAGAGAGTGAACAATCTTTGTTTTATTGTTAGAAAGTAGACGTAGCAGCAAGCAACCACACATCAAATAATAAGAATGTATGATGATGCAACAAGCCTAACAACACAACAACGTCGATAGTCCCTCAGTTACAGCTATTCCACTCCATTGCGCTGACTTGTCCCTACCAAAGCTCACTCATCATCTTTGAAATTAGCTTTTTGCATATTGCTCATAGAATACAACCTGGTCATTAGGAAAAGTTTCAAGATTGAGGTAGTAAAGAGCAAGTCCCGATCATTCTGGAGCTGCATATTGCTCCATCGAGATCGACTGGTTTAAACGGATGACAACCCTAATATCTCCTATTCCGAAGTGTGAACTCTAGGAGTAACATCTATCTGCGAAACTGATCAAATTTGCAGGAGTAGCACAGGACAGGAGTAGCACTCATGGAAGAGACAGCTGGACCTGGAGTGAAGCTATGAGAAATAGATGTAACTACAAGTTACGCTCGTCTGGCTGCTCAAGACAGCACATGAAGAGGTTCTGATCCTTGTCACTGGTTTGCTTTGACGATCTTCAGGGCACGTGAGACAAGCCTCCAGAGCAAAGGCAAAGCAAGGGAGAGACAATAATTACCCCTTTCCGAATTACTCTCCTTTCTGATGCCCTCGCTACGTAGTCGCTATTCCTATCTTGAAGACAGGGATTTTTGCGCGGCAACACTCGCTCTTGGCGGCAACGTCATTGGACTTTGATGCCAACAAGCTCCATGAACCCATTTCCCTTGAGTATCATCCTGGATACGGCCGCCTTATCAAGCTCATCCTGTTGTGCTAATAACAAATAATTCTTGAGAAGATGATGCGATCCAGATATACAATGGCTGCAATGGCCATCCTTGCTAGCTGCTTCACCGCGACTACCACAACATGTGCTTTTGCGCCATCTACGTCATTATTGCAAAAACAGTCCATTATCATTACGCCTGCTTCATCGCTCCGTGCTTTCTCAGACAATAACATTGAAGGAGAAGAAGACATATCATTCGTTTCAGCCGTAGCATCAGGATGGCAACCCGAACGTGGGTCTTTTGCCGGTATTACACGTCGCAATACGAAAACGTCGAGTACTGCTTTGGGTATGCTTGATGATTATGATGCCTATGCTGTCATTCCGGATGGTGGATTGAGTCCTTGTGTGATTAAGGTTGTGGGTGTTGGTGGAGGTGGTTGTAATGCTGTGAGTATCATTAAGTATCGTGTTGATAATGAGGTTTGTTTCTGAATTGTATTGCTCATACTACATTTGTGTTCCTCGTTCAAAATCATGTACATGATACAAACAATCATCATAATCAATTACAAACACCACCACACAACAATATACACAAAGGTTGACCGCATGCTTGACACCCGCGTCTCCGGAGTAGACTTCTGGGCCATCAACACTGACGCCCAAGCCCTAGGCCGTTCCAAAGCCAAGGGTGCACGTGTCCTCAACATCGGTACAGCCGCGACACGTGGACTTGGTGCCGGGGGAAATCCTGAGGTGGGTCAACTAGCCGCCGAAGAATCACGTGCCGAAATTGCTGCCATGGTGGAGGGTACGGATTTGTGCTTTGTGACGTCTGGTATGGGTGGGGGGACTGGGAGTGGTGCTGCACCGGTTGTAGCGGAGGTTAGTAAGGAGGCTGGAGCGTTGACTATTGGGATTGTTACCAAGCCATTTAGGTTTGAGGGAAAGAGGAGGATGAGGCAAGCGGTTGCTGCGATTGAAAGGTTGAAGGAAAATGTTGATACGGTGATTGTTGTTAGTAATGATCGTCTCTTGGATATCATTCCAGAAAATACACCAATGAATCGAGCGTTTGCGGTAGCAGATGACATCTTGCGACAAGGTGTGGTGGGAATTTCCGAGATTATTGTCAAACCTGGATTGATCAACGTTGATTTTGCAGATGTAAGAAGTGTCATGTCCGATGCTGGAACGGCACTCATGGGGATTGGAATTGGATCTGGAAAGACTGGTGCCGAGGATGCTGCCACTGCTGCCATTTCTAGTCCTCTTTTGGATTCTAGTATTGACAATGCCAAGGGTGTCGTGTTCAATATTAGTGGAGGAGAAGGATTGAGTTTGACGGATGTCAATCGTGCAGCAAAGTTGATCTATGATTCAGTCGAAGAAGACGCCAATGTGATTTTCGGTGCGTTGATTGATGATTCACTTGAGGATTCTATTTCAATCACAGTGTTGGCCACGGGCTTTGCAGACAACACAAAACAAAATCTGGAGTTGTTGAAGGATGTTGTTTCGAGACCATCAGCTAAGAGCACACCACCACCACCGGTCTATGTAGAGGAGGAGGAAGATGAGCCTGAGGAGGAGCAAGATGACGGTGACGGTAGAGTCCCATCGTTCCTCCGTACTCTAAAGAGAAGGCGATGAGTGGATGATACCATATCTATGTAGTTGACGTTTTAGCTATGTTGGTGTTGAGAGTGTCTGGTGTTTATAAGGTACATATTATTGAGGTTTCCTGCAAGTTGAGTCTGACGAAAAGACTCTGAAAGGGTAACCATTGCATGCATATATTCCATTCTCATTGAAGAGAACAAGTCACGAAAAGGTATAGTTCTGGATAATGAGCCTATTTAAGTAACCGAAGTTAACGGTATTGTTGCTCTCTTTGAACCTATAACTTTTCTCATCTAATTATCATTTCGATATTCCTAAATATAAAGGAGGGAAATCCCAAGGTAACAAGGCAAGCAAGAGCTTGCGACTTGAGGTGGAGAATTATACCCTCGTTGGAAGTCAAAGTAATAGTTTAGAGAATGGACTGCAATTGAACTTTGATGTTTGATTTGTATACTGTTTTGTCTCTTGGTTTCTATATTACATTATACTCTAGTGGAAGTTCATAAGACAACCTGATTGTCTGCTTCCATGGACCCTCTTTGAAAGGACTTTCATAAGAACTGTGTACGTCTTGTTTCAAGATATCTACACGTTTCATATTATGATGTTGTGCATTCAGCTCACACTTTCCAGTCTCATTTATATTCGTAAATGATTTGACTCGGCGACCTTGGTGATAAAGGAGGAGCATTAGAAGAGCTGTCATGTCGGAGCCTTCGACCTGTTGGTGGTGACTGTGGGCAGCGATAAGAAGATGAGTAAGGAGGACTTCCTGCAACACTGCCGCTGCCACTCCTTGAATATGCATCTCCATAAGATCCCACACTCAAGCTGCGTTCGCTTCCCCAGCTCATACTTCGCTTGCGCCACTTATCCGCCCTTTCACCAGCTGGTCTATCTACATCATAGTAGTCACTTTCTTCCAAATGTAAGTGGATTTTCTCAATGATGAATTTGCCCTCCTTGTACCTTTGACTGGGTTCGTAGGCTCTTGAGTACGTCCACCCAACTAATGTGTTGCATCGCTTGCAGTTGATATCACACACAGAATGCAAACCTGTAATGAGGATTCTATCTTCTGGTGGGCCAGTGACAATGTTTACACATTGATCAAACAAATATGCACGTCCTGTTGTATGAAGGCAAGCGATACCGGTTAGAAGAAGATGCAAAGAGACAAAACTAGATCCTTTCATTTGAGCACATGATGCATGCAACCCTACTTAATGCAACCTGGAGAGAATCTCTTGGCACAGAACCTCTGCATATCACAATCTAAATATCAATCATCGTTTTCTAAAAACAAAACAGGTGAGATTAAATCACAAGCATCGTCTTACCATGTCTACCATGAAAGCTCTTCGAAATAATGTCATCATGACTTGTCAAATGCGTCCTGCACTGTCCACAAGTATAAATCTGAGGCCCATCCAAGTACACCATTGCATCATTCTCCATCTGAGCCTTTTTTGATAATGCTCTATTGGTGATGTCTTTTTGAAGCTTGTCTTCTAGTTTGACATCAGGTTTCTTGCTTGAGGCACCTATGCAGCTGCTGCTCCTCTCTGCACCTCCACTGATTGTACTACTTTTGGAAGATGTGTAGCTAGTTGCAGTGTTATCGTCTGATGTTGGGAATTGCGGCGAACTCATTCTTGGCTGTTGATGACGGCTTCGGCCAAATTGTGATTGGTGAGTTGACATCATGGTTGCAGAAAGATGCGAGAGGTACAGCTGCTGCACTTAAGATTGAATAACTTGTACTGAGTCGTTGCAAAGACTTGGCTACTGGCAAATTGCCGACTTAACTTATTCAGAGAGGAGTGCCTACGTTTGCGATGATGTTTGTTCTGCCGAAGGGATCGACAAAGCTCCGATTGAGTTCGTGATAATGGTTCTCGGCCGCGGTACTTTTGGAATGAAAGAACATCATTTTCATCCGATCCCTGCGACGCCATCTGAGATGCACATCCTGGATTGATGGCGCCACACTTCAACAAAATGACAGGACGATGACATCACAGTGACGTAAGCAGAGCACCTTTGCTTGCTCTTTGCTCCTTACCTTGAAGTCGTCCATCCTATTGTACCAAGAAGAAGTAGGCCCTACAACCGGTTGTATTGTTGCGCTCTGCCACTCTAATACTGCCTACACCGCTCAAGATGCTGTTCATTGGCCTGCTATTCAATGCGTTTTCCTTATCGGCAGCCCTCGTGGCTGTTCGGCCATCTGCAAGATCGACTCATCGTCACATGCACATGACACCACTTTCCCCTTCCATCAATCTCGGAAAGTTTTATCAAACAAACTCAAAAAGAAATGTCGCCTTCAGCAGTAGCTACAAACACTCGGTTCCATCTTCTACGCAACTATCTGCCGCCGCAGCAGCTGCAGCAAGCACGAACTCTGGAAGCAAAAACAAAACAATCATCGCAACCGCCCTCCTAATATTCTTGGATGTACAATTCCGCTCTTTGTTCACAAAATACTCCATCCCATTCCCATCATCATTGGCAGGATGCGGATCACTATTTGCAACAATGATTGCTGTAACATCGATGAAAGAAGAATGGGGTGACGCAATTTACAACACGTTGAATCCTGGTGCAGGTTTGTTAGCCAAGTGGTTGCCGGTGTTTTTTGTTCCTAGTTTGATTACATTGCCATTGGCAGGTAGTTTAGGAAACTCGCTGGAGATTTTGAAGTTATTCACTGTTATTATTGGAGGGTTCTTCTTTACTCTGTTCACTACTGCTTGGTCGGTCCTTGGAATAAGACGTCTCATGGGAGGAGGTGATGAAGAAACCAATAATAACGAGTCAGCTACTGAAGCTGTTGCTCCTGTAAAAGCTACAACCAATCCACCCCCAAAAGCATTCTCAACAAAGTTGCTAAAGACTCTTACAACCCTTGCAGGTATTAGTGGGATTGCTGCTGTGGGAGCTATCAAGCAGTCGGCCACTCAACTGATCACACCTGCGCAATCATCATTTCTGCTATTTACAACTCTTGCATCATTCGTCTTTGGAGCTAATCTTCCGAAATCGTTTACAAAAACTGTTCATCCATTGATTACATGTTCCAGTCTTACTTGGGTTGCATCAACGCTGATGGCTTCTCTCACTGGACGAACATTCATTGACATCATCAAATTGTACAAAGCTGGGATCTCGCCTCTCGCGGCGCCTCTGTCGACTGGTGCCGGTGACGTTTTGCTGTTCCTATTGGGACCAGCAGTTGTGGCGCTTGCTTGTCAAATGTATGGAAGGAAGAAGTTGATGCGTGAGAACATTAAAGAGGTTGGCGTGTCGACAATTGTGTCATCCCTAGGAGGGCTATACGGAACGGCGGCGGCTGTAAGATTGCTTGGAATGGGCAATACTTCGATTCGACTAAGTTTACTTTCTAGGAACATTACATCTCCACTTGCAATGGCGATTGCGACAATTCTTGGTGCAGATGTATCCCTTGCAGTGACAATTGTGGTCTTGACAGGATTGTTTGGGGCCAACTTCGGTGCTTCGATATTGGACGCGTTTGGAATCAAAGATGCCGTAGCAAGAGGACTTGGAATTGGTGCTGCAGCGCACGGCTTGGGCACTGCAGCTTTCGCTAATGAGAAGGATGCATTCCCTTTTGCAGCTATTGCAATGGCATTGACTGCATCTGCGTGTACAGTGTTGGTTTCTATCCCAGCTGTGAAGAAGTCTGTGCTATCTTTGGCACTTGGTGTTTAATTGGTTACAAATTATTATTTATTTTCAACTAATAGCCAAACAGCATCATTAATTTCGTGCAGCAGTTATCGCCTTCAGTGACAGCAGGATCGTCCTGTTTGGCTGCAGCGCTTGTATCTGTATTTTCTTTGACCTTCTTTTGGTGTGTGCGCTGCTCCTTGACCGTCTTTTGAATATTATGCTCGTTATGTTCGAGCTTTCCTTTTTCCCTACGCTGTTTCGCACGTTCCTTTAGGGCATTTTCAATATCTACTGGGTCTGTTAGGGTAGTCCATAGCGCAGTGCCGTCTTCTGGGTCACCGATGTGATGCAAACCAGCAAAGTCTCCGTGTTCGTTTTTACTTAGGCCGGGGTCATTCTTGTTTAGAAAGTCCACAAATGTACGCAGTGAGGAACCGCGGTACCTCCCTCGACTTGTGCATGCACGATGCCAAAGCTGCTCAACTGAACATTCTTCGTTAAGAAGCTCAACTGGCTCTTGTGCGCCTTCTAACCAAGCAATCGGGACCCTTTTCGCAGGAAAGCCAAACAATCTAGCCAGACCCACTTTGCCGTCGCAGAAGAACATAGCTCGCATCCCGACCAGCATCAATGGGAACAACTTCGGCACTATTTCCAATGGCCCGGTAATTGTTATCGGCCAACCATCTGCTCTTATGGGCTCGCCCGTCAGCTCATCAATTAGGTAAAGGTACATCTCGTTTCCCGAAATAAGGTCTTTTATTCCCTTCTTGATTATTTCGAAGGCCGTGCCAACCTCGCCAGCTGCAACCTTTGAGTTAATACTTTTGATGCGTTTCGCCCAATTTATCCCAGACTCAACCTGGTCACGATATTCCTTTAGATCATCTGGAAGATCAATGCTAACACCACTGTCATCCTCTGCAGCAACAAGATCAAGTATCTTCTTCACCTGTTCATCGGATGCCTTTGGAGGCAGCTTGTTATTTACAACAATGAAAGTAGTCGGAGTATTTACTCCAGTAGCCTCAAAGATGCTCTTGAGCAACTCATGGCGTGTGTGAAATAGTTCGGACTTGCTCTCGTCGCTCAGCTTCTTTATTACTAAATTGTTGGCATTCATTATCTCAAATTGCTTCGCTTGGCTGTATAGAGTGTTATCGATATCTTCAAGCCTAGCATTCATTTGCTGAACAAAACCCTTCATTTCTTCATCATCTCGTTTGGGGTGAAAGAAGGGATGCGTAGCTAACAGAGAGGTAATAGTCGGTCGTTTTGCTGGTTCTTTTTGGAGCAACTGCTGAACAAGGTCGCGTGCTGCATTATCGTCGATTTTCTTGAAGAGCTCGATCAACACCTCTGGCTGCGTCCCCCATGAGTACAACATATGCATAGCCGCACCTGAAGCACAGTCATCGTCACGTGTGGAAGGGATGAGCGTTTCACCTGTGAGTAAAGTGAACATCAAAACACCAAGTGCCCATGCGTCAATGATTGCCGACGCACGCACCAGCTTGTATGGTAGGCCTGTATACACAGGCTTGCCCCCTTCTGTACGGAACGACTTCACAACATATCGAGCTTTCACAATCCCTTGCTCCATGATTGACTTTGGTTCCACCTTTTTCTTTAGATCTTCATCAATTTCGCCCTCCCAGTATTTATTGAATTCCTCAAGCTGCTCTTCTGTCTCGATCCTCTCTATCATCTCAGGCGGTAGTAGTGCCGACGAGGTTTTGGCACCAGCAAACGACTCTTCCTCTTCACCCATTGGCACTATTCTTGCAGAGGCGTCGAAGTCAATTAGACGTAATTGATTGTCGATTCGAAAACGTACAATGTTGGGCATCTTAAGGTCGCCATGCATAAGATTCTTTTCATGCAAGTGCTTTACAGCCTCAAACACTTGTCTTAGCATGACTCGTACAGCGTCAATTTCAGGCTGCTCCTGGTGAAAGATTTCGTGTAGATTACGGTCAGCTGCTATCATGACAATGGCGTAATTGCCTGGTTTACTGCCACCGAGAAATTTTGTCACAATGGTTTCCAGGCCACCGTCGCCCCTCTCTACTGCATGAGCAATTTCGGTGTCTGATGGTACATTTGAGAGCGCTGATACCACGTACTTTGGGTTCAAATTGTATTCCGTGCGAGCATTGCACTCGCGTTTCCACTGATCCTTGTTTTGCATTAGCTTGATCACCACCTCGCGAGGACCGTCTCCCAACTGTCGCTTGCAGATGCATACGAAATCTTCCTTTGATATGCTCTCATCCTCTTCTGAGCCCACCAAAAAGAGCTCAGGGTCCAAGCCAATAGAATACGCATTTGTTGCAACATCTTGCCGATCAAGCATTCCATTATTGTCCCTGTCCCAGTTGTCAAAGATGGCACCGTAGTCTGCTTGCTCATCAAGATCTTGTGCACGCAATACCACACTTGTTGCTGTTCGGTGCTCGGGTGCACCAGTTTGGAGTCTATATTGGCCACTGAATGATAGGTACTCATAGATTGCGGCACGTGGCCCAGACGAAGCTAGAGCAAGAGCACTTCGACCTTCATCATCACAGGCATCTGCAAGGGCGTGGATGTGCTTTCCATAGCCACCCTCGGTTTCGGATAGAATACGGCGCACAGCACCTGTCGCAACTTCAGTATTGCAAGCAACACAAGCGTTCCAGCTGCCACAGTGTTCAACTGGTGTGCCATCCTTCCGCAGGGGCATATCAGTCTTGAGCAGCGATAGCATCAAGTCATCTGACGCCTCGTTTTTAGCGCATGCCTCAATAGGGAGCCTCCCGTCTTCCATCCTCTTCTTTGCAGCCTCAGGATATGCATTAGCAAGTAGTAGTATATTTCCCTCTGATGCCTTCATCTTTATGGCATCATGCAGTGGTAGCTGTATTGTAGGTGTTTTCTCCTTTACTGCGCCAGGGTATGCATCGAGCAGCGCCTTCGCCACTTCATGTGAACGTCGCTCCCTGATTGCAAAGTGCAGTGGTAGCATTACTAATCCATAATAATATGCAGATTTTTCCTTAGCTGCGTCAGGGTACGCTGAAAGTATAGCAAGCACAACTTCGTCCGATACCCCACAGGTTAGCGCATAACTCAGTGGCAGTTTCTCTTCCCTTTGCCACTTCATCCTCACTGCCGCTCCTTCGGGATATACGTCAATTAGCGCATTTATTACGTCATGTGAACGTTTCTTTAGGATGGCAAGGTGCAGAGGCAGTGTTGAGCTATCGTTTGATACCGTGTCCTTGACAGCATCAGGGTATGCTTCCAGGACAGCAAGCACGACATCGTCCGATATCCCACTGGTGGTAATAGCAAGGCTCAGCGGTAGTTCTCCTTCGGGCAACCTGGTCTCCGCTCCTTTGGGATATACTTTCAGCAGCTCCTTTATAACGTCCAGTGAACGTTTCTTTCGGATTGCAGTGAGCAGCGGCAGTAATGAGATATCATCGTTTGTTCCACAGTCCTCAGCGGCGTTAGGATATGCCGCAAGTACAGCCAGCACAACATCATCCGATGCCCCATATTCAAGGGAAAGGCTCAGCGGCAGTTTCCCCTCCCCAGTTATCCTAGCCTCTACTCCTTTTGGATATACGTCAAGCAGCGCCTGAACTATGTCAAGTGATCGTCGTTCACAGAGAACAAAGTGCAGTGGCAACATAACTTCATCTTTGAATGTTCCCATCTCATTTGTGGCTGAAGTGTCTGCCTTGAGCAGTACATGCATCACTTCCACCGACGCATTATTTAAGACGGCAGTGTGCAGCGGTAACAGCCCATCTTTCTTCTCCTTCACTGTACTTGCATCCTTGTCAATCAGCGCTTGAACATCTTCAGCGTTTGGTTCACCCTTACTAAGGAGCTCGAATAGCTTTTCTCTAGAGCTCGGAGGTTTGCGTGCCTCCACTTCTTCAAATTGGTAAGTGCTCCAATTGAAATACATGGAGATACCACTATGGCAGAGCGGATGCTCGAATTTAACACCGGATTATCTTAGTCCTTACGAGTGTGCTGCAAGCGGTAATTTCATCCTATGCACATAAGATGCATGCTCCTCACATCCTGCATCATACTTCTTGATGCAGGATGCACAGTGGATTGGTGGGAGATCGGAGGTCGAGAGAGGGAGGGTGAAAACGTAGTAGTAATTCCTATGTACCTAATTCGAAAAAGGAAGTCCAAAAAAAGGGGCTCCCTAAACTTTACTAGCCTTCCCCGAATCCTGCCCGCGCCCGCCCAACTGTTGTACACGCTATGTATGTAGCGAGAGAGCATGAGCAGAGACAGTGGAATATATATCCTCTACACTATCATAACCAACGTTTTAAGGGCCACTGGAAGCTCTTCGTTGCCGTATTTCGATATACGTTCATATTCATACCTGACTTTAACTAATAAGTACTGAAGTAAACTTTTTCATTTTCATGTCTACACCTACACACTACCACTACACATTCACTCTCAAGAAAAATTACCTCCATTGAGATGCTTGACAGTGTGTGATGATGTAGAGATGAAAACACATCTATCTAGAGACTCTAGCACATCATCCTGTTCATCAATCTTCTTACAAACACAGACATATAACTTCAACTTCACAACTTGTTTCCCATCATTATATCAAAGACGCCGATACGGTGAAAATGAGCTTGAGCCGTGAAAAAGATGCTTCTACACTATCATGGCCAACTTTGATGGGTCACTAGAAGCTGTGGATTGTCATATTCGCTGCGT
>Ga0209652_1001290_pt1 | contig 20486 bp, 14 predicted proteins | sample SaaInl74LU_5_DNA_FD_184641 | JGI IMG/M metagenome (GOLD analysis project Ga0209652, IMG submission 184641) | Marine microbial communities from expanding oxygen minimum zones in the Saanich Inlet - ESP_74LU_5_DNA (SPAdes) (version 2) | ecosystem: Environmental > Aquatic > Marine > Intertidal zone... | reverse complement strand
ACAATTGCCCAGGTGGCGGAATTGGTAGACGCGCACGACTCAAACTCGTGTTCCCCTGGAGTGCGGGTTCGATTCCCGCCCTGGGCACTTACTTCAAACAAGTGCTCGCAACCTCATGAATAAACAGGAAAAATACGACCGAGCCTATCTACGGATGGCTGCGGAATGGTCGCAACTTTCCTATTGTGAGCGCCGAAAAGTGGGGGCTTTAATTGTGAAAGGCCGAATGATTATTTCGGACGGCTACAATGGTACTCCTTCTGGTTTTGAGAATATTTGTGAGGACGACGCAGGCTTTACTAAGTGGTATGTCCTTCATGCGGAGGCCAATGCCATACTTAAAGTGGCAGGATCCACGCAAAGCTGCGAAGGATCGACCCTCTACCTCACGATGTCCCCATGCACCAACTGTAGCAAACTGATCCATCAAGCGGGGATTAAGCGCGTGGTCTATGCCTCTGAGTATAAAGATCTTTCTGGAGTCGAATTCCTTTTGAAGGCTGGAGTGCAGGCAGACTATCTGCCGCCGTTGGCGTCCTAAATCCCCTTCTGCTCTGTTTAAACCACCTTTGGAGGGATGCTTGACCCTCATGGGGGTCATCGTTTTTAGAATAGAAAGCAAAAAAAAAGCCGCCCCTAGCGGAGCGGCTTTCCAAGTTCGAAACTGTCGAATATTATTCAGCAGCAGCCTCTTCGCCTTCAGCGGCAACTTCCTCAGTAGCCTCCTCAGTAGCTTCTTCAGTGGCAACTTCCTCAGTAGCCTCTTCAGTAGCCTCTTCAGCAACTTCTTCTGTGGTCTCTTCAACAGCAGCTTCTTCAGCGGCATTGTTACAAGCAACAAAGGCAACCATGGCCAGTGCGCTTAGAAAAAAGCTTACTTTTTTCATAATAATTGGGGTTTTTTTAGGTTGAGATCTCAAAATCTTAATTCAAAGGTATATAAATATTGCAGCCATACAAATGAGGGCCAAAATATTTATGCTTTCCGCAATAAGGACTCCATCGAAGCAATGTCCTTGATAATCAGTTGCAATTCACTCCGGTGAACGCGCTTCTGTTCCATACTATCTCGGTCGCGGATGGTTACCGTGCCATCTTCCAGACTTTGATGATCAATCGTGATACACAAAGGGGTTCCAATGGCATCCTGTCGGCGGTACCGCTTTCCAATGGCATCCTTCTCGTCAAAAGCAACTTGAAAGTCAAATTTGAGGTCCGAGTGAATGCTCCGAGCGAGCTCGGGCAATCCATCTTTTTTCATCAATGGCAGAATAGCGGCCTGCGTAGGGGCTAGGGCGTGGGGAAGGCGAAGCACCGTGCGGACGCTTCCGTCCTCTAGGGTTTCATCTTCCAGGCTCTCACTTAACACACTTAAGAACATCCGGTCTAGGCCAATCGAGGTTTCCACGACGTAGGGGGTGTAGTTCTCATTGGTTTCCGGATCAAAGACTTGTTGCTTTTTGCCCGAGAACTCAGCATGGCGATTGAGATCAAAGTCGGTTCGGCTATGGATGCCCTCAATTTCTTTGAATCCAAAGGGAAATTGGAATTCGATGTCTGCGGCAGCATTGGCATAGTGAGCCAATTTATCATGGTCGTGAAAGCGGTAGTGGCTTGCATCAAAACCTAAGGCTTGGTGCCAGCGCAGACGAGCAGCTTTCCAGTGTTCATACCATTCCATTTCAGTGCCAGGCTTCACAAAAAACTGCATCTCCATTTGCTCAAACTCCCGCATGCGAAAAATGAACTGTCGAGCGACAATCTCATTCCGGAATGCTTTACCGATTTGAGCAATTCCAAATGGAATTTTCATGCGCCCAGTTTTGTAGACATTCAAGAAGTTCACGAAGATGCCTTGTGCTGTTTCAGGTCGGAGGTATAAATCGCTTGCTCCTTCTGCGACAGAACCCATTTTGGTAGCGAACATCAAATTGAATTGACGCACTTCCGTCCAGTTGGCGGAACCACTGACTGGGCAGGTGATCTTTTCGTCCAAGATGATTTGTCGCACCGCATCCAGGTCTTCCGCTTCCATGGCGGACACATAACGCGACATCACGGCCTCTGCGGACTCGAGATAGCCTACAACACGCGGATTGGTGCTGCGGTATAGGTCCGCATCGAAGCTATCCCCAAAGCGTTTAGCGGCCTTCTCCACTTCCTTTTCTGCTTTTTGGCGAAGCTTTTCCGCATGCTCTTCCAGCAAAACATCCGCGCGGTAACGCTTTTTACTGTCCTTGTTGTCAATCAACGGATCATTAAAGGCGTCGACGTGGCCACTAGCTTTCCACACCGTAGGGTGCATAAAAATGGCCGAATCCAATCCAACGACGTGGTCGTTTAATTGAACCATGGAACGCCACCAAAAACTCTTGATGTTGTTTTTGAGCAAGACACCATTTTGACCATAGTCGTAAACGGCCGAGAGGCCGTCATAGATTTCACTGCTTTGAAATACAAAACCGTATTCTTTGGCGTGGGATACGACGCGCTTAAAGGAATCTTCAGGAGAAAGGGCCATACTAGGAGGTCAAATTGTGAAGAACAAAGTTCGGGACTTTTGAGCAGATGCTCGCGGGGTGAATTAAGCGATGAGGCTTCCAATATTCGCCGTAAAAAGGCGGACGGCAATCGCCATCAATATGATTCCAAACACTTTGCGAACGACCGCAATGCCATTCTTGCCTAACCAACGTTCTAAGTGTTGGGTGTTTTTTAGAACTACAAAGACCAAGGCGGCATTGATCAAAATGGCCACAAGAATATTCTCCGTGGCATATTCACTGCGGATGGAAATCAAGGTGGTCAATGTCCCCGCCCCCGCAATCAAGGGGAATGCAATAGGTACAATGCTCGCAGACTCGGGTTCCGCCTCGCGGTAGATGCGCACCCCTAAGATCATTTCGAGCGCCAGGAAGAACAACACCAAAGAGCCCGCCACGGCAAATGAGGCCACATTCACCCCAAATAAGCCTAAGAGGTCTTCCCCCATAAAGAGAAAGAGCACCATGATGCCGGCGGCGGCAAGGGTGGCTTTTTCACTTTGAATATGGCCCACTTTATCTCGGAGAGAAATGATGATGGGAATGCTACCTATAATATCAATGACCGCAAAAAGGACCATCGTGGCGGAGAGGATTTCGGCGAAATTCATGACTTGTTGTGTTGGCTGCAAAGGTAGACCTTTGAGGAATGATACAGATTGGAGAAACCATAGTTTCACAGGTGGCTTTTGAGCATGCATTTTGCTGCGACTTGTCCAAATGTCAAGGGGCTTGTTGCGTCGAAGGCGATGCTGGGGCGCCCTTACAGGAATCGGAAGTATCCATTTTGGCATCGATTCAATCGTCGATTCGACCATTTTTACGCCCAGAAGGAATTGAAGCATTGGAGGCCCAAGGGCCTGCGGTCAAAGATGACGATGGAGAGTGGGTCACCCCGCTCGTTGCCGGCAAAGAATGCGCTTATGTGGTCTTTGAATCAGGCATTGCGAAGTGTGGAATTGAGCAAGCGGCCGCCGCAGGTGCCGTGGACTGGCCCAAGCCAATTTCCTGCCATCTCTACCCCATTCGGGTGACGAAATATGCTGATTTTGATGCCTTAAATGTGCATCATTGGAAAGTCTGCGAACCCGCATGCAGCCTCGGTCAAGAACTTAAATTACCGGTATTCAGGTTTTTAAAGGGGGCACTCGTTCGGGCCTATGGGCCAAAGTGGATGGAGGAAGCGGAAGAAGTCTATTCCTTCCTTCAGACGCGCTCAGAGGATTGAGGTTATTAACAATTGATGTGAATTTCTTTAGGGTCTGAGGTCAAAATTTCATTTGCGCAATTCGGACCCCCTGAATTTTGGGGATTTGCCCTATCCTAGGGTGACTAAGAATGTTGAAAACTACTCCTCAATGTTCAAATCTATCGCTTGTGATTCCCCCCCTCCTTTCCAAGATTTGTAAAGCTCATCAGCGGACGTCTTCCCCCGTCAATCCGACATAGACTCTGCTAAAATGCACCTAAAACATACGTAACCATCTCGCCGTGAGGCGATTAACGCTATAAAACTATGAGCGCAACGAACTCTGCTGTAGAACCCATTTTATCGGAAAATCCAAACCGTTTTGTCTTGTTTCCTATTGAACACAATGACATTTGGGACATCTATAAAAAGGCGGAAGCGTCCTTTTGGACGGCAGAGGAAATCGATTTGCACCAGGACTTGACGGACTGGGAAAACAAGCTCACGGCAGACGAGCAGTACTTCATTAAACACATTCTGGCCTTCTTCGCTGCCTCTGATGGTATCGTGAACGAAAACCTCGCTGAGAATTTTGTGAATGAAGTGCAGTATACGGAGGCGAAGTTCTTCTACGGGTTCCAAATCATGATGGAGAACATCCACAGCGAGACGTATTCGCTCTTGATTGACACGTATGTGAAGGACAAGACCGAGCGCAATAGATTGTTCAATGCTATTGAGACCTTCGATGCCATTAAGAAAAAAGCCGATTGGGCTTTGCGTTGGATTGATTCTCCGTCATTTGCCGAGCGCTTGATTGCATTTGCCGCCGTAGAAGGAATTTTCTTCAGTGGCGCGTTCTGCTCTATTTTCTGGATGAAGAAGCGTGGTTTGATGCCCGGCTTGACCTTTTCCAATGAGCTGATCAGCCGAGACGAAGGCATGCACTGTGACTTTGCGGTTCACTTGCACAATCACCACTTGGTGAATAAAGTGCCACAAGAGCGTATCACCCAGATCATTACAGAGGCTTTGACCATCGAGCGCGAATTCATTACCGAATCCTTGCCTGTTGATTTGATCGGAATGAATAGCCGTCTAATGGTTCAATACCTCGAGTTTGTTGCGGACCGCCTTCTTGGAGAATTGAACTGCCCAAAAGTGTATAATTCAGAGAATCCTTTTGACTTCATGGATATGATTTCATTGGAAGGAAAGACGAACTTTTTTGAAAAGCGTGTTTCCGATTACCGCAAAGCAGGAGTGGGAATGGAACAAGAAACCACGGCGGAAACCTTCAAGTTTGACTCAGACTTCTAAGCAGCAAATTCATGATGCACGTACTAAAGCGAGATGGCCGCAAGGAAGCCATCAAATTTGACAAGATTACAGCCCGAATTCAGAAGCTGTGCTATGGCCTGAGCCCCTTAGTGGACCCGGTAGCTGTTGCGATGCGTGTCATCGAAGGATTGTACGATGGAGTCACGACGTCGGAATTAGATAGCTTGGCGGCAGAAACCGCGGCATCCATGACGGTTCGCCATCCAGACTTCGCGCAATTGGCAGCGCGTATTGCGGTGTCCAACTTGCATAAAAACACCAACAAGTCCTTCACGGAGACGATGCGTGACTTGTATACCTACGTGAGCCCAAAAACAGGTTTAGCCGCTCCATTGATTGCGGATGATGTGATGGAAATCATCGAGGCGAATAGCGAGTTGTTGGATTCAACGCCGATTTATGACCGCGATTTCAACTACGACTACTTTGGCTTCAAAACCCTAGAGCGCTCCTACCTCCTTCGCACCAATGGGGAGATCGCAGAGCGTCCTCAGCAAATGTTATTGCGCGTCTCTATCGGGATTCACAAAGAAGATATTCAAGCGGCCATCGAGACCTACGACGGCATGTCCAAAGGCCTCTATACGCATGCAACGCCCACGCTTTTCAACGCGGGAACCCCGAAGCCTCAGATGTCGAGCTGTTTCTTGCTTCAAATGAAAGATGACAGTATTGACGGCATCTATGACACCTTGAAGCAATGTGCCAAAATCAGCCAAAGTGCTGGAGGCATTGGCCTAAGCATTCACAACATCCGTGCGACAGGATCGTATATCCGAGGCACGAATGGAACCTCAAACGGATTGATTCCATTGCTGCGGGTATTCAATGATACCGCACGGTATGTAGACCAAGGCGGAGGCAAGCGCAAAGGCTCCTTCGCGATGTACTTGGAGCCATGGCATGCGGATGTGTTTGACTTCTTGGACTTGCGTAAAAACACAGGTAAAGAGGAGCAGCGCGCACGCGATTTGTTCTACGCTTTGTGGATTCCAGATCTGTTTATGCAACGTGTAGAGGAAGATGCTCAATGGACGCTGATGTGCCCCAATGAGTGTCCCGGTTTGTACGATACGTATGGGGCAGAATTTGAAGCGCTTTACACACGCTATGAAAAGGAAGGCAAAGGCCGGAAAATCATAGCAGCCCGCGAGCTTTGGACCAAGATCATGGAAGCCCAAATTGAAACGGGCACGCCCTACATGCTCTACAAGGACGCCTGTAATGCCAAGTCCAACCAAAAGAATCTAGGAGTTATCCGCTCCTCGAACCTCTGTACGGAGATCATTGAGTACACCGCTCCGGATGAAGTGGCCGTATGCAACTTGGCATCAATTGCCCTCCCCAAATACGTGGAGGACGGCGCATTTGATCACCAAATGTTGTACGACATCACCTACAAAGTCACTAAGAACTTGAACTGTGTAATTGATGTCAATTACTATCCAGTTCCGGAAGCCCGGAATTCGAATATGCGCCACCGTCCCATTGGATTAGGGGTTCAAGGTTTAGCGGATACCTTCATCAAACTGCGTTTGCCCTTCACGAGCCCTGAGGCGCGCCAGTTGAATAAGGACATTTTTGAAACCATCTATTTTGCGGCAGTTACAGCTTCATGCGATTTAGCGGCAGAACATGGGGCATATGAGACCTACGAAGGTTCGCCCATTTCCAAGGGAGAATTCCAACACAACCTGTGGGGTGTAGATGAAAAAGACCTCAGTGGACGATGGGATTGGGCTGCATTGCGCAAAAAGGTGAAGAAAAATGGGGTGCGCAATTCTTTGCTGCTCGCACCAATGCCTACAGCGTCTACTTCGCAGATTTTGGGCAATAACGAGTGCTTTGAGCCGTACACGAGCAACCTCTACACTCGCCGTGTGCTTTCTGGTGAGTTCATTGTAGTCAATAAACACCTCTTGGTGGATTTGGTTAAATTGGGCCTTTGGAACGAGGATGTGAAGAATGCCATTATGGCGAATAATGGCTCCATCCAGAGTATTGAGGGCATTCCAGAAAACATTAAAGAGCTGTACAAGACGGTTTGGGAGATGTCAATGAAGGATATCATTGACATGGCAGCGGATCGTGGCCAGTTCATCGATCAGAGTCAGTCACTCAATCTATTTGTAGAGTCTCCGAACATGGGCAAGCTGACTTCCATGCATTTCTATGCTTGGAAAAAGGGTCTCAAGACGGGTATGTACTATCTGCGCACGAAAGCTGCGTCAGCGGCGATCAAGTTCACGGTCAAAAAGAAGGCAGAAGCAACGCCAGATTCAGCGGAAGTATTTGCGGAAATGCCTAACAAGGGCCTAGCAGAAGCGGCTCAGGTTTCGGTGGAACCAGCTAAAGTGTACTCTTCCGAGGAAGCGATCGCCTGCTCGATTGATAACCCAGACGACTGTGAGGCTTGTGGTTCATGATTTGACCTCGAGCATTCAATGAAAAGAACTCCGCCTCGTGCGGAGTTTTTTTGTGTTAATTCTTTGATCAGAGACTTAACGTATTGTTTTTTAGGATAATAATCTTAAATTCATAGAACCTAACAATACGAAAACATCCTATGGCAACGCGTGACGAACGAGATCGCACTACACCCGAAGCCCGACTAAGCCGTAAAGAGCGCATCGCCGCACGACGACGCGCGGAAGCGGAGCGGGATAAGGCCTCCCTATCTACGACTATTATGGTGGTGGTGTTTATAGTGGCGATTGTAGGTTTTGCTATCTGGCTCACTAGCTGAGCCGGGTTGTACCTTCGCGCTAGATGAAGCGCGGACTAACTATTATTGGGGCAGTAATCGGATGGATTTTCGGTAGAGGGCCCATAGGAGCCATTTTTGGCGCGGCCGTTGGGAATTTTGTCAGTCAGTATTTTACTTCGGATGAAAAATCCTCTCTGGGAAATGGAGGGGAGCAAGAATTTCATGCGAGTTTGCTCGTTTTAGCCTCTGTGGTGATCAAAGCAGATGGCCATGTGGATGAGCGTGAACTCCAATTTGTACGTGCCCATTTCAAGCGCTGGTTTGGCGAGGAACGTGCGCAAGAGAGTTTTAAAGCCTTTAAGCGTCTAGTCGAAGAAAAGCCATCTATACCGGAGGTTTGTGCTCAGGTGCGGCGGCGGATGAATATCCAAGGTCGGATTCAATTAGTGAGCTTTTTGTTTGGATTGGCCCATGCGGATGGCCAAATGACCCAAGAAGAGCGACAACAAATCACCCGAATTGCGGGTTTATTAGGTATACACCCCCAGGATTTTCAACGAATGGAGGCGGTCCATAAACCGGCGGCACCCAATGCGTATGCGGTACTTGGGGTAGATAGGAATGCCAGTGATGCCGATGTCAAAAAAACCTACCGCTCTCTCGTCAAGAAATACCATCCCGATGCATTGCATGGCCTGGGAGAAGATGTGGTGAAAGAAGCTGAAGGCACGTTTAGAAAAATCCAGCAGGCCTATGAACAGATCTGCCAAGAACGAGGAATAAAATGAGTTTCCGCGAGCCGATACAGCAGGAATTAACCCGATTTGATGAGTCCTTTCCCAAGGCCTTCAGCACGAAGGTGCCCTTGATGGATTTGATCTTGCGGTATGCCGTCAAACAAAAGGGCAAACGCCTCCGCCCAGCGCTGGTTCTACTTACGGCCAAAGCATTTTCGCCGGATGGGGTGAACGAGCGGGCCTATCGGGGCGCGACGTTGGTGGAATTAATGCACACCGCAACCCTCGTCCATGATGATGTGGTGGATGATGCGGCCACACGCCGCGGGGCGTTCAGTATTTCCGCCCTTTGGAAGAATAAAATTGCCGTCTTGGTGGGGGACTACATGCTCTCCCGCGTTTTGCTTTTGGCCGTGGAACACGAGGACCACGATTTGCTCAAGTATGTCAGCCGAGCTGTGAAAGAAGTGAGCGAAGGAGAGTTACTTCAAATTGAAAAGGCGCGCCGGCTCGATATAGATGAGCGGGTATACGATTCCATCATTCAGAAGAAAACCGCTTCACTCATGGCTGCTTGTTGTGCCGTTGGAGCAGCGGCCTCGGGCCAAAATGAAGAAGTAATCGAGCAATGCCGAATTTTTGGTGAGTCCCTGGGCATGGCCTTTCAAATCCAAGATGACCTTTTGGACTACCACCACTACGGCCAAAGTGGCAAGCCCACCGGAATCGATGTGAAGGAGCAGAAGATGACCTTGCCGCTAATTCATGCGTTATCCCAGTCCAAGGCATCGGATAAGCGTGCAATGATGCGCATTGTAAAGAATAAGAAAGATGATGCGGCGTCGATTGCTTTTCTGCTCGATAAGGTAAAATCCTATGGCGGGATCGACTATGCTCAGCGCCGAATGCGTGAATGGCAGGATGCCTCGCTAGAGGCGTTGAATGCGCTTCCAGAGGGCCCATCAAGAAAAGCCTTGGCAGAGCTCGTCGAATACATTGGGAATCGCGTCCGCTAAGCGGGAAGAATCGGTACCTTTAAAGCATGGGACGCATCACGGCTTCGTGTGTAGAAAAAATACTCGATTCAGTTCGAATTGAGGAAGTTGTCGGTGACTTTGTCCAGCTGAAAAAGAGCGGTTCAAGCTTTCGCGGCCTGAGCCCATTTACCCAAGAGAAGACGCCGTCTTTTTATGTGGTTCCTTCGAAACAGATATTTAAAGATTTCTCTTCAGGAAAAGGGGGCTCGGCCGTCACGTTTTTAATGGAGCACGAGCAGCTCACCTACCCAGATGCGCTGCGTTGGTTAGCCAAGAAGTTCAATATCGAAATTGAAGAAGAAGCAAGCAGTGAAGAGGCAGATGAAGCACGAAACCTGCGTGAAAGTCTGCTGAGCGTGAATGCATTTGCTGCAAAACAATTTGCCTCATGGATGTGGGAGGACACCGTGGGCCGTTCTGTGGGTTTGTCTTACTTCCGCGAGCGCGGCTTCACGGAAGAGACCATTCGACGATTTGAATTGGGTTACCATCTCGAAGGGCGCTCCACCTTTTTTGATGCCGCGATCGCAGCGGGGTACCAGGCGGAGTTCCTAGTCGGTACCGGATTATCTATTGCTCGAGAAAGCGGTGGACACGTGGATCGTTTTTGGGGCCGCGCCATGTTTCCCATTCACAGTTTAGGGGGACGGATAGTTGGTTTTGGCGGAAGAGTATTGAAATCAGATGCCAAAACGGCGAAGTATCTCAATAGCCCAGAATCAGAAATTTATCACAAGAGTCGGGTTCTCTATGGCTTGTTTCAGGCGAAGCAGTCCATCGCTCGAGCCGATCGCTGTTATTTGGTTGAGGGCTATACCGACGTAATCTCCTTGTCTCAAGCGGGAGTTCAGAATGTGGTCAGCTCTTCGGGTACTGCGCTGACGTTGGAGCAAATTCGTCTGATCAAGCGCTTGACGGAGCATGTAACCCTGCTCTATGATGGAGATGCGGCAGGAATTCGCGCCTCTTTCCGAGGCATAGATTTACTCTTGGAGGAAGGTATGCTCGTGCGGGCGGTACCTCTTCCCGCGGGAGAGGATCCAGATTCTTTGGCGCAATCCATGGATACCGAGGCACTGCAGGCCTTTTTAAAGGAGCGCGAAGTGGATTTTATCCAATTCAAGTCGGATACCCTCGTGGAAGAAGCAGGGAATGATCCCATTCGTCGCGCTGACATGGTGAAGGATATCGTTGGTTCGATTTCCAAAATCCCCAATGCCATTTTGCGTGAAGTATACTTGCGCGACACGGCGGTTCGCCTTGGGATGGAAGAACGCAGTTTGTTCTCTGAATTGGACCGTGTTCGCGCGGCGGATGTCCGCGCTGCAGAACGTGACCGGGATCGCCAAAGACACGAAGAGCCGACCTTGGTTCTTGCGCCCGCTCCGGTTGTCGATCAGCGACCTCCAGCAGTCGAAGAAGAATTGATGCGTTTGTTGTTGCTTCATGCGAATGATCGAATTCAAGGCAGTGATGAAGCTGGGGAATCTTATAGCGATGCGGCAGCCGCGGTGATCTTGGACGATTTGGCGGCAGATGACTTGACCTTTGACTACCCCGTATACGCCGAAATTCACGGGGCCATGAATGCGGCCTGGCAACAGGATGAGCGGATTATTTCGGCTGAAGTTTTTAGCCGTCACCCGGAGCCTGCGGTGGCATCCGTTGTTGCGGAACTCTTGACGGAACGCTATGCATTGGCGGACTGGAAGCGCAAGAATATTTTCATTCAAGACCGTGGAGATAACCTCTCTAAGCATGTGGAAGAGTGTATCCTTCGCTTCAAAGAGTTGCGCTTGTCTGGCATGATTCAACAGCTCAAGCTAGAATTGGAGGCCACAACAAATGAAGCCAGCCGTCTGGAATTGCTTTCTCGTTTTACCACCTTGCAGGGGGTTCGAAATGCTCTGCACAAAAAGCTAAATCGTGTTCTTTGAACCCTTTTCTGTCCTCGTTGGCTCATTGTACTTTTTGACCACGATAGTCTTTGGTATCTTGAGCCCTTTGAACGCATTCTTACCATCAAAACTATGTCTGGATCGAGAAAAACATTCTTTCTAAGAAGCCTATTTGTTCTTGCCATTATTGTTGGTCAATCAATAGGGGTCAAGAGCCAAACATGTAATGCTCAGCTTGTAAAATCTGATGCTAGTTGTTTTGGAGGAAATGATGGCTCTTTAGTTGCGGTAGCTACAGGAGCCTCTAGTTTTACATATTCCTGGAGCAATGGAAAAAGCACACAGTTTAATACCAACATTTCAGCCGGGATTTATTCAGTTACGGTAACAGGCAGCGATGGATGTTCCTATACGGCTTCTGATACGATATTTGAACCTGCTCAAATTGTAGCCAGTTCAATCAGTCAAGCGGCCACCTGCTTTGGTTCCCTAGACGGGTCCATCGATTTGACGGTCAGTGGTGGTGCGGGAGGCTTCACGTATGCATGGAGCAATGGCGCGACGACCCAAGACCTCGACTCCGTTGCTGCGGGTATTTACACGGTTACGATTACGGATAGCAATGGCTGCGACATCACCGTCGTAGATACCATTCAGCAACCATTGGCGATGATGGATTCTGTGATGGCCAATCACGTACTATGTTTCGGCGATAGCACTGGAAGTTTGGACGTCACCATGATTGGTGGAACGAGTCCTTATCAATACCAGTGGTCCACGGGCGATTCAACCTCCAATTTAATGGGTCTCAAAGCAGGCAATTACAGCCTTATGGTGACCGATGCACAAGGATGTGTGTATACCAATACATATTCGATTACCCAGCCTATCTCAGGACTTTCAGCAGTCATTACGGTGACCCAACCGCTTTGCTCTGGGGATAGTACAGGCATAATGAATGCTCAGATTAGTGGTGGGGTAGGCCCGTACAGCTTGCTTTGGAGCACTGGAGACAGTCTGAATGATATAGATAGCTTGGCCGCAGGGGTATATAACTTGACCATTACCGATGCCAATGGGTGCAGCCTAGTGGTGCAGGATAGCGTCGTAGCGCCAGCCCCATTGGCCATCAATGCGACGGTTAGCAATATTTCATGCTATGGGTTGGTCAACGGTAAAGTGATTACTGCGGTTTCTGGAGGCACAGCACCCTATACCTACCTATGGAATGGCGGTACGTTTACGAGTCAGAATATCTTAAATCGCCCCGCGGGGATATATTCACTACTGGTCACAGATGCCAATGGATGTTCCGTTTCGGATACGTTTACCATTACGCAACCGACGCCATTTAATATTACGGCGAGCCAAAGTCAAGTGCTATGTCATGGGGACTCCACGGGAGCCATTGCGCTCACGGTGACTGGCGCGACTGCCCCCTACAGCTATCTATGGAGTACGGGGGATATAACAGCTTCGGTAACGAATTTGCCTGCTGGTAACTATTCAGTTAGCGTTGGAGATGCGGCAGGCTGCTTCACCTCCTTGAATTATAGTATTACACAACCTGCCACTGCCTTGTCGGTAGTTGATTCAACCTATTCCATCCTATGCTTTGGGGATTCGACGGGTTATGTCTCCGCACTTCCTTCGGGGGGCACGGCACCATACCTCGTCATCTGGAATACGGGAGATACTGCGAGTAGTTTGACCAATTTGGTTGCGGGTACATATGTCTACACGGCAATGGACAACAATGGCTGTATGGTAACAGACACCTTGGTCCTATCGGAGCCAAGCGCCCTCGTATTGAGTGTTTCGGCTACAGATATTTTCTGCTATGGAGATAGCACGGGCAGTCTCTATGCCCAAGTCTCCGGTGGTGTCAGTCCGTATACCTATGCATGGGATAACGGCGCGACGGTGGATTCAGTGGTGAATGTCATGGCAGGGTGGCATCATCTGACCGTGACGGATAGCAATGGTTGTAGTATCATGGATTCCATTCAAATCTTCCAAGGTGCGGCTTTGGTGGATTCGGCATTCATCAGCCATAATATTTGCGCTGGGGATAGTTCAGGGTCGATACAAACGCGACTTTTTGGGGCTATCGCGCCGTATACCTATACCTGGCTAGGCAGCGGGGATACACTCAGTGCTTCGATGGGAGATACCTTGAACTTGACGAATTTGACCGCGGGAACGTACTTCCTTCATGTCGTGGATTCCGCGGGTTGTTCAACCCAGTTGAGCTATAGCATTTCAGAGCCCGCGGCCATGACGTTGGCGTTAACCGCATTGGCCACAACAAACTGCCTGACAGACTCGATTGGCGTGGCCATGGTAACCGTCAGTGGAGGAGTAGGGGGCTACAGCTATGTATGGTCGAGTGGATCCACCAATGATACGGCGAGTGGACTGTGGTCAGGTGGATTCTGGGTGGTTGTTACGGACAGCAATGGCTGCTCAGCCATGTCCGATACCGTGATCATTGGCACCTACGATGCGGATTGTGATGGCATTCCTGACACGGTGGAAACCACGAATGATGCGGACGGCGACGGCATTCCAAACTACTTGGATTTGGACAGCGACGGCGACGGAATTCCAGATAGTGTGGAAGGCGTGGTAGACACGGATGGCGATGGCATTCCAAATTATCTCGACTTGGACAGCGATAGTGATGGTATTCCAGACAGCATTGAAACTGCGGCCGATGCGGACAGTGACGGCTTGGGCAATTACATCGATTTGGATAGTGATGGCGATGGCATTACAGATGCGGTGGAGACAGCAGCGGATTTTGACAACGACGGTATCCCGAATTTCTTGGACTTAGACAGCGACGGCGACAACATTCCGGATGCAGTTGAAACGACCCAAGATTTTGACAACGACGGCAGCCCCAACTACTTGGATTTGGATAGCGACGGCGACGGTATTTTGGACTTGATCGAGACGGCAGCGGATTTTGACGGCGATACGCAGCCCAACTACTTGGATTTGGACAGCGACAACGACGGCATTCCGGATGCCGTGGAGGGCACAGCCGATGTAGATGGCGATGGATTCCCCAACTTCCTGGATTTGGACAGCGACGGGGACGGTATTCCTGATATCATTGAAGGAACAGGTGATCCCGATGGCGATGGCATTCCCAACTTCCTGGACTTTGACAGCGACGGGGACGGTATTCCTGACCAAACGGAAGGCTACTTCGACTTTGATGGCGACGGTCTGGCCAACTTCTTAGACCTCGACAGTGATGGTGACGGTATCCCAGACAGTGTTGAAACAGCGGCCGATGCAGATGGCGATGGCTTCCCCAACTTCTTGGATTTGGATAGTGATGGCGATGGCATCTTGGACAGCATTGAAACTGTGGCAGATTTTGACGGCGATGGCCTTCCAAACTACCTAGACGTGGATAGCGATAACGACGGAATCCTGGACGCAAGCGAAGGCACGGACAACGGCGATGGCGACACGCAGCCCAACTATCTGGATTTGGATAGTGACAATGATGGCATTTTGGACAGCATTGAATTAGAAGGGGACTTTGATAATGATGGCACGCCTGATTACCTAGATCTTGATAGTGATAACGACCTGCTGAGTGATGTCTATGAAGCGGGGGGCAGTGATCCAGACCAAGACGGAATCATTGGCACAGGACCAATCGCGGATGTGGACCAGAATGGCCTGCACGATGCGATCGATCCTGCCCAAGGAGGGATCGCCTTGCCCGTCCCGGATAGAGATGGCGATGGCCAAGAAGATTTCCGCGATTTGGATAGTGATGGCGATGGCATTCCGGATATAGAAGAAGGGGGTGTCGATGCGGATGGCGATGGTATTCCGAACTATTTGGATTTGGATAGCGATGGGGACGGTCTCTCTGATGCCGATGAATACGATTGGGACAATGACGGCATTTTAGGGGATGACTGTGATGGCGATGGCATTCCAGATTATCTGGATCCCGATGGCTGTAACACGGAGATTCCACAGGCGATTTCTCCCAACAATGATGGGTTAAATGACTATCTAGTCATTCCAGGAATTCTTCGTCACCCAGAGAGTCATTTACAGATTTTCAACCGCTGGGGTCACCAGGTCTACGATAGCGGTGGGCCGTACTCAAATGATTGGGGTGGTAGACCGAATGTAGGTGGATCCTATGTAACGGATTCGGATGGCATTTTGCCCAACGGAGTATACTACTACATATTGACTTTGAGCTCCACGGAGCCAGCCCAAACTGGGTATATCTACTTGAAGCGTTAAGCCATGAAAAAGACGATAATTCTTGCCATAGGGATGATGGCTGCCTCCATGGTCCATGCGCAGCAGGATCCTCATTTGGCCCTCTATGTGTTTAATCCGACGATGTATAATCCGGCCTATGCAGGGAATGCCCAAGACCCCCAGCTGTCGCTGGCGTATCGAAACCAATGGCAGGGGATTTCCGGCGCTCCCGCCACGTTGTTTGCCGCAGGGCAAGGGATGGTGACAGATGCCCTAGGAAGTGGTTTGATGATTCAATCGGATCAATTGGGCCCTATTCAAATGACCTCAGTGGCTACGGATTTGAATTATCGGATTCGGGTCTCTGAACAATCAAAATTGGCGGTCGGGCTGCGTTTAGGCATGAGCAACTACAACGAGGCTTTGACAGATCTCTATGTGACAGATCCAAATGACCCCATTTTCCAATCGGATATCAATCAGTGGCTACCTATGGTCGGCTATGGCGCCATGGTCTATGGCGATCGCTACTACTTGAGCTTTTCTTCTCCCGGAATTATTCGGAGTGCGCAGCACTTTTATGCTTCGGGAGGCTTTGCCATTCCGATCCATCCGGAGTGGGATTTTCGAATGTCCTCGCAATTCAAAATAGTGAGCAATGCTCCTGGTAGCTTAGACTTGAGTCCAGCTTTTGTTTGGAAGCGCATGTATACGATCGGCAGCACGTTCCGCCCGGGTTCAGCCATGGGGGCGTGGTTGCATGTCCGCCTGGCAAATGGAATGTCATTGGGATATTCCATGGAGCGCACGACCTCGGATTTGGCGCCTTTCGGCCCGATGTCGCATGATATTGTGCTCAGTATTCCGCTCTACCTACCGGGTAAGGCAGTCACTTCACCTCGTTATTTCTAAGGCCATGATGCGGAACCTAGTACTTTTCACCCTGCTTGTAGGCTCAAGCCTCCTTCATGCCCAACAAGCCGAAGCGAGATTAGAGCGCCTTCGAAGCAAGAATCAACACGGCACAGCGATTCAATATTTAAATCGCAGTACGCTGAAAACAGCCAAGGAATGGAATTTAGCTGGTCTGATTTATGCCGAAAGCGGTCTCGCCGAGGAGGCCGTCACGGCCTTTGACGCAGCCCGTGTCGCCAATAAGAGCGAGGCGCCATTCTCTGCGGAAGTGATTTTTTCACATGTCGACGCATTGCGCCAGCTAGGTCGAATCGAGCAAGCCGCCAAGCGCATGGACGACTACTCAAGTGCCTATCCGGCCCATCGCCGTTCGGAATTGTGGGAAAATCGAGCCGAAATTTCCCATTTGGAGCTTCCGGGTGGGGTATCCATCAATTTAGCTGGACAAATCAATTCTGACTTTGACGATTTTGCCCCATTCATGTGGGAGAAAACGCTGGTTTTTTCTTCTTCACGGCCTCAGACTGATGGATTTGAAAAAAAGGATAAACGCAGCAATGAGCCATTCATCAAGCCTTGGGTATGGGATTCAAGTAAGGTTCGGTTATTTGAAATGGGCGACAAGGCACTCATGGAAGCCTCGCCCTATCACGTGGGTCCTGTTTCTTTTGGGCCAAATACCGTGTTTTACACGAAAAATGAACTTCAAAAGCTGAATGGTCTCTTCCGTCTCCAGATGTATAGTCGCCACCGTTTGCCGGATAGCACCTGGGGATCTGAAGAGGCCTTTCCTTTGAACAACAATGAATTTAATGTCGGCCAATCTTCGTGGGATGAAAAGCGTCAGCGCCTGTATTTTGTCTCGGATATGCCCGGCGGATTAGGCGCAACAGATATTTATTACTCCGATTGGAAAGATTCGGCATGGCAATCAGCCCAACCGCTTCGGATAGCGAATACGGAAGGCAAGGAGATGTTTCCTGTAGTTTTTGGAGATAGCCTCTTTTTCGCTTCGAATGGCTTCCCCGGCCAAGGAGGGCTCGATCTGATCATGTTGAACCTAGAAACGGAGGAATGGTACCTCATGGATGATGTGAATTCTCCGGCGGATGACTTTAGCCCCTTCTTAGACGCTGCCGGCAGTGGCTGGTTTGCCTCGAACCGAAAGGCGGCCCTCGATGGGGACAACATCTTCCGCTTCCAAATCGACATGACCGCTTTGTTGGAGGAGCAAGCGAAAAAAGATTCGGCCCTCGCTGCCGAAGATGCCGCCCGCCAAGCTAGCATTGCCGTAGAAGGCGAAGTGGACTATCCTGGACTGCCTTCAAAGGCTAGTAGTTGGAAGGCTGCCGGTGGAAAATCCCTCACCCTGACGCTGCCTCCCTTGTACTACCGATACAACTGTGCGGATTTAACAGCTGAAGAGCAAGGCAAACTGGCCTACGTGGCTCAGGCCTTGCGCGAGCAGCCTGAACTGCATGTCATCGTTCGTTCTCACGCGGATTGTAAAGGAACGGAATCGTACAACTTGTCCTTGTCCAAGCAACGGCTCGGAACAGTGGAGCGCTACTTCGCGAGCCAGGGGATCACTTCCGCTCAATTTCACGGCGAATTCCACGGTGAATCTGAACCCGCCATGCCTTGTGATATGGAATGTTCGGTCTGCCCGGATGATATCCGTTGGGCGAATCGCCGAACGGAGTTCATTGTGACCAATCAGCCCCGCGCTTTTGCACCTTCTATGCCTTCCAGCGACATGGAGATAGCCCTTGTTGACGCTAAGGAAGAATCCACTGTAGCCATGGTGCCGTTGGTTCCCGCTCAGTCTAAAACGAAGGAAGTTCCTGTGAAAGCAGCCCCCGCGAAGAATCAGCCTGCAAAGGCTTCTGCATCGGGTGCAGTAGCTTGCTACTTGGTGACGGGGTCCTTCAAGACGAAGGCCCTTGCAGTTAAGCGTGTATTGGAGCTAAATAGCCAAGGGTATTCGGCCCAAACCATGGAAGTTAACGGCATGTTCCGTGTCGTCCTCCCATTGCCGGAACGCCCCAATGACGCTGAACTCAACGTCTACCGCCAGCGCCTTGGAAAGGTGTGGGTAGCGCGTCCATAAGCGAAGCCCACGGGGCTTCGCGTTTGAGGGTTTTTTCGTTGGTTTGTTGGTTCGTTCGTTGGTTTGAAGGTTCGTTTGGTGACCCATGACGTCACTCTTTAAGCGTTTAATCTCTTTTACCCTTGAACTGGGATGAGGACCTTCGCCGCGCGCCGGGACTTCACCCAGATTACCCAAGCAAACCAACAAACCAACGAACGAACCAACCAACTAGCCTACCAGCAAACAGCGCAAAGCGCCCTTTAGCCCTTATACCCCAAAAGCTTATCCAAGGTCTCCTGAGCAACTGCATGGTAGCCGGGGCGAGCCTGTTGGTAGATAATTAGGGCGAGATCCTTTCGGTTCGCCTCCACTAATGCTTTGTAGATCGGGGTCAGGAACTTTCGGCGACCCACGCGGTATAAAAACTGCGACATTTTTTCGTCCAGTGCCATGTCTCGGAAACCTGAGCGGGTGGCAAGCACCGCCCATGCAGCAAAAATCTCCGAATTGCCGGACTGAGTAAAGTGAAAGCTGCGGTCCAAGGTCATGACCTGCTCGGCTGAAAGCCCTTCCACGGCATTCATAAAGCGCAACCACTGGTGGGTATTCCATTTGTCCGTTTCTGTGGGCAAGGTGCCGTCCGAAAGAAAGCGCGTGGCCGCGGCATCCACGACTGTGAAGTAGGAAGGCTCTACCACCGGACAGTTGGAAGGTAAACCTGTTCCAAAAATCCATTCCTCCCCTCCAATCTCCTCCCACTGGGCGTCAGTTAACAAGCTCGCGCGAAGGTGTCCGATAAATCGATCGGTGGTCATGGACTGGAAGGTGTAGGAGGCGAAGTAGTCTTTCAGAAAAGCATCAAACGCTTCGCGGCCGACCGTGTGCTCGATGAGGCGCAGGAAGTGAAAACCCTTATCGTAGGCGATGGTGGTGACGCCGTCGTCCGGGTTGCGTCCGACGAGATCGATGGCCAGTTTAGTGTCGTTGGGCGCATTTTCCATGAAGTCGGCTACCTCGGCAGTCAAGTCGCTATGGGAGAGGGCTTGAAGCATGGCGGCATAGTCGGCCCCGTAGACCGCCTCCATGATGCGGTTTTCGAAGTAAACAGTAAAGCCTTCGTTGATCCAGAAGTCGTTCCAGGTGCCGTTGGTCACCAAGTTGCCGGACCAGGAATGCGCCAACTCGTGCGCAATCAAGGCGACTAAAGAGCGGTCGCCCGCGATGACCGTGGGCGTCAAGAAGGTTAAGCGTGGATTTTCCATGCCGCCAAAGGGGAAAGAGGGGGGCAGGACCAGCAGGTCATAGCGCTCCCATTGGTAGGGACCGTAGAGGGCTTCGGCTGCTTTGATAAGGGCTTCCGTCTCGCCAAATTCCCAGGCGGAAGCTTCGAGGATGGCAGGTTCGGCATATACACCGGTGCGCGGGCCCGTAGATTGGAAGCGCAAATCGCCCACCGTCAAGGCCATCAAATAGGAAGGAATGGGCTGCTTCATTTCAAAGGCGTAGCGGGAATCTTCGGAAAGGACCTGTGGATTCGAGGCGCTCATTACGGCCATCAGGCCTTCGGGGGCTTGGACCTTGGCATCGTAGGTGAAGCGAATGCCTGGACTGTCCTGCAGTGGGATCCAGGTGCGGGCGAGGATGGCCTGGCTTTGCGTGAACAGGAAGGGGTGGGTTTTCCCGTTGGTTTGCTCGGGACTTAGCCACTGCAACGCTTTTGCATCAGGGCTGGTTTTGTACCAAATAGTAATCGTGTAGGAGCCATCCACGGTTCGGTCG
>Ga0209652_1001289_pt1 | contig 20492 bp, 22 predicted proteins | sample SaaInl74LU_5_DNA_FD_184641 | JGI IMG/M metagenome (GOLD analysis project Ga0209652, IMG submission 184641) | Marine microbial communities from expanding oxygen minimum zones in the Saanich Inlet - ESP_74LU_5_DNA (SPAdes) (version 2) | ecosystem: Environmental > Aquatic > Marine > Intertidal zone... | reverse complement strand
TTGACCCCCTCGCTCTTCGCTCGGGGGAGGGTCACATGGGTCAAATCTCAATGGAAATTATACGCCTTCCCGGGTCACTTCTCAGTGGAAATCAACACCCAGACTGCCCCAACAAACTGTCCGGCACACACTGTTGGGAACACTGTGTTCACCACAGTGATTCCCCCCAAAATCCCGCCCCACGGTGGTAAAAAACTGTGCTACCTGTGTGCTACGCAGAAACTGCGTCAGCATAAAACCTAATTCATTGATTTTATTGGGAAATTTGGTAGCGGAGGAGGGACTCGAACCCCCGACACGCGGATTATGATTCCGCTGCTCTAACCAACTGAGCTACTCCGCCGTAAGCGCGCTGGAGGTATGATAAGCGCTCCCTCCCGTCAACAACAAAAACCCGCGCGGTGACGCAAGATCCGCCCGGGCAAGCACACCCTGCGGCGAAAGCGATAGAAGGCGACATGCGCTAGACCGCCACGCCCTTGGTTGCACGATCCCATTGTGCGACGACGCGGGCGGCCTTGCGCCCGACAATCGCGGCGCTGTCACCGGGCTGATACAGCGCACCACCGAGGCCGAAGCCATCGGCACCGGCGGCCAGCCATTGCCCGAAATGCTCGGGCGCGACACCGCCCACCGGGTAGATGGCGCACCCGCGCGGCAATACCGCGCGCAGGGCCGCCAACCCGTCAGGCCCGACGTGAAACGCCGGGAAAAGCTTGAGCGCATCGGCCCCCGCCTTAAGTGCGGCAAAGCATTCGCTTGGCGTCACAACGCCGGGCATGCTGACCAAGGCGCTGCGGCGCGTCTCTTGCACCACATCCGGGTCGAAATTGGGCGAAACGATCAAGCGCCCGCCAATCTCGGCCACGGCGCGGACCTGTTCGCGGGTGATGACGGTCCCTGCACCGATCAGCGCCCGATCACCCAGCGCATCGACAAGGGTCGCGATACTGTCCAGCGCGCGGTGGGTGTTCAGCGGCACCTCGATCCGGGCAATCCCGCAATCAAACAGCGCATGCCCGATATCGCTGACCGTATCGGGGGTAACGCCGCGCAGAATGGCGATCAGATTGCGGCCATCGGTCATCATGCGATCACTCCTTTGCAAGGGTCATGGCGTGAGCATGGGTCAACCCGGCAAGCGTCATTGGGTCATCATCCAAGACATGCGCCGTGACCCCTTGGGCGCCCAGTGCGCGGGCATAAAGCCCCGCCAGCGGCCGCGCGCCAATGATCGCCACATCCTGCCCCAACCAATAGGGCCGCGTCGCGGCCAGTTCCGCACCGATCAAGGCCCCGGAGAGCCGCCCGCGCGCTACGGATGGCGCCGTCGCATACAGCAACCCATCGGCCCTGATGGCGAAAAGACGCTGCGCCAAACGCCTTGGGTCGGACAGCAGATCAGCCACGCTTTCGTCGAAGGCCGCCGGATCGACCGCATCGCTCGCCACGTATTGTGCTAAACTGCTGTGCTGGGACAGGAGGGAAAAAAGCTCGCCCGTCATGGCGGTCTGGAAGCTGACTACTTCGGCCGCGCTGATCTGCACCCATTTGCTATGCGTGCCGGGCAGGCAGACGACACCATCGAAGGCCGGTGTCGCGGTCAAAAAACCGGCAAGCTGGGTCTCTTCACCGCGCATCACATCGGCGGGGCTGGATTGGCAAAGCCCCGGCATGATCGAGAGCGCGATCCGCCCATCGCGCAGGCCCGGCACCGCACTTGGCCGCATATCGGCGGGCTTTGCCGGAACCGGGCGATAATCCACCTCGCACAGGCCACCACGCCCACCGATCATGCCGCAGGCCAAGACCGGGATGCGCCCCATGCCCAACCAATCGCCGATCAGATCAAGCAGCGCCGCCTCCCAGGCATCGGGGGGGATATCGCGAGGATCGCGCTCGCGTGCGACATGGGCGCGAACGCCGCCATCGGCACCGATCGCCCATGCCCGTTGATGGGTATTGCCCCAATCCACCGCGATCCAACGGGCAAATTCAATGGTCGCGCTCATGAAAACCCTCTTTCGCTTGTCGCTGCGTGCAAGATCATCGCCATCTCACAGCGGCAGGGCCGTTGTCTTGAACACGGTCTTGAGCGCAAAGCTCGACTGCATCTGGGCAACACCGGGTAGGCGGGCAAGATGCTGGCGGTGGATACGGGCGAAATCCTCGCTGTCGCGGGCCACGACCTTAAGCAGGTAATCCGCCGTGCCCGCCATCAAGTGACATTCCAACACATCGGGCACGCGCGCGACGGCCTTTTCAAAGGCATCGAGGATCTCATCGGCCTGCCCCGATAGGCGGATCTCGACAAAGACCGTGGTCACCAGCGATACCGCCCGCGGGTTAAGCAATGCCACGTAGTTGCGGATGGCACCTGACTGTTCCAAACGCTGCACCCGCCGATGACAGGCCGAGGGCGAGAGATGCACCTTGTCGCTCAACTCGGCGTTGGTCATCCGGCCATTGCGCTGCAAGGCCCGCAAAATCGCAAGGTCCATGTCGTCGAGTGTGGGTTGGTCACAAAAATCTTGCATAAAATTAGCATTCTTCGAAGATTATTGCAGAAACCTCGCATTTCGCAGGCAAAAGATCAAAGCAATTCCACCAGCGCGGGCGCATCATCTTGGCAAGGATGAAAGGAGCTTTCCATGCTGATCGGTTGCCCCAAGGAAATCAAACCACAGGAATTTCGTGTCGGCCTGACACCGGCCGCCGTGCGCGAGGCCGTCGCGCATGGCCATGATGTCATCATCGAAACCGGCGCAGGGCTGGGCGCGGGCTTTGACGACGCGGCCTATCTTGCCGCAGGTGCCGAGATCGTGGCCACCGCGGAGGCGGTCTTCGCGCGCGCCGACATGGTGGTAAAGGTCAAGGAACCCCAAGCCATCGAACGTGCAAGGCTGCGCGAAGGACAGATCTTGTTCACCTATCTGCATCTGGCCCCCGACCCCGACCAGACGCGCGATCTCTTGGCCAGCGGTGTGACCGCCATCGCCTATGAAACCGTGACCGATGCCAGCGGCGGCCTGCCGCTTCTGGCGCCCATGTCCGAGGTGGCGGGCCGACTGGCCCCGCAGGTCGGCGCATGGGCGCTGCACAAGGCCAATGGCGGGCGCGGTGTACTGATGAGTGGCGTGCCGGGTGTCGGCCCCGCCGATCTGGTGGTGATCGGCGGCGGAGTCGTCGGCACACAGGCCGCGCGCGTCGCCGCGGGCATGGGTGCGGATGTCACGGTGCTTGATCGCTCGCTGCCCCGGCTGCGCTATCTCGATGATGTCTATCGCGGGGTGTTCAAGACGCGCTATGCCAGCACGGATGCCACGGCCGAGCTGATCACGCGGGCCGATATGGTGATCGGTGCCGTGCTGATCCCCGGCGCGGCCGCACCCAAGCTGGTCAGCCGCGCACAGCTGTCCACGATGAAGCCCGGCGCGGTGATCGTCGATGTCGCCATCGATCAGGGCGGTTGTTTCGAAACATCGCGCGCCACGACCCACCAAGACCCGATCTACGAGGTCGACGGGATCGTGCATTATTGCGTGGCCAACATGCCCGGCGCCGTGGCACGCAGCGCGACCTTGGCCTTGGGCAATGCGACCATGCCCTTCATGATCGCGCTGGCCAACAAGGGCTGGCACAAAGCCTGCGCCGATGACCCGCATCTGGCCGCTGGGCTGAACACCCATGCAGGCCAGCTAACCAATGCGGCCGTGGGCGTGGCGTTGAATCTACCGGCCACAACGCCCGCCGCCCTTCTCAATGCATGAAGACGAAGAAGGCCCGCCCAAGATAGGCGGGCCTTTCATCAGATAGAATGCGATCAGGCTTTCTTGAGCGCGTCGCGAATTTCCATCAGGATGTCCAACTCGGTCGGACCTGCGGGTGCAGCCTCGGCCGGGGCTTCTTCGGCCTCTTTCTCGGCGGCCTGCTTGATGCGGTTGACCATCTTGACCAACATGAACACCACGAAAGCGATGATCAGGAAATTGATCACGGCCATGACGAATTTACCGATGGCAAAGACAGGCGCGCCTGCCTCGGTCGCTGCGGTCAGTGAGGGGTAGGTTTCGCCGTTCAGCGCATAGAACCAGCCCGAAAAGTCGATGCCGCCGGTTACCAATGCGATGATCGGATTGATCAGATCGCCCACAAGCGATGATACGATCGCGGTGAAAGCCGCCCCGATGATGATACCCACAGCCATGTCCACGACATTGCCGCGCGCGATGAAATCCTTGAACTCGTTGATCATTTGGTCGTCCCACCAGTTACGTTGCACGGCGACCGGGCCTGTTGTCAGCACAATGGTCGCTGGCACCAAGGTGAACCCAAAGTTGTTTCAATCGCAAGAAATGATCCCAGAAAGCGAAAAGTTTTCGCTGTCTTGAGTCGGCAACGCCACAGCCCGATTAGATCGGCAACTGCCCGGTCAGTACGTAGCGCAGGATTTGCGCGACTTGCACCGGCTCATCACATGCGGCCAACGCTGCGCCATGCACCTCTTTCAAGGCATGTTGATGCTCTGGCAGGCTGACAATGATCAGCGGCTTGCCCAATGCCGCGGCATATCCCGCATCGAAGGCGGCGTTCCATTGCTTATATTGCGCGCCAAAGCGCACCACCACGATATCGGCGGTTTCAATGCCATGGCGTGTCCGGATCGCGTTGAGCTTTGCGCCCTTGTGGTCATGCCAGAATTTCGACGCCTCGGCACCCAAGATCGCCACGCCGCAATCATCGCTTGCGGCGTGATCGGTCACTGGGCCGGTGAAGGTCACATCCAGACCATCGGCGGCCTCAGCGATCTCGTCGCGCCAATCGGTGTGGATCTCGCCCGAGAGGTAAACGGTCAGCATGTCATGTCCTTTCGGTCTCGCATCATCCTGTCAGCCGCGCAGCGTGCCGCCCGAGGCCTTGGTGACCTTGTCTACGACCTTTGCCGCCACGGCTTCGATCTCCTCCTCGGTCAAGGTCCGGTCGCGGGGTTGCAACCGCACGCTCAACGCGATGGATTTACGCCCTTCGCCCAGTGAGCCGCCGATGAATTCGTCGAAAACGCGCACATCCGTGATCAGCGCCTTGTCCGCACCTGCAGCGGCATTGACCAAGACGGCAGCCTCAACACCGGCTTCGACGACAAAGGCAAAGTCGCGCTCGACCGCCTGATACTCGGCCATCTCGACCGCGCCGCGGCTGGCGCCGGTGGCTTTGGGCATCGGGATCTCTTCGGCAAAGATGGTAAAGGCCATGGCCGGCCCCTTCACATCCATCGCCTTCAGCACCTTGGGATGCAGTTCCCCGAAAACCGCGAGGCGTTTTTGCGGACCAAGGCACAAGATCCCGTGCCGCCCGGGGTGCCACCAGCCCGGCGCACCGCGCAGCGTCTGCATTTTCGTGGGTGCGCCCATGGCCGCAAGGATCGCTTCGACATCGGCCTTGATATCGAAAACATCGACCGCACGGCGGGTGCCATGCGGATCGCGGGGACCGGTCTGACCGATCAACAGCCCCGCCACCTGAAGATGCTGCTCACCCGGCTCGCCGCCATGAAAGGCGTGACCGACTTCGCATAAGGCCAGATCCATCATGCCGCGCGCCTGATTACGGGCCGCTGCACGCAGCAGGCCGGGCAGCAGATCGGGCCGCATATGGCTCAGATCGGCGGAAATCGGGTTTTCCAGCATGACATCATCTGTGCCGCCGCCGAACAGCTGGGCCGCGGCGCGATCGATGAAAGAATAAGTGACGCATTCATTGTAGCCCAAGGCCGCAGCCGTCCGCCGCCCGATCCGCTCACGCGATTGCGCAGGCGTCAAAACGGGCTTGGGCACACCCGCCGTTGCGCGCGGCAGGGGCTTTGGCTCTAGCTTGGTGAGGGACGAGATGCGCGCGACCTCTTCGACCAGATCGGCCTCGCCTTGCACATCACGCCGCCAAGACGGGACCCAAACCTCGAGCGTATCGCCGCTGCCGGTGGCCGAAAAACCAAGGCTGGTCAGGATGCGGGCCTGTTCGGCCTTGGGGATATCCATCCCCACCAGCGAGATGACACGCTTGGTATCAAGGCTGTAGCTGCGCGCCGTCTTGGGCGCGGCTCCTGCCTCGACCAGTTCGGAGGCCTCACCGCCGCACAGATCAAGGATCATCCGCGTCGCGGCCTCAAGCCCCGGCAAGGTATACTCCGGGTCAACGCCGCGCTCGAAACGGTAGCGCGCGTCGGAATGGATCTTCAGATCACGCCCCGTAAAGGCCGTATGGATCGGGTCCCAATAGGCGCTTTCCAAGAACACGGTCACGGTGTCCTCGGTGCAGCCGGTGTCTTCGCCGCCCATGATGCCTGCAAGGCTTTCAGCGCCGCGATCATCGGAGATCAGCGTATGGCCCGCGCGCAAGGCATAGCTCTTGCCATCAAGCGCCAAGAGCGCTTCACCACCCTTGGCACGATGCACGCGCAACCCGCCCTGCATCTTGTCCACGTCAAAGACGTGCAGCGGACGGTTCATGTCATAGGTGAAGAAGTTGGTCACATCGACCAAGGCCGAGATGGGGCGCAACCCGATGGCGCGCAGCCGATCTTGCAGCCATGCGGGGCTGGGGCCGTTCTTCACGCCGCGGATCACGCGGCCCGCGAAATGGGGGGCGACGTCCAGCGTATCGGCATCGATGGTAACGGACACCGGGCAGGGAAAGCTGCCTGCCACAGGCTGGGGGTCATGGGGTTTGAGTGTACCCAAGCCACGTGCCGCCAGATCACGGGCGACGCCGTGGATGCCAAGCGCGTCTTGGCGGTTGGGCGTAATCGCAATCTCGATCACCGGATCGACCTTGGCCGGGTCGTTGGTGGCCAGCCAATCGGTGAACTTTTCGCCCACCGCGCCTGAGGGCAACTCGATGATCCCGCCATGCTCGTCCGACAGTTCCAACTCGCGTTCCGAGGCCATCATGCCATGGCTTTCCACGCCCCGGATCTTGCCCACGGCCAGCGTGGTATCAATGCCCGGCACATAATCGCCGGGCTTGGCCAGAACCACCGTGATCCCCGCCCGCGCATTGGGCGCGCCGCAGACGATCTGTTTCACACCTTCGTCGGTTTCGACCATGCAGACGCGCAGCCGATCCGCATCGGGGTGCTGCTCGGCCGACTGGATGCGCGCGATGGTAAAGGGCGCAAGCCGCGCGGCGCGATCCTCCACGCCTTCGACCTCAAGGCCCAGATCGGTCAACGCCTCGGTGATCGCGTCAAGCGTCGCCTCTGTTTCCAGATGCTCTTTCAGCCAGGAGAGGGTGAATTTCATGGGTTTGTTCCTAATGTCTCGACAGCGTAATGGCAGGCAGGGTCACACCCCCGCATGCACCGCCGGCATCTGCAAGGCGCTGAAGCCGTAATGGCGCAGCCAGCGCAAATCTGAATCGAAGAACGCCCGCAGGTCGGGGATGCCGTATTTCAGCATCGCGATGCGGTCGATGCCCATGCCGAAGGCGAAGCCCTGCCATTCGCTCGGGTCGATCCCGCCTGCTTGCAGCACTTTCGGATGCACCATGCCCGAGCCCAGAACCTCGAGCCAGTCATTGCCTTCGCCCACCTTCACGGTGCCGCCTTCCCATGAACACTGGATATCGACCTCGGCGGAGGGTTCGGTGAAGGGGAAATGCGAGGCGCGGAAGCGGGTGCGCACATTGGTGCCGAAATAGGCGGAGAAGAACGATTCCAGCACCCATTTCAGATTGGCCATCGAAATGTCGCGGTCGATCGCCAACCCCTCGACCTGATGGAACATCGGCGTGTGGGTCTGGTCGTAATCGGCGCGATAGACACGGCCCGGCGCGATCACGCGGGTGGGGGCGCCATGGGCCTCCATGTAGCGGATCTGCACGGGGCTGGTGTGGGTGCGCAGCACATGGGGCGGGCGGTCGTCACCGGGCGCGCGGTGGGTGTAGAAGGTATCCATCTCGGCCCGCGCGGGGTGATGGCCGGGGATGTTGAGCGCATCGAAATTATACCAATCGGTCTCGATCTGCGGCCCCTCGGCCACGGCAAAGCCCATATCGGCAAAGATCGCGGTCACTTCTTCGGTCACTTGGGAAACCGGGTGGATCGTGCCTTGACGGCGGTGGCGCGCAGGCAGGGTCACATCCAGCCATTCGGCGCGCAGCCGTTCATCGAGGGCCGCATCGCCAAGGGCCGCTTTCTTGGCGGCGATGGCGGTCGTCACCTCATCTTTCAGCGCATTGAGCGCGGGGCCAGCAACTTGGCGTTCCTCGGGCGACATGCCACCCAAATCGCGCATCCGCAGGCTGATATCACCCTTTTTACCCAAGGCGGCCACGCGCAGATCTTCGAGCGTGGTCTCATCGCTGGCCGCACCGATGCGCCCCAGCCAATCCGATTTCAGCTGATCCAAACTGTCCATGATCCGCGCCTTTTGCCCGTCAATTCCGCGCCCTCACCTATCACGGAAGGCCGCGATTGCAAGCCGCAGGGCCTAGGTTCCATCCTTGCCCGCAAAGTCCGACTTGCGCCCCCGGATCTCAAGCGCGCGCCGCGAGCGCGTGAGTTTGCCGTTTTGGGCATAGATCGTCGTCGGCGGCGCAGCCTTTTGGCGCTTTTCGGCGACAACGATACTGTCATAGCAGCGGATGGAGTGCAGTTCCTTGGCGATGGGATCGAAAGGGAAAAGCGCGTCTTGATCGGTGTACCAGCTATGCATCCGGTCGATCATGCGCTTGGCATATTCGATAAAGCTCGCCTCGTTGCGGTAGCCGCCGCCAAAACCCGGCCAATAGGAGGTGTGGCAATCCTCGACCATGTAAACGCCCCCATCGGCCAGATGCGGCCAGAGGTTTTCAAAACTTGCGATCTGATGGGCGCAGACATGGCTGCCATCATCCAAGATCACATCGAAAGGCCCGTGTGTCGCGGCAAGATCGGCCAGAAAGGCCGGGTCGGCCTGATTGCCGATTTCAACGCTGGTGCCGGGGATTTCCAGCGCTTTGCAGGCCGGATCGATGTCGACAAAGATCAACCGCGCCTGATCGCCCAAAAACGCCTTCCACATCGGGATGGAGCCGCCGCGAAACACACCGATCTCCAAAAAGGTGACGGGGCGGCCACGAAAGCGCGTCAACTCGCGGGTATAGACGTCGAAATAATGCGCCCATTTGCTGAGCAGGCGCTCATCGGTTGTCTTGAGGTAATCGGAAAAGAAATCGGCCATACGCACGCGCCTTACACAAAGAAAAACCCCCGCCAGACCATCGCCCGGCAGGGGTTTGAATTCAAGCTTGGCCGTGCCTCAGAGTGCGGCGCGGGCCTGTGCGACGATCGCGCCGAAAGCCTCGGGCTCATGGATCGCCAGATCGGCCAGAACCTTGCGGTCAACCTCGATCCCAGCAAGCGCCAGGCCGTTGATGAAACGCGAATAGGTCATCTGCTCGTCGAATGCGCGAACGGCCGCGTTGATGCGCTGGATCCACAATGCGCGGAACTGCCGCTTGCGGACCTTGCGGTCGCGGGTTGCGTACTGGTTGGCCTTATCGACAGCCTGCGTGGCGGTGCGGAAGCTCCGCGAACGGGCGCCATAATAGCCTTTGGCCGCGTCAAGAACCTTCTTGTGGCGGCGATGGGTAACGGTTCCACCTTTGGTGCGGGACATTTTGCGGCCTCCTCAGCGGTCGTAGGGCATGTAGGTCTTGACGATCTTCGCGTCCTGTTCGGACAGAGTCGTCGTCCCACGCGCGTTGCGGATGAACTTGGTCGTCCGCTTGATCATCCCGTGCCGCTTGCCGGCCTGTGCCGCCACCACCTTGCCGGTGCCAGTCACCTTGAAGCGCTTTTTGGCGCTCGATTTCGTCTTCATCTTCGGCATTTTCGTCTCCTGTCTTCTAGAGAGCTTCGGGCGCGACTCGGCATGCCGTTTTGGCCGGCCGCACCGTTGGAGCGCGTCGCATACAGCCAAAGCGCGGGGCTGTCCAGCACCTCGCGCGGGGATTCACATCAAGGGCGGGTCGCCGGGCGCTGCGGTGAAGACGCGGATGTAATCCCCCGGCGATGATCCGGCCCAGAGCAAGAACAGGCGATGGGGATCTTCAGGGTCGATCCAAACCTCGTCGCCTGTCTCCAGACCGCGCAACTCCGGGCTGACATAGCGCACCGCCGTGCCCGCCAGCTCATCGGAGGCAGCAAGCGTCGCCTGTCGCGTCGCCACGCCAAGGATCGGCGCGTCAAAGACGACATAGGCAAAATGGCTGCTCTGGACACTGTCGAAAAAAACATAGTGGCTGGCCAGTTCAGTGCCGATGGGCAAGACACCCTCGGGCGTGCCGCCGATATCGACGGCCAACGCGCGGGTCAGCGTGATCATCTGCGCCTCGTCAAAGGCATAGAGGTTGTCATCATCGAAGTGATCTTGACCCACGGCAAACGGCTGGCTTGCATCCAGCACGATGAAACGGCCCTGCCCCGATTGCTGCAAGATCGCCCCGTCAAGAATAGCCCCCGACACCGGCACGGCACTGGCAAGAAGCAAGGCCACCAAAAGCGTGACGCGCATCTAGTTCAACACCATCGCCGCGACATGGATAAACGCCATCGGCAGATCGAAAAAAGCCAGCCCATCAGGCACCAGCGCCAGATGCACATAGCCCAAAATCCCAAGCCCGATGACAAGTGACGCGGCCGCAGCCCATGACCAACTGCGGTTGACCCACCCCGCCACAAGCGATGCAACGGCGAGTATTGCCACCAAGATGGCGATGACGATCAGGATATTTGGATCAACACTCACTCAGGGTCCGACGCATAGATCAATCGTTCTTCGCATGGTGCCACGCGCAAGATATTCGTGGAACCCTGAACATTGAAAGGCACACCGGCGGTGACGATGATCTGATCGGCCTCGGTCGCGTGGCCCCCTTGGCGCGCGATGCGCGCCGCCGAGATCACCGCCTCTTTAAAGCGATTCACCTCACCCGTGACATAGCAATGGCAGCCCCATGTCAGGCACATCCGCCGCGCCACATCGACCAAGGGTGTCAGCGCAAGGATCGGCACCTGCGGGCGTTCGCGCGCCACCAAGGCGGCGGTGTTGCCCGACTGCGTGAAACAGCAGATCGCCTTGATATCCACAGTCTCGGCGATTTCGCGCGCGGCCAGAACGATGGCGTCCGCCGTGCTGACACGCGCGACATTGCGCGAGGCTGCCATGATGGAGGTGTAATTGGCGTCGTTCTCGACCTCGAGGGCCACGTTGTTCATCGTCTGAACCGCCTCGATCGGGAAGGAACCGGCGGCGGATTCCGCGCTCAACATCACGGCGTCCGCCCCCTCGTAGAGGGCGGTGGCGACATCCGACACCTCGGCGCGTGTGGGCATCGGGCTTTCGATCATGCTTTCGAGCATCTGGGTCGCCACGATCACAGGCTTTGCGGCCGCGCGGCATTTGCGCACCAACCGCTTCTGGATCGGCGGCACGTTTTGCACCGGCAATTCCACGCCCAGATCACCACGCGCGACCATGATCCCGTCGGACACAGCCAAGATCTCGTCAAAGGCCGCGACTGCGGCCGGTTTCTCGATCTTGGACATGATCGCTGCGCGGCCCGCGGCCAGTTCGCGGGCTTCATGCACATCGGCGGCGCGCTGCACAAAGGACAGCGCAAGCCAATCCACGCCAAGCGCACAGACGAATTCCAGATCGGCGCGATCTTTTTCACTCAGCGCCGCCAAGGGCAGTACGACATCGGGCACGTTCACGCCCTTGCGGTTCGACACCGGGCCACCCGCGATCACCGTGCAATCGGCGAAATCTGCACCACAGGCATCAACACGCAGCCGCACCTTGCCGTCATTGACCAAAAGCCGCGCGCCCGGCTCGAGGGCGGCAAAAATCTCGGGATGAGGCAGGTTCACCCGGCTCTCGCTACCCGGCGCCTTGTCGAGATCGAAGCGGAAAGAGGCGCCGTTTTTCAGCACATGGCCCTCGTCATCGGCAAAGACACCACAGCGGAGTTTCGGGCCTTGAAGATCGGCCAGAATGGCGATGGGACGACCCACGGCCTTTTCCACCTTGCGGATGGCGGCGTGGCGCGCGGCAATCTCGGCATGGCCGCCATGGGACATGTTGAGGCGAAACACATCCGCGCCCGCGTCGTATAGCTTGCGGATCATATGCTCGCCATCCGATGCCGGGCCAAGTGTCGCCACGATCTTGACGTTACGGTCGCGTTTCATCGGTCGGTTCCTCTTCATCCGCTATTCGGTCAGCCAACCGCTGGATGGCTTGGACCACTTGTTAGCGCAAACATGCGCGTCTTTATTGCTCTATGGCGCAATTCCGGCACGCCGACAACAGACATGCGGCACCACCACTGGCCAAGCCTGCACGAAAGTCCTATTTCCGGCCCCTAGCAACATCACGGGTGCAACAAAGACATGACGCCAGCCTATCAGATCGAGGGTGAGGATCGCCCGGGGCGCTGGGTGGTGACATGCGATCACGCCTCGAACCGCGTGCCCGAAACAGTGGCCGGGGGCGATCTGGGCCTGCCGCCCGCAGATATGGCACGCCACATCGCCTATGATATCGGCGCGGCCGGTCTGGCACGCGCTTTGGGGGCGGCACTCGACAGCCCGGTGATCTTATCCGATTTCTCACGCCTCGTGATCGACCCGAACCGGGGCGAGGATGACCCAACGCTGTGCATGAAGATCTATGACGGATCGATCATCCCCGCCAATCGCGATGCAGACGCCGCCGAGGTCGAACGGCGGCTCGCCCTGTTTCACCGCCCCTACCACGATGCATTGGCGGGGCTTCTTGCCCGCCGCGCGGACCCGGTGATCTTGGCGATCCATTCCTTTACCCCGCAACTCAAGGGGCGCGCGCCGCGCCCTTGGCATGTGGGGGTGCTTTATGCGGGCGATACGCGCTTGGCCTTGCCACTTTTGGCCCAGCTTCGGGCGGCGGATGATATCTGTGTCGGCGATAATGAGCCTTATAGCGGGCATCTTCCCGGTGATGCGCTCGACCGGCACGGCGTGCAGCCCGGCCTGCCGCATGTATTGATCGAATTGCGCAACGACCTGATCGCGGCACCCGAACAGCAGCAAAATTGGGGGCGGCGTTTGGCACCGATGCTTGACGCGGCGCTCAAGAATGCCGAGGTCTGATAAAATCATAGGGGGAGACACCATGGACGACGCCACCCGTACCGAACTCGAAGCCGCCGCCTTTCGCCGTCTGCTTGCGCATTTGAATGCGCGCGCGGATGTGCAGAATATCGATATGATGAACCTGACAGGCTTTTGCCGCAACTGCCTGAGCCGTTGGTACCAAGAAGCCGGGGCAGAACGCGGCATGGCCATCGACAAAGAGGCCGCGCGCGAAATCGTCTACGGCATGCCCTATGATGATTGGAAAGCCCTGCACCAGACCGAGGCGAACGCCGCACAACAGGCCGCTTTCGAACAATCGAAACCCGACCATTGACCGACGCCAACCCCAACCCGGCCTTCGACTACGCACCGCCTGATACACCGCTCGACATCATCCATGTCGATGCAGAGATCATCGTGGTCAACAAGCCCGCCGGGCTTTTGTCGGTGCCGGGCAAGGCGGCGCATTTGGCCGATTGCCTGATCGCACGGATCAAGGCGGCCTTTCCGCAGGTCTTGTTGGTGCATCGGTTGGATATGGACACATCGGGGGTGATGATCTTTGCCCTCACCCCACATGCGCAACGCCATCTGGGGCAGCAATTCGAAAAGCGCCAGATGAAAAAGACCTATGTCGCCCGCGTCTGGGGCGAGGTGGCCGCGGAAACGGGCGAGATCGACCTACCGCTTTGCGTCGATTGGCCGAACCGCCCGCGCCAGCATGTGAATTGGGAGATCGGCAAACCCTCCCAGACATCGTGGCGGCGCATGCGGATCGAAGATGGCACCACACGAATGCGGCTATACCCCAAGACGGGCCGGTCCCATCAGCTTCGCGTGCATATGCTGGAACTCGGCCATCCGATCCTTGGCGATCCGTTTTACGCAACGGGGGCGGCGCGGGATTACCCGCGCCTCATGCTCCACGCCGAAAGCCTGAAGCTACGGCACCCGGACGGCGGGTTGGGGAGGGTGTTTCGTGCGCCTGTGCCGTTCTAAGCGTCGCCGCATGCGCGGCAAGCCATAGCGCATCGAGATCGGCCAAGGCCGTGGCGTCGAACCGATCCGCCTCTTGCCAATAGCGGCCCGAGGGGACGACGTAATCCAATTCCGCCTCGCGCGCCTTGGCGATCCCAACGGCGGATGCATCGGTCAGCAATGGCGCGGCATTGGCCAAGTCATCCAAACCCGCCCGCGGAAAGACCAAGCGGCTGTCCTGCATCGACAGGTTCACACAGGCGCATCCCTGTTCCGCCGCCAAAAGCTGTAGTCGCGCGGCCTTGGCCTCAAGGCTTTGCAGGGTGATATCGGCGCGCAGCGGATCGGCGGTGCCTGTGCCGTAGAAATGCGTGCGCCCGGTCGCTGCATAGACCATGTCACAGCCGAAAAACGCCATAACGCGCGGTTTGAGCGCGCCAAGCGCCCAATAGCCGGCGGTAAAGGCCATCGTGCCGCCCGCATAGATAAAACCGCCATAGGCATTTTGGATGGGCACATAATCATCGGCCACGATCCGCGATTGATCGGGGGCCAAGGCGGGTGGGCGATGCTCTGGCGGAAAATCCTCGGGGTGGATCGACACATCCCAATCAGGGCGCAGGCGCCATGCATTGTTGATCGCCACGATCTGATCAAAAACAGACCTGTCCCAGCCGCGCACCGCAATGGCCGCTGGACCACTGCCCAAGATCAAGACCACAGGCCCTGTTATTTCTGTGTTTTCCGTCATCTGTGCCAAAGATAGGCGGCAGAGGTGACAGGACCACGACAAATTTCCGCAGCGCGGCAGAACCTTACGGCAAGCGACGAGAAAACAGTGATTATTCCCAATCGCTGACGGTTTTCACCTCGAGGAATTCATGAATGCCCCAAACGCCGCCCTCACGGCCGCTGCCTGATTGTTTCATGCCGCCAAAGGGCGAGCCCTTGCCGAACCCCTTGCCGTTGCATTCCACCATCCCCGAGCGGAGCCGCCGCGCAACCCGGTGAAGGCGGTCTTTGTCGGTGGTCTGGAGGTAATTGGTCAGCCCGTATTCCGTGTCATTGGCCATCGCGATGGCCTCTTCCTCGGTGTCGAAAGGGGTGATCGACAGGACGGGACCAAAAATTTCCTCGCGGTAGATGGTCATGTCGGGGGTCACATCGGCAAAAACCGTGGGGCGCACGAAATAGCCGCGGTTCAGATGCCCGGGCCGCCCGGTGCCGCCTGCGACCAGCCGCGCGCCTTCGTCGATGCCGGTCTGGATCAGGGCTTGGATCTTGTCGAATTGCATCGCGGACACGACAGGGCCGATCCCGCGCCCCGCTTGATGGGCGTTGATGACCGGCGTTTCCTCGGCCGCTTTTGCGGCGATCTCGACGGCGGCGGCGTAGCGGTCGCGCTGCACCAGCATGCGCGTGGGCGCGTTGCAGGATTGCCCCGAATTGCCGAAACACCGCGCCACGCCGCGCTTGACGGCCTTTTCATCAGCATCAGAGAAGATGATATTCGCGCCCTTACCGCCGAGTTCTAGGCTGACGCGCTTGATCGTATCGGCCGCCGCCTTGGAGATCAGCCGCCCGGCCCGCGTCGATCCGGTGAAGCTGACCATATCCACATCGGCATGCACCGAAAGCTGGCTTCCCACGCCCGGACCATCGCCGTTGACAAGGTTGAACACGCCCGGCGGCAGACCTGCCGCATCGACGATCTCGGCAAAGACCAAGCCCGATAGCGGCGAGATTTCCGAGGGTTTCAGCACCATTGTGCAGCCCGCCAAAAGTGCCGGTGCCACCTTGAGCGCGATCTGGTTCATCGGCCAGTTCCACGGCGTGATCAGGGCCACCACACCGATGGCTTCATGGAAAATCCGCTCACCCGGCGCATGGGGGCCGAGGGGGCGTTCCCAGTCCATCGCGCGCGCGGCAGCAAGGAAGGCCTCGAAATGCCAATCGCCAGAGGTCACCTGCTGCTGGCGCGACCAATCCAGCGGCGCGCCCATCTCGGCGGTGATAGCTTGGGCCATGTCCTCGGACCGCTTCAGATAGGCCGCGAGAATACGCTCCAACGCGTCGATCCGCTCGGCCACGGGGGTGGCGGCCCACCCGTCGAAGGCGCGGCGCGCGGCGGCAACGGCGGCATCGGTATCAGCCTGATCGCCGATAGAAATCGTGGCGCAGACCTCTTCGGTCGAGGGATCGATCACCGCCAGATCGCGCGGGCGGGCCGGGGCGACCCAACGCCCGTCGATGTAGAAATGGCGGCTATGGTCCATGGTCATCTCCCTTGTACAAGCGCAACCTGTCATCCCCGGCCACACGCTTCAAGGCGGCAAGGCGACACTGGAGCGAACGCAAACGACTTTCTGACGGGGGCGAAGGGGCGAAATACCCGGCCCGAACGCTGCGCTGCGGCGGAATGTCTCGCCGGTTTTTGGAATGATTCCAGATTTAGCTGATGAACCTGTCACACGATGCCCCTATCTCTGAATTGATTGACAACGCAAATCAAAAGGAGCCGACCATCATGGGCCTGCGCATCAACGATATTTTCCCGAACCTGACTGTTGAGACAGATCAGGGCAGCTTTGCGATGCATGATTATCAGGGCGAGCATTGGCTGATCTTGTTTTCACACCCCAAGGATTTCACCCCAGTTTGCACCACCGAGTTCGGCGCGGTCGCGCAGTTGGCCGATGAATGGGCCAAGCGCAACACCAAGGTCATCGGCCTATCCGTCGACAAGGCCGATGAGCATGTGAAATGGAAAGCGGATATCGAGGCCATCTCGGGCGCAAAGGCAGGGTTCCCGATCATTGCCGATGACGATCTGACCGTCTCCAAGGCGCTCGACATGCTGCCCGCCGACGCCTATCTGCCCGATGGTCGCACCGCCGCCCACAGCGCTAGCGTGCGCGTCGTGTTCATCGTCTCGCCCGACCACAAGGTGCAATTGATGATGTCTTACCCGATGTCGGTCGGCCGCAACTTCGCCGAGGTGCTGCGCGCACTTGATGCTCTACAGGCCACCTGTGGCGTGCCAATCGCCACCCCCGCCAACTGGGTCCATGGGCAAGACGTGATCGTGTCGCTCAGCCTCGACAATGACGCGGCGCGCGCGAAATTCGGCGAGATCGACGTCAAACTGCCCTACCTGCGCACCACGAAAATGCCGGGCTGATCACAAGCGACACGCCCCCTTCAGCAGCAAAAAGCCCCGGTTTCGCCGGGGCTTTTTCACTGAAAATCTGGCCTGTGACAGCTCACGCCTGCGGATAAAGGAACGCCGTCACGCCGACATCGACACTGTCATACAGGTCGATCACATGGGCATTGACCATCCGCACGCAGCCCGACGAGGCCGAGGTGCCAATCGACCACGGCTGCGGCGTGCCGTGGATGCGCAGATAGGTGTCGCGCGACCCTTCGTAGAGATAAAAGGCGCGCGCGCCCAAGGGGTTCTCCGGCCCGCCCGGCACACCGCTGGCAAACTGGCCGTAAACCTCCGGCTCGCGCGCGATCATGCTGGCCGTGGGCGTCCATGAAGGCCACTCGGCCTTGCGGCCAATCCGAAAGGTGCCGGGGATGTAAAGCCCGGGCCGCCCGATCGCCACGCCGTAGCGCATCGCGGTGCCATCGCTACCGATATGATAAAGATAGCGTGCGCGCGCATCGACGTGGATATCGCCAGCGCGCAGCCCTGCCTTATGCTCCACCCGTGTCGGCATGAAACGCGGGTGCAGACCCCAAGGGTTATTGGCATTGGGGTCAGGATCGGGGCGCGTCACCTGCGCATCGAAGCCAACGGAATCCTGTGCAGCAATCGGGCCGGCGATGGCGCCCGAAAACAACGAAGCACTGGTAATGATGAAATGCCGGCGCGTCAGCATGACCGCACCTCCTCCTGCACAGTCGAGAATCGTATTCAAACCACGTCACTTTTGCGGTCTGGGGCGTCTGTGGACAAGTCACTTGTGTGTCAGATTCCCGATCCACCACAGTCGAAAAGACCGATCAGCGGCACAAAAACTGTGGAAAAATCCAAGTTTCATCAAATTGCAAAAAAACCGTTACCTTGGATTTCTAACGCATCCTCGGCCGTTTTCGCCGATTAATCTCAGCCAAGGAAGCAGAAGCGATGAAAGATATCGACATTCACAGCCTGTCCGCCGACGAATGGGACGAGTTGAAATTCCCCCGCCCCGAAGTTCAGGAATTCGACCGCGTGGTCGAACGCGCGATCTCGCGCCGCGGTTTCTTGGGTGGTGTTCTGGCCTTTGGGTCCGGCGCTGCCGTCATGGGAACCGGCCTTTTGAAAGGCACAACCGCGATGGCGCAGCCCGCCTCGCGCTTCCCCTTCACGCCGATCGCGGCGCAGACCGACAACACCATCCATGTCCCCGAGGGCTACAGCTGGAAAACGCTGGTGCGCTGGGGTGATCCGCTGTTCTCGGATGCCGAGGGTGACTTTGACCCGCAAAACGGCGTGCCGGTCGCGATGTCGGACCGCGTCTTTGGCGAGAACACCGACGGGATGGAGTTGTTCAACGTCGATGGCCGCGAAATCATCGCGATCAATAGCGAATATGTGAACCCCGAGGTCAACCTGCCCCACACCAGCGACGGCATGCCCACCTCGGCAGATGACGTGCGCATGTTGCAGAACTTCCAAGGTGTCAGCGTCATCGAGATCGCCGAAGGTGCCGATGGTTGGGCCGTTGTCGTCGACAGCCCCTACAACCGCCGCATCCACCACAATACGCCAATGACCTTCTCCGGCCCCGCCGCCGGTCACGACCTGCTCAAGACCGAGGCCGATCCGACCGGCATGGCCTCGCTTGGAACCTTCAACAACTGTGGGTCGGGCCGCACGCCGTGGGGCACCTATCTGACCTGCGAAGAGAACTTCAACGGCTATTTCGGTGCGACGGCCGAGGTGACGGCGGGCCGCGCCGTGCTCGATGGTTTCCGCCGCTACGGCGTCAACACCGCCGTGGAGCCAGGCCGCTACAACTACCACGGCTTCGATCCGCGCTTCGATGTGGCGACCAACCCCAATGAGCCGCACCGCGCGGGCTATATCGTGGAAATCGACCCGGCCAAGCCCGACAGCACGCCGATCAAGCACACGGCCCTTGGCCGTTTCAAGCATGAGAACGCCGCCTATGGCATCGCCGCCGATGGCCGCGTCGCCGTCTACATGGGCGATGATGAGCGGGGCGAGTTCATGTATCGCTGGCTGAGCCGTGATGTGTATGTCCCCGGCGGCGATACCTCGACCCTGTTGGTCGATGGTGAGCTTTCGGTTGCGGTGTTCGAGGATGACATGTCGGGCCGTTGGGTGCCGCTGACACCCGAGACCACCGGCATGGACGCGGCCCATATCGCGGTCTTCACCCGCATGGCGGGCAGCCGCGTGGGTGCGACCACGATGGACCGCCCCGAATGGATCGCGGTGCATCCCAATGCGGCCGAGGCCTATTGCTGCCTGACCAACAACTCGCGCCGTGGCACCCTGACCGATGCAGGCACGGTGCGCACCAATGCGGGCGGCGACCCGATGACGGTCAACGCGGTCAACCCGCGCGACACCAACCGCTACGGCCAGATCGTGCGCTGGCGTCCGGCGGGCGGCGACCACGGCGCCGACAGCTTCGCCTGGGATCTCTACGTCATGGCGGGCAACCCCACCGTGGCCGATGGCGCACAAGCGGGGTCTGCCAACATCAACGAGGGCAACCTGTTCAACTCGCCCGACGGGATGGTGATCGACAACACCGGCCTGATCTGGATTCAGACCGACGGCGATGACAGCAACGAAGGCCATTTCGCCGGCATGGGCAACAACCAGATGCTGGCGGGCGACCCGGTCACGGGCCGGATCGAGCGCTTCCTGACCGGGCCGAACGGCTGCGAAGTCACCGGCCTGTGCTGGTCGTCCGACCGCCGCACCATGTTCGTGGGCATCCAGCACCCCGGCGACAATGGCGGCGACTGGCCCGACCACGGCGGCTCGCTGGCCCGTTCAGCCGTGATCGCGGTCAAGCGCACGGATGGCGGCTTGGTGGGCTGACCCCTCTGCAAACTCGTAAACAGTAATCAGCGCCGCGCCCCCGGAGAAATCCGGGGGCGTTTTTTATGGGGCGGCCCGAGGGGCTTTCTGGATGGCAGGTTTGAGCCCAGAGTGACCGATGCTGCGTTAGGTATGAATGACTGCTTTTGTGTGAGACAACTCCTGACGCAATACCAGTTGGTCACCTTAAGGAAAGTCTGATCAACGGCTTCGGCTGCGCCGACATTGCCGCTTGAGGGCACTATGAGGCCAGACAGGTACCGTTTCCAGTGATTTTCGCGCTGT
>Ga0209652_1001285_pt1 | contig 20534 bp, 21 predicted proteins | sample SaaInl74LU_5_DNA_FD_184641 | JGI IMG/M metagenome (GOLD analysis project Ga0209652, IMG submission 184641) | Marine microbial communities from expanding oxygen minimum zones in the Saanich Inlet - ESP_74LU_5_DNA (SPAdes) (version 2) | ecosystem: Environmental > Aquatic > Marine > Intertidal zone... | reverse complement strand
GCCTGATTGATAAAGTACTGTCATAAAGATAATCAGGCTCTCTCTAGTCATCCAAATTGGCAAGTCTTTCTGCCTTGATTGATTCCCACTCTTCCTCCAACACGGCTGTCATTGCAGCCATACCCGATCTGTATCCTTGTTTGGTTCCAGCTCTATGATATTTTCGACAAGTGGCAAAGACGTCAGGCTTCGGATCTACAGATTGAAACTTGGAGCAATGCTCGTGAGCGAGAACTCCTACATCCTGAAACACATCCTCTTCCGTTACATGCTTTCGATGTTTACCTTTTCCGTCCGTCTTGCCTCTACAGCCCAACGCCGTGGAGGCAACATGTGCTTGTTGGCATCCATGAATGCAAGACTGGTGCATCGTTTTGCGCTGGATCGAGTTGCGTTCTGATTGACATATATCAGTGCACTCTTGACGAGAATTCACACGAGCTTCGCATTCAATCCAGTGCATTTCATGTGTTTGTTCCAGTGATCGTCGCTGGCTTAATATGTTGTTTTTGTTTGTAGTGTGAACGACACCAAAACATGCAACCAACGCCAGAACAGCAATCGCAATACATTTTATCAACCTGTTGTGTCTCTTTTGACGATTCTTCCAGTAAACACTGGAACTATCAGCATAAATCGATGACATTCTTTCATTAAGACTTTTTGTGATTTCCGTTTTTCACTCCACTGTCTCTGAAGTCTTTTTCTGGACATTCAAATTTTCCGCATAACTTTGAATTCGCAATTGCCGATGGTCTTTGCATGGACTTCTACAAAGTCATTCACTTTCACGTCTTCAAATGGAAAGAAAGCAACATCACGAAATTGATTGGTATCTACTGTCATATCCACATGCGTCAATTGAACTTCCATAGCGTCAGGATGTCGCAATGCTTCTTTGTAAATCGTTTCTCCACCGGCAACCCAACAATCAATCGAGTCATCGTGATCATTACAGGTATTCGATTGCTCTGTCCTCTTGCGCTCTTCCAATCTCGCAAGCTCCAGCGCTTCTTCAAATGAACTTGCCAGCAGTAACTCGAGTGCCAGGTGTTCACTGCCACTCGCAACTCTTGCTTTGATCAAGTCTTCCTGATTCATTGATTGTGAAACTACTACACAAGCACGACAGTGTCGTATGTGTGGCAACAGTGCCAGAGAAGGATCTTCAAGCCCAAACGTTTTCCTACCGACTAACAACACTTTGTTCCGAGTGAGATTGACAAAGTGATTCCAATCTTGTGTGAGATTCTTCCACGGTAGTGAACCATCCACTCCTATAACTTTATTGTTTGTCATGGCGGCTACAATTCCAAATCCATCCTCGTTCTTGCGCAGTTTATGTCCGCTTCCATTCTTTTTGGTCGATGATGACAAGCATCGCATGCAGCAATGTCGCATTAATCTAGAAGCAGATATGCTGCTCCGACGATGTATAAGTAAGGCATTCATTTAGGAAATAACTGAATGCAGCACTGCTCACACGACATTGATAGCTTGGAGCCAGGAGCCACCCTTACCTTCCGCCAGTCATGATAGAGGCAGCTGCATCGATGCCTCATGCATCCAATGCTCTTTGCTCTTTATGTCCCTATCTTCTCCTCTCTCTCTTCTTATGCGTTCTCCGGAGTACGATTCCGATTTCGATTCGCCAGAAATCTTTGCCTTCAATAAAAACGGGCGCAAAAAACAACCATGACATCCAAGACAATTGCCGTGTTCCTCCTTATCAATCTGTTCGCCTCCGCGGTGCAGGCCTTCGTCATTCGCCCTGCGACTGGCATCCACAAATGCAAGATCAATGCGCCCATTTCGATTGGAAATGCTCTTTCATCTCCAACAATAAGTAGACCACGTAAAAACACTTCCCTGCAGATGGGCTACCAATTACCACCGTCACCACAAGGACCAAAGGGACCCCTGGATGAAATCAAAGCCGTTTTACCGACAATAGGAACTGCTGTGCTAGTTGGCCTCTTCTTTGCATCACCACTCGGCGGAGCATTCTTCGCCATAACAAATACTCTCTTCGTTTTGGCATTTGTTACTCCATTTCTTTTATTTGCTGGGTTCCAAATCTGGAGCGCTTTGTACACAGTAGAGGCTCCCTGTCCGAGCTGTGGGCAACTCCCTGTTAGAGCTCTAAAAAATGGGGAGCCAACAGTGTGTCTGAACTGTGGAGCTTTTTCGAGAGCCAACGAGAAGGGCGATGGGCTTGAACTGTGTAACAATCCATATGACATGATGAATGAGGGAGGAGGAGGTGGTAGTTTGTTTGATAGCTTGTTCGGAGGAATGGGAGGGGGGGATGGAATTTCAGACTTTGATGTAATGGGCAGTGGCAATAGTAAACAAGAACAAGCCAAATCAAAGAAGCAGGGAACAATCATTGACGTAGAAGTGGAGAGAGATTAAATAATGCTACCACTTGAAATCAAGAGCTAACCACAACGAAGCGCAGTAGAAAAAGCTAGATAACCAACTTAAGAAGGAATGATTACGCATCTTTATAAATAATGAAAATGGAATGATTGAAACCATTCAACCATTGACTTTTGAGAAATCACATGAGTAACTGGACTTTTCCTTCTGCAATCAACTCTCTCACTTTCTTGTACATTACAATCAAGAAAGCTCCCGCAGGATGAGCTTGCAAGTTATCTCCATAGTCATCGTCGTCGTCCTCTTCCTCCTCTCCTTCATTCAACACATTCGGTTCACCACTGACATCAATTTCAATAGGTTCAAGAGTACGGCAAAATACAAACTGCTCCAGATCAGGGGAATCAATCATTTCTGGATCATCAAGTTTCTTCCATCCTTCTGCTGGCATGTGATTGAGAACAGTTCTCTGGTAGTGTTTTTCAATAAGCTCTCCATACTGGCGAAGATATGCCACTTCCTCCTCTGTCATACGATCAACCATCGTTCTATTATGCAGTGCGTGATTCTCAATTTTGGCCATTCTCGTCCTTGCCAAATCCACCAGCATGAATCGGGTCCTATCTAAATCCATTTTGGTAATTTGTGCCACCAGTGATGCTAATTCCCCGGAAGCTCCCCCGTCACGTGATTGGCGCTGTTGCTTTGAACGCTGGAACAAGTCATCCACTGTTTCCTCCTGACCTTCCAAGACGTCGACATGTATAGATACTATTTCGTTATCATTTGGCATGAGCTCAGGAGAGGCAGTTTCATTGGTCCAGAGTGATTTTAATTGTTCGTAATCAGGGTCTAGGATTCGTCCCCCTTCCCCATCGGCGTCTTCACCAGTTGTTTCATCTTTTTCATCCTCTAATTTGCGCCGTTGTGCTACCGCTGCGGTAAGTGCCGATGGTACACTACTAGAGCGCTGATTGTCATAATTATCCAAATCGTCCTCGCCGTCGTAACTCTGGTCTTCATTGTTCCCGATGCTCTCATCGTCATTGTTGATTTCTTCTAGGAGATTGCCAAGGTCAGCCATGGTGTAGTGAAAATGCAAAATTTAAACGAATATTCTCTCTGTCGACTGATGTGTACAAATCAGTGCGATATATGTCTATTATTTGTGCAGAATCAAACGAAGGGAACGGTACATTGATTCTCTCCGTCGGTTTATTATTTGAACGCGGTCGGTTGATTTGATTATGATAGTTGTACAACATTTATTACAATCAATGCAATGATCAAAAAATGTGTCCGCCCATTGTCCTGCGGCGTCCTTTTTTGCTCTTGGAATATCTGCAACAGTTCCACATGCGTGGGAATCAGTACTTTAATTACACCCGCCTTATCATTCTTGCACCAAATAAAAGCTTCTGCCGCTCTTCATCACATCTTATTGTATGTACTCAGGGCAGTAGGCAAATCATCAGTAAATAAAATGTCAGACAGCGGATCAGAAGAATCGGTATCATCTAAAGCGGAAAAGGGGTTGCCTCAGATCCAGTGAGTGTCAACAGGCCAAACCTTTTGTACAGTACACATAAGAAGTTATTCTCACATCTTTTTTGTAAAACCTACATTCGATTAGGAATGGTGAACCTCAAACGTCACCGGCTGAGCTGACTCGAGGCTGCTCCCGCTGGCTCAAAGCATCATATTCCTTTTTATATGTGGAGGTATCTTCGCTCGTACTCCTGTTTGCTTGTATAGCACTGTGGTCTCCAACACCGTGGATGAAGTATGCAATATCTGTAGCAAGCATTTCCTTCGGTATATGTCTAATTCTGCAGACAATGGAGTTTTTGCAGCCTGGGTTTCTAGAGAAACCCATGGTAGGAGAGCATTCGTCTGAGAAATTGTGCAGCGTGTTCCTCTTGCTGTGGTGGATATTTGGGACGGGCTTCATCACATTTAAAGGTGAGTAGATTATGCTGGTCTATGTTTTTGTCGAAGCGTGTCTCTATCTCACATTCACACACGCAACAACTATGTAGGTCCCTTCATTTTTACATCAAACGGATGGTTTGGTGCTTGGGGTGGTCTTATATCCTCGTGCCAGTGGTGCATTGGACTCGACTTTGTCTCGTATGATTCCCAATCAAGAGAAGTGAAATACCTGATGAACCTAGTATTGTTATCAATAGTTACAATACTTGCTTCCATAAGCCCATTGCGAGAGAAAACACGCAACTTTGAAGGCGCTGGGTTATCGATTGCAGCTGGAGCCATCACTTTGATAGTTTGTGCGTATCTGATTGGGATGTACAAAGAAATAGCGAAGAATGTCATGAAGCTCACAGCTGTTCTACTGTTTGTGTTGTGGGTGATCACTGCTGGGATATGTACCTACATCGGACCGTTTCTGATTACTGGCAATGGTTTCTTTGCGGTTTGGCTGTCAGCTCTATGTGCATTGAAGATCGCGATTATTGAACGAAATGATTGAATGAGATGAATGACAAATATTTAATGTATTACTGTATAACCTCTAATTTGCTCAAAGCAATCACACAATCTCATCTTCTCGAGAAAATTGGTGATTGGCGAAGAAAACCGCAACAATGAAACCTCCCCACGTTGCAAAGTATCCGTTTCCTGTATCTCGAAAGGGGCCATCAAACGTAAGCACACCTGCTACTGTAGCCCAGATGATAAACATGATGGCTGCGTACAGCTTCAACATTTGGATCGGGATATCATCGTACTTTTGAAGAATGAACAGAGTTGAAATGAATGTAAGAATACCAGCTGTCAAGCCCCAAATAGCATTTCCGTTGTAATAAAATCCAATCTCTGGAATGGAGGCAAATAATGTCACGAGACCACAAAGAAGAGAAGAGGACGCCAATTTTCGGCCTTTCTCCGCTTCTTCTACTTTACTCCTAAAAGACTCCGTGTTTAGAGCCCAATCTAAGATTCGTTTGGGAGGAAATATATTGTCAGCCCAGTGTTTAAATTAGAATGATGGACACAAATCATGCAAATATGCATTCATCACAAATACTCACGTGTGGCGAACAGAAAACCCGCCCAAGCAGAAAAATATCCGTTTGATGTTGTTGTAAATGGTGACTTAAAGGTAATGATTCCAGTGCCGATACCCCACCACAGGAACAGAAACAAGCTTACACCCTTTTCAGTTCTGTCTAGAAACCCTGGCTGGACAAACTCTCCTGTTTGAATTATGAGGCACAAGCCTAACGAAATGACTGCCACCGACAAGGAGTATGCCTTGTAAGAATCGCCGCTGGTCCAAACACCCAAAGTAGAGAACAACAGCACCAGTGAAGCAACTTCCACATAGACGAAAGCCCTAGCAACCTTGGCCCACGCCTGAGTAGTAGCCATAATTTCAGATGGACTGGTTTGAGCAGATGGTCTCGGCTCTGGAGTCGAGACCACCACTTCTTCAACCTCGTCGTCGCTGCCTTGGTCGCTGCTCATAGTTTGCTTTGCTCTTTGTTTATAGACCTCCTCTCGGCTTTGTTATGGGCCCCCAATATGTCTCCGACACTATCATCATGCACTCACACTGTTGGCGGCGCGTCGGCGGCAAATTTGAATTGATGTCGAGTTCGGATTCTATCTTGACTCGACTCTTTCAAGAAGTTCATTAAAATGACGAATTCATAATATGTAGCTTGATTGACGCTTGCAAATAAAAATGAGGACGCAGCATTAAGTAATGAGAGAGACAGCCTGGATCGGCCACCCCCTGTACAATATATTGTTCTGCTATTGATTGCTGCATTTGTGAGGGCGACAAATCTAATTATTTTCTAATTCGAGTGTAGCAATTTTCTCAGTGCCATAAAAGCACAAACAAACAGCACAAACAAACAGCACAAACAAAAATGTCCCGCTGGCTCAAGAACGTTAATGCTCTTCTTGAAAATCTCGACAATCAAGTCGAAGAAACGGTTGAAGAACATCGTTTCAACCGTTCACTTGATGGTGAAGTTGATGCTGATGGGAACGAAGGAATTGTTGGAGATGCATCCGAAGAGGCTCAGGGTGTAGAAGATATTTTGGCAAAGAGGGGGCTGTTGAGTGAAGAAGACGACGAAATTGTTGATGATAACGTCAATGTAGGCTCTGGTACCGATGATACACCAGCTACATCTGGAGATAATGCTGAGTATACTAACAGCCACGATGATAAGCTTCAGGGCGAGGAGGAGCACTCAGACACAAGTCCAGCTGCTGTAAAAAACGATGAGGAAGAACCAAAGTCGGACGTTAAGGAGGAACACAATGTTGATGAGAAAGGAGTATCTCAATCCGATGATGCTGATGTTGCAGATCCTAGTAGTGGAGGTGTGGAGGAGTCAGAAACGCCTCCAGAAGTGCCTCCAAAATCAAATCCATCCAAAATAACAAACAAGAGTGGTACAGAGAACGCAAAACAACAGCCTCCACCCGCCCCATCATCTTCCAATACTGCTGTGGGGGCTGTTGCTCCAAATAGTAATAATAACAGCACCATCAATGCCGCATCAATGAAAGAATTGCGCAAATTAAGGCGACATGTACTCCAACTCAATGCAGACCTCGAATCATCAGAACGCGAAATTGAAGCTCAGCGTCAAGAACTCGATCGTGCAGCTTCCCGTATGGAACGCGATCGATCTCGTCATAAGCAAGAGAAGGAATCGCACGATACATCACACAAGGCTGAGATAGCTGCTTTGACTGCTGCTCATGAAAGGGCACTTCAGCAGTTAAAGGACTCTAATGAAACGGCAATGCAAGACATGGAGGCGAGAGTCGCGAGAGCAGAGCAACAGAGAGCCAAGGAGGGGGGAGAGAGGGATGCAGAATTGGCAGATGCGCTGGAGAGGGAAAGGGGTGCTATAGCCACAGCTTCAAGACTACAGGAGGAAAAATCAACGATTGATGAGAGGATTGCAACTTTATCTACTGAAATCTCGAGGTTGGAGACACGATTGGAACATGCCACTTCCCAAATGGAATTGGCATCTGAGAGGGAGAGAAATGCGGAAGAGCAGCTGGACAAAGCTTTGACTTTGCATGCAAAACAACTTGGGGTGAGGCAGAAGAGAGAGTCAGAGTTGGAGCAGACAGTTGCAGACCTTGGAGCCGCCCTCGTCGTGGCAAAAAATAAAGTCGAGGCTGGTATGAAGGCAGGGATGAACAACATCACCGAAGGAATAATTTCTAGTGAAGATGAAGATCTCAAGGCTCAGTTGCAAGACTCAGAAGATGAAATTGAAACGCTTCGAGCTCAGCTGTCCTTAGAACGCCAGAGATGCTCTACTCTGCATAGCGAATTGCAAGATTTGTCAAAGGAGCAGGCCGATGAATTGTCTGGTGCTCACGCGAGACAGAGGCAGTATGAAAGGAAAATTTCAGACCTAACAACCACGGTGGCAAAGTTAGAATCGTCCAGACGATCGATGCGTAGTAATGTCAATGATTCTCTAGAAGATATTGACCTTTCAGACGAAAGATGCACAAGTTCGACTGATCTTCAACACCCTGGAGATGAGAAGAAAGAGACCGACCACCTCAAGAAGCAGATCGCGTCACTTTCTGAAAAGATATTTGAGCAGCAATCAAAAATTGATCGTAGTCGGGCACAAATATCCACAATGAAAAATCGTCTCCAGGCTGCCGTTCGACGAGCTGATACAGCTGAGAAAGCGCTGGAAGATGCAAACCAACGCTTGATTATGATGGACGCACCTTCAACTGAAGGGTCTGCTTTGGCCGGGACGGTATCATCAACCGATGAGGAAATGGGAACGAAACTCCGCCGTAGACGTGATCCCACGAGGCGAAGGTTCCAGAGAAGTTCTCAAGTGGAATCCATTCGAAGTGCACTTGGTCTTCACCATGGTCGCCTTCCAGCAGGAGGTTGTCAAGAAGGAATGGCCCAATTACTTGACACAGTTGACACAATTTCAATAGACCTTGGAGGCCATTTTAGACACTCACCAATATCTCGATTGGCATTCATCGGTTATTTGGGAATTCTGCATATGTGGGCGTTCTTTTTGATAGTTTATCATGCACATGCTCAGGGAACAATAGGTGGAGATCACTATGGTCCAGAGTCATTGTTGTCATATCGGCACATGGAGCAAATACCTCGAGCACATCCTACTAATCCATAATAGCAACTATGATTAAGCTTTGCTTAGCATTTTATTCACACTGCGGGTATTCCACGCCTCTCGTACAACAGAATAAAAGCTTCTGCCTCGAGAACCTCTGCTTCTTTGACACTTGTGACGCTAGAATCATTGAACAAAAACCATCTATCACCATTTCTAGCATAGGCGATGTAATGACCAACGAATGGAGTGGTGCCTGAATGGGAAACAACCGACGTGAGATTGTAATGACAACTTTCAAAATCATCATCTGGGCTCTTCTCATTTCCAACGTCAAGTATCTCAGAAGCATCAAGCTCGAGTGGAAAGTTCACCTGACGGCTATCCTTGTGGACACCTTTCTCGATACTCCACAGCGTTCGTCTAAATGAAATCAGAAGCGACTGAGGCCTCTTTTGCAAGGTAACATTCCATGAAGCCTCCTTCTTCTCTTTGCACGTTTCACAGTCAAATTTATCATCCCCGGCGAATCGTCCAGTATTGCGCAATGATTTGACACAATCTATCAAATCAATGAAATTACTTTCACTCTTTGTTTCCTTCTCCGCCTCAGCCGCATCATCATCATCATCACTAGCATCTGTGTTGCTCTGGTCGTCAGGAAGTGATAGCACCAAGCCTAACAGTGGCTCTGTACGCTTTGTGACTGTCTTACACTCGTCACACTGAACTTGTTGATATTGATCAACTCCAAACAAATCCATCATTACTGAGTTTTTAGCTTTCGGCGCTTTCAATTCGTCATCTACTCGGCCAAGGTAAAAGTTTAGGAACTCATTTGCGTCTTGCTGCTTTCTTGCTGCAAATAAGCCACCATGCTTCCAAACTGCATTGACAAAGTATCGTGGTTTGATGCTACGCCATCGTCCACTCCATAACACTCGCAATAGTGCATGTGTAGCTTCTGTCAACATAAGCTCATCGGGTTGGTCCTCATGCAATGTTTCTTTTAAGCGAACAGTCGTTTGTCTAGTGATTTTATATCCACCATCCCCAGCCAGCTGAAGCGGCGCTGCTGCCTTCAAAAAGTCACGGAAGAAGCTCCGGAATCCAGAACAGTGTGATAACATTTGTAGGACGGAATTCATGTAACAAGTGTTTCCCAAGTTGTCTAAACCTGTTATCCCATTCGCAAATTTGCCTTTTGACTTTTTAGCATTGGGTAACTCAACCATTTCAAAGTCATGATCATCAAACGACGAAGATTGTTTTTGGTCAAGTACTTCATCGTCAGTTGTAGACGAAGAAGAAGTGGTGGATATACTCATTGCATCCTTGCGGAGTTCTATTTCACTTAGCTCCTCACGCAAATCTGCCAGCCACTTCTCATCAGATAGAATATAATCATCACACGCATAACAGTGCACTGCTTTTGTTACAATATCAATGCATACCTCATGCCCGTTGCTACTGCTACTCTCGGTATCCTCTTCTTCCTCTTTGTCTTCGGTGGCCTCGTCTTCTTTGACAGCGAAAGCCTCCTCTTCTTTGTTTTTCTTCCTCCTTGGAGATCTCAATACTCTAAGAATTTTCGATTTCTTCGTTCCATGATTGTTGCTACTTTCATTACTACTGCTATTATCACTTGCTGTTTTGCAAGCTGTTACCACTGTATTGCCATGAGTCGTATGATAATGATGCTTGCTATGCCCACCGCCCAACGCAGGCATATGTGCCCTCCTGCCACAACCAATGTGTCCACAGGTGAGGCATATCCAAACCCCGTCTGTGGATAGGCAACTGTCGCACTTCCACTGCAAAGGATCACGCAGCCGCTGCCAAGCACATTCTGTCGGCTTGCGAAGATGCGGACAAGCGTCCATTTCCGTTGTTTATTATGAAGGGAGCGAACACAACGAAGACTCGAATGAGCGTGTTTGTGTTCGCACTGAAATGGAAAATGAATGTAGTTTGATCTTCCTCCGCTCCTTTTGCTGCAACTTCTTGTAAGAGAAAGTGTAACAGAAAGTGTAAGAGAAAGTTGAGAAGAGAGGAAAGGAAAGATGGGCAGGGCGAAAACGGGCGAACGTGCATCAATAATTTGAATCCAAGGAGCAAGGAAAATGCAGAAGTAGACTGTGGTATTTCTTGCCCATACTTAAGTATGCCTGCCTACGTTCTTTCAATAGCATAAAACTGCAGCCAGATCAGTAGCAAGGCGTCTTGTTGTCTCTATTCATCCCTTGACACATACTCGCTCACTCGCATCACAAGATTATTTGACCATGGGATCCGCTGGTGCCGAGCACACCTCTTACTATGAAATATTGGGGGTACCACCAACGGCAGAGCAGTCTGCAATTCGAAAAGCATATCTGAAAAAGTCACTAAAACATCATCCTGATAAGAATCCTGGGGCTGAAGAGGAAGCCAAAGCCAATTTTATATTAATAGGTCAAGCCTATGAGGTTCTTGGGGATCCAATAAAACGTGCACAATATGATCGTGAGAGTCAGGGAGGAACATTTACATTTAAGAGACGGCAAAGTCAGACGAATAATTACAACAATGTGCATGCTGATAAACAAGCTGACAATGACTTTGACAATTTTATGAACATGTTTGATGAGACTGTCGCTGGAATGTCAGAAGAAGAGCTGAACATGGCAATGGGGGCTGCTGCAGTTGTTGGAGGATTACTTGGTAGTGTAATGGCAAGCAGGGCTTCGAAAGGAAACTCGTTACTTTCTTCGGCTGCACAAATGGTTGGGTCTGCTGTGGCAAGTAGGGCGGCAAGTTCTCTCGTTCAATCGGTTCATACTGATAGTCAGCAACGTGTATTAGAGAGAGAAGAACGCGAAGCTGCGATTGCAAGAGGCGAATCAGTCCCCGAACCAGTAACGAGAGATCGAGTATTCAAGGACGCGAAAAATACTGCACAAAAGGTTGCAGAAGCTGCATTCGGTGGAGCATCATCTTCTTCCAATGCAACCATGTATGCAAATAATGGTCGAGGTGGATCAGGTATGTCGTGGGGGCAAGCTGCAAAATTCGCCGCAATGGCAGCTGGTGCCGTGGCAGAAATGCAAAGGTCCTCGAACCAGCGCCGGTAATGAGAACATATGTTAGGAATCTTTTCATCATCAAGGTAATATGACGATTAAATGTTTACCTACATGACAGTAACAACAAATAACAGCAACATTGATCAATATGAACTTCTACTTGGAGCACACTTCAACTTTTGACAGAGATGGATTAGGTGGCCAGTCAAAGAACCTTCGCGAAATAAGAGGCGAAGTTGGAACGATGGCACGGTGAACCGAAGTTGTAGTCTTTGCAGATTTTTCTTCCCTCAAATCAACACCACCATGAGTAAGAAGATGATTATGAAATTCGAATTCTTCGGATACTTCTCCCTTTCGATTCTCCCTTTTTGGGGACTTGGCTTCTACCGGCGGCCTTGGAGCACTTGGAGCCTTCTTTTTCTTCTTCGACACAACTTTGCCAACAAAGTAGTTCTGTGGGCCCAAAGCACCAACTCCCGTGAGAAAGAAGAAAATACGCCACGGAAAGATGATTAGAATGCACAGAAGACAGATAGATCCACACAGGAAGAGAAACGTGAGGAACGGATCACTCCAGGTAAAGAGATTGAAACCTGCCCTCCACACTGATAGCCCGACTTTTACACATTCAAGTGCTGGTGCGATGTACTCCGCCATTTTAGCAACCATCGGATTTTTGTGTTTGTTGGTACCAATTGCATTGTTGAGGACAAGCTCTTCATTCTCGCTATAGCCCGGATCCTCCTCGTTTACAATGAACATGCGATCATCGAACATGCGATTCGACATCTTGTGCAGCAAATTCTTATTGTGGATAAGCTCCTCTTTCAGAGTCTTTCTCGATTTCACAAACACGGACGCATCCTGCTCTGGTAAACCTCTAGGATCTTTCACACGCTTCCAAAGTTGCTCAGGTGTAGAAGATTTGTCTCTGCTATCAACATTTGACTCTTTCGATGACTTTCGCGTCAATATCGACTTTATTTTGGTGGATGTGGGTGTGTTTACTCTGTTGGCATCGTTAGACTGAGGAGTTGGTCGATGAAGAAGTTCAGTCGCTGTTTCGGTCACGATTTCGGTCGCCTTCTCAGCAACTTCCAAACCTTTTTCGGTAATCTCAACTGCTTTTTCTGCAATGTCGTCGACTAGACGATCATCCAAACCTAACTCTGCCTCATCTTCGTCCTCGCCATCGTCTCGGTTCATCATCAGCAAAGACTTCATATTGGCTGGTCTTGCCATTTTCTTCAAAGCTGCAAATATGAAATGAAGAAGCAGTTAGTCAGAGTCGGAAGCAATATCATGACAGATGAAAGAAAGTGTGAACTCACTTGCGAGTTTTCCTGAAGATTTGCCGTCGTCGTCATCGTCATCATCTTCAAACAGCGTAGACGCATCAACGCACGCTTCAGCCAAAGTCTTCTTAGGATAGCGGCCAGCCTCTGAAAATGGAAATTCTAAGTGATCACCATCCATGCGTATACCAGCCCCGTCTAAGACTTGATCGGTGAGTGCTGCTTGGTCCAATTCATCTTCACTTTTAGTTAGAGATTTCGCTATTTCAGCTTGGGGCATAATGCTAATTGGTTGTATGTAGCTTGAGTTTGGCCCTCCCAGAATCAACGCTTTCATCATCTCAGGAATGGTAATAGGAATGAAGCCTGCGTTTGTGTTTCTATTCATTGCAAACGTTTGATAATTCTCTACAAGAATGATAATAATCCCAAGGATGAAGTAAACTGGAACGTAATGCAACGAGTTCGAGTATACACAATGCATCCACGCTAGAAATATCGGAAAGCTTGTAGTGGGGTGCACCCACAATACAATTGACTTCATTTGTTCTTTCATTGTTGTCTGTCAACAGTTCGAACATTGAATAAGTTTTTATTGATAAAATGATCACTAAAAAAAAAGGTACAAAAAATCTCACCTGCATCACTGTCTTGTAAAGCTTCATCTCTCTTTGGACACCTTTCTGAACAAGTTGTTTCCATCGCCCAGGTACATCTTTGCCTTGAACTGTCAGCACAACATTTCTAAATGCTTTGAGGTCTGCACAGTTCAGAGTGACAGCATTACCCAGTTGCTTCGTTTTTTGGGGGAGTTTCAAGTAAGATATCACAGCTTTCTTCTCGTTGTGCCATTCTACACGCAATCTTAGATGAATAACTCCACGAGGTTGCTTGACATACGTATTTCGATACAACCGCAGAGGGAGGTACACATCATACTCCGAGTTAGGGCGTAACCGTGACACGTCAACAACCACTCGGCCGGCAAAATCATCATTTTGACCGGCTCCGTCGTCATCAAAAACACCAACATAAAGTTCTTGATAGGCATAAAAAAGCGGAAAGATACACGCACGCCTAGATTTTGATGGCCATACTGGGCTACAGAATCCATCAATAACATCAGTCGCAAATGCATATGGTCCACAAACGAAGTAACAGACCGCATCAGTGTTTGTAAACTTGTCAAGCTTTGGAAGTCCATAGCAAGCCAACACCTCCGCATGTAAGCTGCCAATCATTTCTTCGTCACGGTCTCCAACAGTCTTCTGACGAAAGTCTTCCCAGTTCTCACTGTTCGTTGCCATTTCTTTAAATAGCTCCTTCTCCGTCATGCGACGGTTCCTATAAGCATATGATGGAACAATCTTGATGAGGCGAGTTGAATCATGACGGCCACTTTCATCATCTAGCGCATCGAAGACAGCAGTTTTTACGCAAAAGTTTACACCTGACACTGTCTTCTCCTGGTCAACCAATCGAGCCCACTCTGCATAACGAAGTGCTGTATCGTTTGCTTTCCCACCACCTCCTATGCTAGGGAGAACAAAAAGCTTCTTCGTTGCAACAGCGGCTGATCCAGCGGAACCAATGATGCTCACGGCACTTTCTTCTGCAAGACGATTCAGTTCCGCTGCAGCTTGAAGCCAAATGAACTTTTCATTCCCATCGAGGAGACATCGAAATTGATAAATGATTTCTTGCTTCTCTTTGGGTTTCTTTTTGAGCGTTCCTTTGACTTTTGACAAAATAGATTTTGAGCTAATGGAAGATGCTGAAGAAACACTAGCATCGTCATCATCGTTGTAACTGTCCTTACGATGGCTAGGAGAGTCCAGTGTACTGTTTCCTAAGGTTTCTTGGTTTTCATTCAGAGCTTGCATCTTTCTACTGGAAGTATATCGTACACTCTTTCCCTTTTCAAGAGACATAGTGAACACTTCCGCTCCTGGATCATTCGATTCAAAGTCAGCTGGCAGCACCAAATAAAACGTAGTCTCATCATTATAGACGTCGCTTCAGAAAAAAAGTCAGCCAATGAGTATGAGACGATCATCAAAGAATGCCACGAAGACAAAGGCACCATAAAAGTTACAAAATTACACTCACCGAATTTTCCAGTCAACATGAGGAGGCACCACAATCTTTGGCTCCCAACTATCACCACGTATCGATTGAATTTTTGTTTGCCTTCGCTGGTTGTCCGGCCTACGCTCCCGGTTAATATGAGCTAGAGCCAAATGTGCGTCTTCCAATTCTGTTACGGAATTGATATTGTTAGACTTTACAAGCGAGGATATACTTGCTTTCATTCTCGAGGCAGCAGATTTTGGTCGCTTCTGTTTTTGCATCGCTGCAATATCTGGCGGTGGTTCTCTGTAGATACAGAGATGTCCCGTCGACAGGTCCATGACGAGATAACGAGTCGTCTCCACGCGACCGAGTCGCTTCTGCACGACCATTCCCTCCAGCCTTGCAGGCTCGCCAGGCTGCGGCTTACTCCTCATGATGCTGGTATTGCTCTAATAAGCGTGCTGCTATGATATGGTGGATGGTGGATGGAGAAACACAGTCCATAACCACATCCCTGTGCTAAAGTGTGCTGCAAAGATATCGAGTGTTGTGGAACTTTTTTTGCGCCAGGAGGCCAAAGGCCAAAGGAGGCTTCTCAATTTATCTTTATAAGATCTGTCTTTTTACGCTATCTACCCTGCAACCCTGTAAGTTCCCAAGTTCCCAGCAAGTTCCATAAGCTTCATGTATTTCTGTTTCATGTGCCTTTGATTTAGCTTTGACTCTTCTTTTTGTTCTTTGTCATCAGCTTTGTCTAGAGAGCTTGAGGTGTGTAGCCGTAGTTGATGCTGGTACCATAGAAGAGAGAGGCAAGATTGGCGTTGATATAGTTGCAGCATGCATGGTCAACATCATGTTCGTAGGCGGAGAACACATCAGCATCAAAATCATTCGGCAATTATATTGAATTCAATTTCATGGTATTTGTTACTATCTGCCAGTTTTTTCATATGGGGTGCTTACAACAGTCTACACTCTTCTTCACCCGACAATCATTATGATATCAAACAAACACAACTTGAATCAAGATATTCGGTGGCCTACTATCAATCCTATGGCTTCTTTGATGACATCAGCACAGATGAATGGCAGAGATTACGATCTATTGCAAAATCCTCGGGAATGATTTCGGCACCACGCACAAGCTTTGATCCTCATTACGATGGCAACGATGATGATGACACATTCTGGAATGCCATGCCTTCTAATTTCTTTTATGGGAACAATTATGATCCTAACTTCTCGTGTAGATCTGAGGTTCGTGTGGGTGGGCTAGGTGACGGGCCAAAATATGTATGTGATCCGCATAGGATCCCACGAGCAGCGACATTGAATTGGAGAATGTTAGAGGGCAGTGACAGCGAAAAAAGTAGTAACAAACGCTGTCTTGTTTATAGTATTGGATGCGGTGGTAATGTCAAGTTTGAAGTTGGTCTACAAGAACTTCTCGGTACAAATTGTGAAATACATGTCTTTGATGGAAATGACTATTCGGCGACTGTTCCAAAACATATGGATATTCATTTTCACAACTGGGGCTTGCGTAGAGACCGTGGCCCAAATACCAATGATGACTACAGCCCAGATGAAAATATGGCATTTCCTCTCAGTCGAAGTCTCGACTCAATGAAATACCGATCTCTCTCACAAACCATGAAGATCTTGGGTCACACTGGTGAAGTGTTGGATATTCTAAAGATTGATTGCGAAGGTTGCGAGTGGAAATCCGCCATGGATTGGCTCGGAGAAAGTTCGGTTCCTCCTCCACGCCAGGTTCTAATAGAAGTTCACCGTTCTCCGGCACCTTTCGCTAGGAACTGGTTTGATGAAATGAAGAAATTCGGATACGTCATATTCCACAAAGAGCCCAACCTACCTGGATGTCCGCGTGGTGACTGTATTGAGTATGGCTTCTTGAAGTTGCATCCAGATTTCTACTCATGATGAACGACGCGTATGTTTACATCAGTCTGTATCTTCTTTGTAGTGTGGATGTTGGTATGGCGTCTATCATGCCCCAGATTGCCTTCAATGATGTCAAATCAGCGTGCGCGAGAGTAAAAGGGGATGTAGCTAGCCCAGAAAATGCAGATTATCCAAGTCGGACTTATCCAAGTCGGACTTGCTTACAACAGTTCTCTTAGATTATTCACGGCACATCTCAATTGTGCATCATCATGATCACCTAGATCATTTACGTGGTCTAGATCAGTCTTTTCAAATGTAAAGACGTGATTGGAATAATGGGAATGCTGTGATGGAAGAGTCACTCGTTTATGTAATGACTGTAATGTGATATCTTCTTCGTCATGGGTTGGCGGGTGATGGTTCAACGACTTGGTCCCTGGCGTGGTGTCATTTGTTAAGTCGTCGTCTGAGGTAAATGCTGGCGGAGGCATCGTTGTGGTTGTGGGCTCATCGTTTGAGGCAGACGATGGCCGAGGTGTTCCATCTTCTCCAGCCGAGGAGGTATCCTCTTCTTCGTCTTCCTCTTCGATCGCTGAACATTGCATGCTTCCTTCATGACTGGAAACACTAACATCCTCGTCGGCGTGACTGTCTCCGATGGATCTTCTCCTTTTCAGAGAGGTGTGGTGTTTCTTCGTAGAAGTAGACTTAACTTTCTCATAGTCATCTATTTCAGCAGAGATTTTGTCTTCCCTTTTTGCAAGCAGTAACTCTCTGTCCCTGAGCTTCTTAGCCATTCGCAGGATATTTGCTTCTCTGTTATTGAGATAGCGCACCCTTTGCCTCAGCTTCGCTTCGATTCTAGTTGTATCCAACTTTCGCTCCGCTTGCTCTGTCTCGGGAGGAGTTAGATGCATCGTCTTTTGCTCCTTTATCTTCATCTGATGGTGCTCAAGTTGCAACCTTTGCTCCTTCACCTTCATCTTATGGTGCTGCTTCCTAATCTTGTCTGCAAGCTCTGTAATTCGCTCTTCTTGAAATGCCAACTCTACAGCCTTCTTTTTCGACGCTCTTCGTTTTACGTTTAGCTGTTGCTCTCGCTCATGAAATATCTTCTCCTTTTGTTTCAATCTTAACTGTAAACCTCTCATGTCAATCACACTTTCGGCAAACTCCTCGTCCGCAAAAGAGGAAGGCAGATTAAATTTCGTGTCGGGTAACGACGGAACTGTCTGCGGACGCGAGCATTGCTGTTGATGTCGTAGATAAGTTTCAGTGTTGGTACGAGACTTTGACTTGGCGTTTGCTTGCAGCTTCAATATTCTAATAAGCTTGCCGTTTTCTTTCTTTAGTCTGTTTTCTGCTTCAAGGATCTCCTCCGCTACCTGCGACTTGCGCAATAGCAAAGCTTCATACTCTCGTTCGGCTTCGGCCAAGGACATGTTTTGTTCTACAGTCGAAGCGGCTGCATCTTGAACGAGCTGCATATCCTTTCTGACTAGCCAGCCTCTGAACAGTGCCTGCAATGAAGTGAACGACTTCCTCGTCTTCGCTCCAATGCTATACAAATTTTCATCACCTGCGACTGTAACTGATTTAACCGCCTGTGATATCACCTCTGCTGATGCCATAGAAGCGGTAGCTAGCGCTTGCAGAAGTAAATGTGCTGACGATACATCTTGTCCGCATAGAAGCATTTGTGGGACAATGTAAATGTCAAGGCGGATACCTATGATTCTTGAGACCAAAGAGAGTAGTTTTATAAAGAATATGATCTTGCTTTGTTTTGATGAAGATGAACTGGAGGAACAGTCAATTAATTCTCCCCACAAAGGGTTTTCTTTTGCCATGAATTTGACGACTTCATGAAAGAATTCGAAGGGAGGGCGTTCGAGAACGTTTTCGTCCAAGAAGATGGACGGGACTCGGTTCGTTCCGCTCTCCAATGCAATTGAGAGGAGAGCTGATGTGTTGGAAACTTCACATTTAATCGTTGACGGCATCACAATCAACCAATTTCATTGCCAAAGAGTTTAGTTTACCTCTTGTCGGTGGTTACCGTACGAAAAGGAATGGAGCACGGGTGTAGTGCTCGCGCAAATATTTTTTACTTTGCTAACATCTTCAACACCATACCGATATAGACAGCGTCGGCTGACTTCTGCATCTCTCTATCCCCACAAATCAGACATCAACGCAACCACTGCATCGCTATCTTTATCTCCTTCTCGCAGACTTTCTTTTTCCTGTACTCGGAGGGCTTTTCGTTTCAGCTTTTCTCTTTGATCGGTGTCCCATATTCTTGTCATCACTAACATCGGCTAAAGATTGAGTTATCATTGTCTGGAACAACCAAGAAGTCGTGCATATATGTCCTCCCATGCTAGTCACTCTGTCAACACCACGTTCTTTCACCTGACTTTTAGTAGCTGGATCGCTAGTAATTATAATCGACTTGGCCGGATCGATCACGTTCTTCTCAGCAAGAGAGTATAGCATCGTCGCTCCTGCAGCCTCAGCGATGAGCTTCATCTCCTTCGCGGAAGGGGCCTTGTTTCCAGCCACGCCTGAGCAAATGTAAACATACCAGCCCCCAAGCACACCCCCTCCTGAACGAGCTATTGCTCCATTTTTCAAAGAATCTGACAGCTTGAAATTGTACGTCTTTTCTGCCTCTCGATCACTGAGTAATAAGAAGTCATTTGGGTCCAAGACCTTTTGTTCTTTCGCTGATTGTTCAAGCCATTCAATACCCAAAATATTTGAGGTTTTGCAAAAACAAATCATGAGTTTGGGTGTCCTTCGTAGCTTTGTTTTTCCGTCAGTGGCAATTACGTCTGTTGATTGTAAATGGTAAAGGACACACTTGTTAAGTATGACACATTTGGCAATTGAGTGAATATAGAAGAACGCAACTTACGTGTTGCACTTGCCGCATCTTCAATAGAATCAATGAGCATGGCACCAATATCATTAATCATCTATCGACAAAAACATAATTACAATTGTAGTGAGTATGAAGTTAGGGCAAAATCAAAAAAATTGCACAACAGAAGTGATGATTTACCTGTTTGTGTTTCTTTGTTGGGGCCACTCCTGTAAACATCACACGGATATTGTCTTTGCTTTCCTTTCGTCTCCCAGAAGTCGGAGTGCTTCGCTTTCGGCTTGCCCTATGACGAGGTGTTGTTTCTCTATCGTGATGTGTAGCCGTTATGCACACTGAAGTCGGTATATTTGGATCTCTGACTCCAATGTCGCCACTGATGCCTTGATTATTAGCAGCGCGGGTTGCTCTCTTCTTTCTGTTTCCACCCTCTGCATTAGTTGCAGGAGCGTGATCTGACTCGTCATCATGGTTGCCTACTGCATCGTCTATCTGACATACTGTCTCTTCCGTGCTATCTGGTAATGGATTTGTTTTGGGATCAATAGATTGCAACATTGCAGCTGTCTTGACCAAACTGTTTGGCACATTCACATCAAGATTAGGAGAGCTCGAAGATGTCAACGCTACAGCTCCTCCAACAGGACCCGTCATCATTGCACCACTTCGGACACGGTGAACTGCGCTATTGTCCAACCTTTCTTCATTATCTTTGCCAGAATTCTTTTGCTTGGGGTATTTGTTGGGAGACTGCTGTTTTACTGCGCTGTGATCTGATTCTTTAGATTTCGCTGCTTCG
>Ga0209652_1001281_pt1 | contig 20583 bp, 19 predicted proteins | sample SaaInl74LU_5_DNA_FD_184641 | JGI IMG/M metagenome (GOLD analysis project Ga0209652, IMG submission 184641) | Marine microbial communities from expanding oxygen minimum zones in the Saanich Inlet - ESP_74LU_5_DNA (SPAdes) (version 2) | ecosystem: Environmental > Aquatic > Marine > Intertidal zone... | reverse complement strand
AACATTATTCATTTGGTTCTGGCTCGGCTGCCCGATGCGCCGGCGGGTAGTAAGGGGATATCCCTCTTTGTCGTGCCCAAGTATCTAGTCGGCTCGGATGGCGCTTTGGGTGAGCGAAACGATGTCTACCCTGTATCTACGGAGCACAAGCTGGGCATTCATGGCAGTCCTACCTGCGTTATGGCCTACGGTGATAACGGCGGTGCTATTGGTTACTTGGTAGGTCAAGAGAATAACGGCCTCGCCTGTATGTTCACCATGATGAACGAGGCGCGCTTGAAGGTAGGCCTGCAAGGTGTTGGCGCCTCTGAAGGGTCTTATCAAAAGGCAGTCGCGTACGCGCGTGATCGTGTGCAAGGCGGTGTCCCTATTATTGAGCACGCGGATGTAAAACGGATGTTAACCACCATGCGTGCGCTTATCGAAGCCATGCGCGCATTGGCGTTCACCGAGGCGGTGACCATGGATCTCGCGCACTATGGTTCGGACGAGCAGCGTTCTGCTCAGCAGCGGCGCATCGATTTAATGATTCCTGTCATCAAAGGCTGGAGTACCGAGGTGGGTCAGGAAGTGACATCGCTCGGTGTGCAAGTTCACGGAGGCATGGGTTACGTTGAGGAGACGGGTGCTGCGCAGTATTTGCGCGATGTGCGTATTACGTCGATTTACGAGGGCACTAACGGTATACAAGCCGCGGACCTTTTAAACCGTAAAGTTGCACGGGATGGGGGCGCTACGATGGAAGCACTGCAGAGCGAAATTCGCGATGTTGCCGACGCGTTGTCAGCCTCGGACAATGCCAGCCTGCAACGTTTAGGCAAGGCGCTGGGCGAGTCGTTAGCCGATCACGTGCAAACCACCCAGTTCTTGCTTAACGCACTGAAAGAGTCGAGCTTTGAGGCCTTTGGTGGATCCTTTGATTACATGATGCAAACCGGTTATCTGTTCGGCGCATGGATGTTGGGTCGCTCGGCGCTTGTTGCCGCTGAAAAGCTAGCGGGGGGTGCGAGCGATATGTTCTGTCAGCGCAAGATTGCTACCGCGGCATTCTATGGCGCCCGCATACTCCCAAGGTGCGACGCCCACTGTGGATCAATTCTCGAGTCGGGTACTAACCTGTCAGACTACGCGCTTGATTGGCTGTAAACCCTATGCGCTATCTCGCCGATTTCACAACCCCTGATCTGTCCGACGCGAATGCGGACAGTCAGGTGTTGCCCTACCAATTTCGCTTGTTTGGTCGCAGGATCCGCTTTGGTGGTCGGGTATCTACCGTCGCCTGTTACGAAGATAACTCACGGGTAGCCGAGGCGGTCGTAGAGCCGGGAGAGGGGCGGGTGCTGCTTGTGGATGGTCAAGGTTCCCTCGCGCGCTCGCTGCTTGGTGACAACCTCGCGCAAAAAGCATCCGACAACGGTTGGGCAGGTATTGTGGTTATCGGCGCTATTCGCGATGTCGAAGTGATCGACGATATCGATATTGGCGTTCAGTCCTTGGGCGTTGTGCCGGTGAAGACTGAAAAGCGCGGCATTGGCGATCGCGACGTGGTCTTGTCCCTCAGAGAAGTGCTGGTGAAACCGGGCGATTGGCTCTACGCCGATCGCAATGGTGTGCTGGTGAGCGAGCGGGCTTTGAGCGCTTAGGCGTCAAATCGCATCGACAAATCGAGGGGTTCTACGCCTTTAGTCAGGGCGCCTATCGAGATAAAGTCGACGCCCGTTTGCGCTATGTCATGCAGTGTCTTTTCGGTCACGTTGCCTGACGCTTCTAACTCTGCCCGCCCTGCGGTTAAGGCTACCGCTGCCCGCATCTCATCGTTGCTAAAGTTATCTAACATGATGCGATCGGCAGCGGCTTCCAGTGCTTCTGCCAGCTCTTCCATAGTTTCGACTTCAACTTCGACCGGTTTGCCGGGAGCGTGCTCTCGAGCCGTTCGGACGGCCGCCCCAATACCACCGCAGGCTTCAATATGGTTTTCCTTGATGAGGAATGCATCGTAGAGCCCGACTCGATGGTTGTAGCAGCCGCCGCAACTTACGGCGTACTTTTGTGCCAGTCGCAGCCCAGGAATGGTTTTTCGCGTGTCGAGAAGCTTAACGGGGGTATCGGCCACTCGATCGGCATAACGACGACAGCGAGTCGCTGTGCCAGAGAGTAATTGTAAGAAATTGAGCGCGGTGCGCTCACCGGTGAGAATGACACGCGCATTGCCGGTCACTGTAAATAGCAGGTCGTTCGCGGCAATGATATCGCCATCGGCCTTAAACCAGGTGACTCGCAGTGTGGGGTCGAGGCGTGCGAAAACAGTGTCCACAAAGGCTGTGCCGCACAAAACACCGGGTTCACGGCTTATGACTCGAGCACTGGCCTGTGTATCTGCATTCACCAGTCCCGCAGTGACGTCGCCGCTACCAATATCTTCAGCCAAGGCAAAGTCGATAACGTGTTCAAGGTATTGCTGGCTGATCATTGTAGGGCTCCAAAACAGAGAAAAATTTGCCGGTGTGGGCTAGTATCTCACGGTGATGACAAAAAATAATGACTTACAGATGATTGATGGGTGGCTCGCCGGCGCAAAGTGCGTACCGTCGCCCAATTATAACGAACGTCCCGAGAATGCTGCGGTCGATCTCGTGGTAATACACAATATATCGCTTCCGCCTAATCAATACGGCGGGCCGCATATCGAGGCTCTCTTCACCAATCAGCTGGATGCTAAGGCTCACCCCTATTTCGCGGAGATTGCCGACTTGGAAGTCTCTGCGCATTTCTTAATAAAGCGCGATGGCAACCTGATACAGTTCGTGAGTGTAGATGACCGTGCTTGGCACGCAGGTCGCTCGGTCTGGTGCGAGCGCGAGAACTGTAATGATTTTTCTGTGGGCATCGAGCTTGAAGGTACTGACGTGGATCCTTACACAGACCAGCAGTACGAGAAGCTTAAAATGCTTGTAGAGGCGCTATGGCGTTATTACCCCAGCCTCTCGCCAGATGCTATTGTCGGGCACTGTGATATTGCGCCCGAGCGTAAAACCGATCCTGGCCCTGCTTTCGATTGGCAGCGCTTGAGCGAACTGCTTGGCCGTGATCAACTGGGATTGAGTGCAATATCTAACGAACAATGACTGACGCCCTGTGGCGTATGACGATGTAAAAAGGAGAGTGCAGTGACTTACCTGGCCTTTTTGTTTGCGACCGGCCTGTATTACGGTTTGGGCCCCGGCGGTCCACTTCATCGTGATGACTGGTTTGATGCATTGCGCGGCCGTGTCGATGCCATCGAGCCGGATTTTTGGGTGGGCTTCGCCTTGTTAGTGGTGGTGCCTAGTGCCCTTATCGCGCTCATTTACGGTCTCGTCGAGAGCCTATTCGGCGGTGCCGCTATGTTGATCATCGGTACCGCCTGTCTATTCTTTGGGTTTGGACGCACAGACTACGATGCCTTAGCAGGCCGCTTTCTCGCCCGCAGTCGCGCGGGTGATAACGAGGGCGCAGCCCTGGTGCTGGAAGAGGCGGGCGCAGATATTGAGGCTGACGACGCGGTTGATTTTGGGCGTCATGCGGCTAAAACGTTTGCCTACGAGGGGTTTCAGCGCTGGTTCCCCGCGGCGTTTTACTTTTTCCTGCTCGGGCCTTTCTGGGCCGTAGCCTACCGCCTCATTCAAATGAGTGCGGGCGACACCAAAGTCCCCGTCGGCTCGTTGCGTCATTTAGTCGATTGGCTACCTTCTCGACTGTTACTACTGAGCTTTGCCGTCGTCGGTGATTTCAAAGGCGTGTTGGGGGTGGTTTCAGATAAAGCGCTCGACTCCGCTATTGAGACCGATGAGATGTTGCTACAAGGTATCGAGCAATCGATTGTGCTTATTGATCAAACCCCTGCGGCACAGGTTGAGCGCGTGGGAGAAATTACGCGTCGCGCGTGGGTGCTATGGATTGTTATCGCATCGGTGGTTGCGATCCTGGGGTAAGTTATTGGCAGGGCTAAGGTATTGCCAGGAGTAAGACATCGACAGGAGTAAGGCATCGACAGGCGTAAGGCATCGGTAAAAGTGAGACGTGTATCACGCTTTTGGCTGGGCAAACGGCTGCTCTCGTATAAGGATTTGGTTACACCCTAGTAACACGGGCGAGAACCATGTCCTCTCATTTTATCACTCGTCCAGCACTTCGGACCGTGGCCACATCACAAGCAGTCGGTACTTATCGATTGCGCCTGACGGTTGTCTTTCATCCCGATCTTGATCGTATCGGCACTTACGTCGACGTGCACCGCTGGGCTTTTGATAAGCCGCTTGCCGTGTTCCCCGTAGTATTTTTGGGCAGAAATGAACCGCTGCTGAGTGATAATCGAGCCCTCGATGACGTACACATCAGCCGCCAAGCACTGCGCATCGAGCAGCGCCATCGCGCAGCCGATATTTCAACGCTGAGTTTATCGTTGCAAGCGGTACGCGAAGCCGATATTAGGATCGGTGCGTCGGGTGCCTCCGAGTGCTTAGTCGATGGCACCGAGCTAAAGCGCGGTATCCCGTTGCGCTTTGGTCACGGTGTGGTGGCGCTATTGCGACTGGTAGGTCCCGTGAACGACTTGCCTGAGTCACCTGTCGCGTCATCACTACTGGGTACGTCGGTAGAACTTTCACAGGTGCGTGCGGTGATAGCGTCCGTTGCGCAGAGTGAGTTGCCGGTCCTGATTCTCGGTGAGTCCGGCGTTGGAAAAGAGCTGGTTGCGAGCGCTATTCATGAGGCTAGCGCGCGGCGTAACAACACGCTCGTCAGTATCAATATGGCAGCCATACCCCCAAGCCTGGCCCCCAGTGAGTTGTTTGGGGCTGAGAGAGGCGCTTTTACAGGCGCTCAGGCGCGTCGAGGTTATTTTAGAGAGGCACAGGGCGGCTCATTGTTTCTTGATGAAATAGCCGACACGCCTGAAGACATCCAAGTGCAATTACTGCGCGCGCTTGATCAGGGTGAGATTCAAGTAGTAGGCGGTAAAACCGAGCCCATCGATGTGCGCGTGATTGCAGCGACCGATGGCGCAATAACAGAGACCGCTGGCTTTCGACACGCACTGCTTAATCGGCTCGCGGGATGCACTATAGCCATTCCGCCATTGAGAGACCGACTCGAGGACATTGGATCGCAAGGGGCTCATTTACTGGCGAATGAGGCAGCTGATCATCCCGATTACCCGTTCTTAGCGTGTAGCGATAACCCTCAAGTGGCGGCGCATTGGGCGCGCTTTTTCTTCGATGCACTGCTTCATCACTGGCCGGGTAACTCACGTGAGCTCGGATTTGCACTGCAGCGCGCGGCTCTGATGAGTCCCGAACGCACTCATTTGCGCGTACAGCGAGAAGGCGAGCAGATGCCAAGCGCTCAGATGATCGACGATGATCAATTGTTCGATGTGCATAAAGCCAATGTCTTTGAAGTGCAGTCGACTGCCGATGAGCTCGGTTGGAGTCGATCGAGGTTGTATCGACGCATCGAAACTCACCCAACCTTGCGCTTGGCGCGAGATATTGCCGACCAAGAAATTCATGAAGCCTTGGCGCGCTTTGGCAATAGCGCGGAAGCCGCGTATGCGCTCGGTATTTCGGTGAGCGCGCTGCGCCCACGATTAAAAAATCTTTCGGTACGTGATTGATGGCGTTTTCCACTCTAACAAGCCGCGCTTGGAAAAATTGGCTTACGAGAGTTGTTCGTCATCCATCGCAGTATCGCCTACCCGAGCCCTATTCAGTCGTGCGCCCGTTGGGTAGGGGCGGCGAGGGTGAGGCGTGGCTTGCGACTGACACCTTGCTAGGACGTCAGGTGGTTGTTAAACGTCTTGTCGCTGAGTCATTGGATGCCCGTGATCGCCTGCTCTCGAGACTAGAAACATTGGCGACGGGGGCGCTACCCACTGTGCCGATCATTTATGCGGTGACCGCCGAGCGCATTGTCTTGCGGAGTGTCCTGTCGAGCGTGCCGTTGAGGGCGCCATCGAGTGTGCTGTGGTTAGTCACCGAGTACATACCGGGTTGTGTGTTATCGAGTTTGAATGCGCGATCAGGCCGTTCAAAACTGGCGTTGCCCCACGTGCTCAGTATCACGATCGATCTTGTTGCTGGGCTTGATGCCCTGGCGAGTGCAGGGTTTGTTCATGGCGACGTCTCCCCGGCGAATGTGGTGATTGACGAGCGCGGGAGAGCGCGCCTGATTGATTTTGGGCAGGCGGGACGCATTGGCGGCCCGCCCTCAGGACACGGTGTGCCAGGTTTCGCGTTACGCCATGATTGCCCTTTAGAGTCTTCCCCCGATGACGATAGGTATGCCCTAGGAGCGTTGTTATTCTGGCTGTTGTCAGGGGAGGTACCAACACAACTGAATGACCCTGCGGGTAATCGCGTTTTTGTGCCGCCGAATAACGTCAATAAGGCTCCGGGATTTCTCGATGAAATGCTGTGGGCTGTGGCCACATCGCTCATCAACCCGAATCCAGAACGGCGGCCGACACTTTCTCATTTGCTCGTATCCTTGCGTCGCGATCAGGATCGTCTGCCTCTGGGTGCGCGAGATAACCTTGCCCGTTTTGTCGCATCAACTATGCCTCAGTCCCTGGCGGATTCGTCGGAGTCCGATCCCGATTCGGGCCTAAAGAGTTCAGCTTTTAACAATTCGGGTCTAAACAGCCCGGCTTTTAACAGTTCCGGTCTAACGCAAGCGGTGCGTGAAAGGAACATAAGGCGCGGCCCCAGGGCATGGGTGATGACGTCGATAGTTGCAGTGGCGCTTGGTTTGTCCGGCCTGATGATGAGCCTTCAGAACACATCCTCTGCACTCGCGGTCACGCTGAACGATGTCTCGTTAACCCCTAAAACTGACTTGGGTTCGACGCTGTCTTTGGCGTGGTTGCATAAAGCGGTGCGACAAGGTCTGCCTGGCGAATGGCAACTTGTGCAGGCGGCTGAGCACACGATGGGTATTTCTATCGACTGCGATGATAGGCTTTGTCAGATCGTCGCAGCGCACGTCGATTCGCAGCCTGACTCTGATCCTAATCCTAATCCTGATTCGGTTTCTGGCCCTGAGGTGCGCTCCATGAATGAACACGTGCACCAAGATCTGTTACGTGCGAGTGCAGGGTCGACTATTTGGTCTGGCGCGATTGAAGCGCTAAGTCGTGAGTTCGTACACTGTCTAACCACCCGCGCAAGATAGGCGTTTCCAGAGGCGTAGACCGCTCGGCCGTCGGGAGTAAATCGTCTAACAGAAACCCGAGAATCGCCTCGATCTCGGTGCGACGTCCTTGTTGCAGGTCGGCGCGCATGGACGATGTATTGGCGGCTGTCTGATGGGCAACTCGATGAGCCATGTCGTGTATTTCGCGCGCGAGCATCGTTTGGTCGAGGGCCTCAAAGATGGCCGCCAGCTCGTCGAGCGCAGCGTTAAAGCCCGGCAGCCACTTCGCAGATAGCAGATCGCCATTGGCAATGTCCCACAACGCCGTCGGTGGGTTAATAGCGCAATTAACGGCTAATTTTTTGAGTAGCGCGTCGCTAATAGCGGGCTCCCATTCGCAGGCCCAGGGCTGATCTGAAAAATCCTTAAACCAATCGGGCGCTGTCGATGGATGAGGCCAGCAGCCCAGTCGAGTTTCACCGGTACCTGCAATTACCCACGTAGTGTCCTCGCGCTTGTTACAGCCCGCGGTTGTTGAGCCCACGATAAGCGTTTGGGTTTGAAGGAGCTCGGCGACCTTTGGGTGGTAGCCCATACCGTTAGCAAGCACCACCACATGCGCATCGGGAGCGAGCCGAGGTAGTACTGCTTTAATGCCCGGCACGACGTCAAACGATTTAGTGGTGACCCATAGGTGCGTAATCACGCCGGTGTGTTCGACGGGCTCGTAGTTTAAGCACTCGGTTGTCGTCGTATCGGGGTAGTCGAACGTTAGGGTTCTCTCGCCCGCAAAGCCACGTCGATTGAGCAGCGTGACTGTGTGCCCTGCTCGAGTCAGGCGGTGGGCAAACAATCCCCCTATGGCGCCTGCACCTAATACATGCCACTCGGTTTTCATGATCGATAGCTCTTCGCGCATCATAGCTTGGCCAACATGTTCAAAACCCGTGTGCGACTCAGTTTTTCGGGTGCTAAGGTTCCAGAGGCGCAGTACCAATTCCATTCAATCGCGGCGTAAACGCATTGGGCGCTCCGGATTAGCTCGCGTGAATATCCCGCACCGATAACGTGCTCGAGCAATTCATGGCGGTCGACAGATGGCCAGTTGTCTAATGCGACTGCTAAATCAAAATAAGCACTTCCCATCCCGGCATATTCCCAGTCGATAGCGACGAGACCGTTACCGCTTTGAAGAATATTCCCCGGATGCAGGTCGTTATGACACAGCACGTCGCGGTCAGATGCAAGTGCCGCAAGTCCGGCTTTTAGGGCGGGGTGCGTAGGATCAATGAGCAGCTCGTCGTCGACGCCGCGCAATCTAGCACTGTGCGTGTAGTGTTGCAGTTGTCGCGTGAGATCAATCTTGGCATCGCTGGCCGAGAGTCGATGAATGCCTTTGATAAGCACGCTCAGAGATTCTGCCGTCATTTGCGCAGAGTGGGGCGCAGAGTGGGGCGCGATATATTCCATAACAAGTGTTTTATCGTCGTCACTCCGCCATAGGACCTTTGGGGCGAGCCCGTGGGCAGAAGCCAAGGTCAGCAAACGCAGCTCAACGGCTGTGTCGGGCGCGAGAGATTCCCTGTCGGTTTCAGAAAATCGTATGACAAAGTCGCGAGCGCCCTGATGCGTCTCATCGCACACTTTGACGACCGAGTGAGCTGAGCCACTTTGCAACGTGCAGACAATCGTGGGCTTATTAATCAGGTGCGGCTCAACTGCCCAGTCCGACCACGCGGCTAGCGCACCGGCCACGCTCACACCGGTACGCCTGTGGGGCCTAGTTGAGTATTGCGATAGTGTGCGCGCCATGCCCGCCAACCCACATAGGCAAGACCAATGTACACAACAAATAATCCAGCCGTTAGCTGTAAATCTCGCGACAAATACAAGTATATCGAGATGGCATCAATCCCTATCCAATACAGCCAATTCTCTAGGATTTTTTGAGTCACCATCCAGGTCGTCAATAAAGCGGCAATCGTTGTAAAGCTATCGAGCCACGGTAATGCGGCGTCGGTGAAGTGGTTCAGGAAGGAGCCCGCAACGCTACTGATGACAAGCACGGTGATAATGGCTATGAGATGTTGGCGCCAAGACCAGGTGCGGATGGGACGCTCGTTGGCACTGTTATCTTCTCCCCATGAGAGCCAGCCGTAGATGGCTATCACGATATAAAACAGTTGCAGTGCGGCTTCCATAATCAGGGCCGCTTCCCAAAAAATCCACGTGTACAGGCTCGCGCTGGCTGCCGCGACTACCCAGCAGATACGGTGTTCCTTCACCGCAAGCAGCACGTATAACAGCGCCAGTACGACAGCGGTGATCTCTAGGAGTGACATGGCGATCAGTCGACCTCTGGGCCTATTTCTTGTCTAAAGCCCGGCAAGAATTTGGCGACGAGGACCTGGCGTCCAGCGCGCTCATAGCTTTGGCGCAGTGTGAGCTGTACAGCGTCAAAGACCGCATCGTAGTCGCCCGAGATCTGAGTGCTCATGGCGGTGGTCACCACAGATACTTTGCCGGTGGTCACGAGATCTTCAATAAAGGCCAGCACGTTGTCGTTCACGTCACCGGCTAGAGGGTAAAGGCTAAGTTCTGCGGTCATTTGCATGGGTCATTGTTCTCCGATTGGCAATTTATCGTTGACAAGTTTCATAGTTGACAAGTTTCACAGTTTATAAGTCGCGGTCATACCCACAACGCGAGGCTCGCCGTATTGATAGTAGGGCTCGACAGCGTACTCCTTGCGGGGATCGTTGCCAAAGCTACCAAAGCCCCGCGCGAAGGTATCTTCGTCGGTGAGGTTGCGCCCCCACAAGCGTATACCCCAGGTCTGACCTTGCCAGGCAATAAAGCTATTGAAGAGCGTTCTCGACGGACTTTTCGTATCGTGGCGATCGGAGAAGTAAAAGTCGCCCATGGTTGTCATGTCGAGGCCGAATTGCCAAGACGGGAAGGGACGCCAATTCACGCCGAGCTGCGACATTGTCTTTGGGGCATGAGGCTGGTCTCTGCCCGCAAGATCATCGCCATCGACGGTCACGTATCGGTCAAAGTGAGCATCAAGTAAGCCCAATGACCCTTGAAACGTCAGCGCATCGGTAACCGCCCAAGCCAACTGCCACTCTACGCCGTCGCTGCTGCCACGGGCTGCGTTATTGCTGTAATCGATAAACGCGGTGGAACCATCGGCTCGCGGTATGACCAACGAGCTTTTGGCCTGTTGGTCACTCCGTCGCATACTGAACACGGTGAGGTCGCTACTAAGAGTCCCTTCGGCATTTCGCCAGCGCCAGCCTAGTTCAGTGTTTATGAGTGATTCAGCGTCGAAGAAGCTACGCGAGGCAAATTCATTGGCCACCTCATTAGGGAGCGCATTGATTGAGGCCAGTAAGTTCGCGTTCACGCCACCGCCTCGAACCCCACGACTGACGCTGAGATAAACGTCATTGCCTGCGTTGGGAGTCCACTCAAGGCCTGCTCGCCCGCTCCACAAGGTGTCGCTGAACTGTTCATCGACATTGTTGATATCGTTGTAGTCCGAGCCTCGATACTCCCAGCGCGCGCCGATATACGCGCTGAGCGTCTCTGTGACGTCCGCTGTGAACTGTCCGAACAGTGCGGCAGTTTCAATACTGAGATCGCTCGTGAAAGGTCTGTCTAAATAGGTGTAATCGCGTCTCAGTGACTCTTTTTCATTGCGCAAGTAAGTGCCCACAACCCAGCTGCCAGCGGACGTATCGTGTTGAACACGCCCCTCAAGGCTACTCATCGTTCGGTCGCGCCGGTATTGATCAAAAGAGCTGTACTCCCAGCCCGGTGCAATACCCACATAGCTCCAATCTTCGTCGTAGCTGTACTCGGTGTCTGACTCAGCGTGGCTTAACTGGAGCGTATAGTGCAAGTCACCCAACCAGTCCCAACGTAGTCGCGCTGCGTCGGTTAGCGCGCGGTCTCGCCCTGGCTGATCGGACAGGGTGTCCCGGGTATTGTCCAGCGAAAAGGCGTCATAACCGTTGTCGATATCGAACCGGTACACGCCAATTTCGAAGCGTTGTCGGTCATCGCTGTAGCTCAGGCTTGCGCGACCGGTCAGCTCGTCACGCTCATTGGTATCCGACGCGCCAAGCCACTGATTGTCGAAAAAGCCATCGCTTTGATAGTGCTGTAAGGCCAGTCGTCCCGACCATTGGGGCGTTAATTCGCCGCCTAAAGCAAGCCCCATGCGCCTACCACCGTAGCTTTCTACGCCGGCTTCGAGATGCAAATCTTGTTCGCTATCGCTCGGAGTGCTTTGCAAATTTATGAGACCGGCGAGAGCATTGGCACCAAAAAGCGTGCCTTGCGGTCCTCGTAACACTTCAACCTGCTGCACGTCCCACGTGGTTGCTACGCCACCGATGCCCGTCAGGTCGATGCCATCGAGTAACAAGGCAACAGAGGCGTTCACGGGTTCTACAAACTGGCTGCGCTCACCGATACCCCGAATCTGAAAAAATCGACCGCGAGACGCTCCTGAAGCAACGTTGACGTTGGGTGCTGCTGATAGAAGGTCTTCGATATGCTGAGCCGATCGATCTTCTATAAAAGAGCGACCAAACACAGTCACGGCGCTGCGCTTGCCATCGTCCGCCTGCAGTGTTGCTGTGACGGTGATCTCTTCAAGCTGCGGCGCAGCGAGTAGCGGTTGGGCGCTCATCCAGGTGCCGACAATAGCGGCGGTTAGAGGTATCGATCGCAATACAGGTAGAGAGGTAGGCTTTTGAGGCACAACCATGTTGTCGTTACTCCCACTAAAGGCCGCGAGGAGGAGCACAAAAACAGTTCACGAGGGGTTTAACTGTCGATGGCCTGTCCCTCCGCCGGCGTTATCCGGTTCAGGTTCGACGGGTTCGTCCTTAATTAGGACATCTCAGGCAATGCCACCCCGCAGGTTCCAAATAGAGTATAACGGCTCTACACTACCTATGTGCAACTCTGGAGAAATCAGGCTGTGCTGCCACCTAACCGATCCTTTAATCACTCGAAGTGAGATATGGACGTTTTATGATGTCTCGATTCGATCAATTAAGCGTCACTGAGCTTTCCCGGCGACTTAAGACCTCTTTTGCCTATCTCGCCGAGCCTCATATCTTTGCGCGTGTTCAAGGGGTGTTGTTTGCGTTACTCGCCGTGTGGTGCTGTTTTGCGGCTGCACAGATTGTTTGGGCGCTGATTCCTGGTGCTTCACAGCCGCCGACAACGACTATCGCCGTCAACCCGCCCGCCCTTGTGCGCGATCAACAGGCTCGTCGCTCAGTGGATGTAGAGAGCTTATTAGGGCTTGGGCTTTTTGGTGAGCCTATTGATACCGCAGATACCGATAAATCGGCACTCAACGTTGATACTAATTCGAGGGAGGGTATTGAATCGGGTGCGCAGGAGACACGGCTTGCATTAACGCTTCAAGGTATTTTGGCCTCGACGACCTCCGGCCTGGGCACCGCGGTCATCGAGGCAAGTGGGGCGCAAGAGAATTATGTTGTAGGGGACAAACTGCCGGTTAGCGGGTCCGTAAGCCTCGCGAAAGTCATGCCTAAGCAGGTGGTTATTGATAATAACGGCACTTACGAGCTACTGACGCTGTTCGCTGAGTCCGGCCTAGACCTTAAGCGTAACAGCGCGCCAAGCGAGCCTTTGGATACGTCTCAAACCGAGCCTCGCAACAGGCCCGTCGACCTTACGGTCAATGATCGAGAGCGGAGCGCCTTGGCTACTCGCTACCGAGAGCAATTGTATGATGACCCGTCGTCACTCGCGGAGCTTGTCAGTTTGTCCGCCGTGCGAGCCGATGGCGGTATAAGAGGCTACCGAGTGACACCGGGTAGCAATGCACAACAATTTAAAGCATTTGGTTTTAAAGCTGGCGATATAGTAACCGCAGTCAATGGCTTGTCATTGAGCGATACCACGAACACTATGCGACTCTACCAGCTGATGCGCGACGCGAGCGAAGCAAGCTTTGATATCGATCGCGATGGAACGTCCGTGTCGATCTCTGTCAGTTTAAGCAATATTAAATAGGAGTTTTCCGTTACATGTTGATAACGGCGAAGAAAAAAGTGCAGCGTTATTTTGCGGTTGTAGTGGCGCGCACGGTGTTCGTGAGCGTGGTTGCATGTTTCGCGAGTCCCGCCCTCACGGTGCAGGCCCAAGAGTATACGGTTAACTTAAAAGACACCGATATTCAGGAGTTCATAAAGTTTGTCGCGGACGTGACGGGAAGCACCATCGTCATTGACCCGAGCGTGAAAGGCAAGGTGAAGGTTATCTCTTCCAAGCCGGTATCAAAGGCTGAGCTCTACGACTTATTTCTGTCGATTCTCGACGTCCATGGCTATACCGCGGTGCGCTCGGGGGCGGTCATTCGTGTCATACCCAACAAGGATGCGCGCTCGGCACCCGTCGACGTCGCCGATGGCAGCACCCAAATAAATAACGATGAGTATGTGACCCAGGTTGTGCGTTTGGAGAATGTTTCAGCCGCTAAGTTGATCCCGGTGCTCCGCCCGCTTGTGCCGCAACAAGCGCATATGGCCGCGTATGCGCCGAGTAATGCCATTATCATCTCCGATATTCGCTCCAATATTAATCGGATCATGGACATTATCGACCGTATGGATCGCACGGCGATTGAGAGTACGGAAGTTGTCAGGTTGAGATACGGTGTTGCAGAAGACATTGTTGCAATGCTTAAAAAGCTCGAAAAATCAAAAGGTGAAGCGGGCGAAGCCGATGAGGAAGCAACCTTAGTTGCGGATAAGCGCACTAACAGCGTGGTGGTTACTGCAGATGAGCTTAATTTGCAGCGCATTAAAGACCTGATCCGCTACCTGGACACGCCACTGGAGCAAAGTGGCAATGTCAAAGTCGTCTATCTTGAGTACGCCAACGCAATGGACATTGCAGAGGTCCTGTCTCGGGTTATGCAAAACATCACAGCACTCGATAATGACGGCCAAAAGGCGCGCAGTTCGAGTTCGCACTCCACGATTGAGGCCGACGAGGGGACTAACTCACTGATTATTACGGCGGACGCCGATGAAATGGCGTCGCTGGAGGCCGTTATCGCTCGACTCGATATCCGGCGCGCCCAAGTACTTGTGGAAGCAATTATTGTTGAGATGGAAATCACCGAGGGCCAAGAGTTAGGTCTGCAGTGGTTGTTTGCCAATGACAGCGGCATGTTCGGTAGCAATATCAGCACAAGCACCGCTCAGCAGCAGCGTAATGCGGCTCTCGCAGGCGCAATTCTTCCCGATGACAATACCAGTAACGACATAGGTGTTCGGGATCTCGCCGGTGCGTTATCACAGATACCAGGCACGACCTTTGGGTGGGGTGTAGTCGACGACAATCTATCGATGTCAGTCATTTTAAATGCGCTGCAAACGCAGGGGAACGCGAACATCCTCTCAACCCCCAGTCTACTCACCCTCGATAACGAGGAAGCTTATATTACCGTGGGCCAGCAAGTGCCCTTCGTGACAGGCTCCTACACGAGTACGGGCGCCACGAACGGCGCGGTGCAGAATCCGTTTCAAACCATTCAGCGCGAGAATGTGGGTGTGACACTGACCGTGACACCACAAGTTAATGAAGGCGACTCGGTCGTGCTCGATATTGTTCAAGAGGTATCGAGTATTAGCCAGCAGATACTCGTCGCTTCTGACGTGATTACGAACGAGCGCAAGATCGAGACCAAGGTGTTGGCGCGGGATGGCGACATTGTCGTTCTCGGTGGTCTGGTCAAAGACGATATTCAAGACAGTCAGCAGGGCGTACCCATTCTTCAGGACATACCGCTGTTGGGCAGGTTGTTCCGCAACGATGTGGTGTCTGTCACCAAGTCGAATCTGCTGATATTCATCCGCCCCACCATTGTGCGCGATGATGATGACCTTGCCGGTGCAACCGCTGATAAGTACCGCTTCATTCGAGACCAACAGCTAGAGCGACGTCAGCGTGGGCTCATGTTCCTTGATGATGGCAATCTACCGCTTATTCCCGACTGGGATACGCAGATACAGCAGCTGCCTGAGGTCGCTGAAGACGCGGGCCAGAATGTTAGCGAGAGTGCCGAAAAGGGCGCTGACGAGTGAGTCAGAGCGATCTCGATGCCTTGGTCGGTAGTCTTGTCAGTGATGAGGCTGCTTTGCCGCCCGAGGCACTGATGGACTCGGCCGCAACGACGATGGGATTATTGCCTTTTAGTTTTGCAAAATCCAAAGGCGTACTGCTTGAGCGCGATGACGCACAGTGTCGCGTGTATTTCTTACCGCCTTTAGCTAAAAATACCTTACTCGAAATCAGCCGATTTGTTGGCAGTGCCTTTGACTTAGTGGAAAGCGAACCCGAAGACTTTCAGCGTCGGCTGACGGGGGCGTATCAACGCACTAATAACGAGGCCGCTCAGATGGCTGAAGATATCAGTGCCGACGTGGATCTCCGGCAGCTAATGGATGAAATCCCAGACCTAGGGGATTTGATGGATGCGGAGGATGATGCACCGATTATTCGTTTAATTAACGCTATCCTGCAGCAGGCCGTTAAAGATAAAGCGTCAGATATCCACATTGAAACATTTGAAGATCGACTCAGTATTCGCTACCGCGTAGACGGCATTTTAAAAGAGGTCTTATCACCTAACCGAATGTTGGCACCGCTTCTTATTTCGCGTTTAAAGGTGATGGCGAAGCTCGATATTGCAGAGAAACGCATCCCGCAAGATGGGCGTATCTCGATTCGTATCGCCGGTCACGCGATCGATATCCGTATGTCCACTATTCCGTCAGCTCACGGTGAGCGAGTAGTGCTTCGACTGCTCGATAAACAGGCGGGGCAGCTCGAACTCGCGCAGCTCAATATGAATGAGCAGGTGGCAACGGCCTACCGTCGCGGGCTGCAAAACCCTCACGGTATTATCTTAGTGACAGGTCCCACGGGCTCAGGAAAAACCACGACGTTGTATGCTGGGCTTTCGAGCATTAACCAGAGCTCGCGCAACATTCTTACCATCGAAGACCCTATCGAATATATGTTGCCGGGTGTGGGGCAAACTCAGGTCAATACCAAAGTCGATATGACGTTCGCTCGTGGCTTGCGGGCTGTGTTGCGCCAGGACCCAGACGTCGTGATGGTGGGGGAGATTCGTGATCTTGAGACGGCTGACATTGCCGTGCAAGCATCGCTCACGGGACACCTGGTGTTATCGACGCTCCACACCAATACGGCTATCGGTGCGATAACGCGATTACAAGATATGGGCGTCGAGCCATTTTTACTGTCTTCGTCGTTACTCGGTGTGATGGCCCAACGGTTGGTGCGGTTGCTGTGCACCCAATGCCGAACAGCGCATGAGCCCAGCGCTTATGAGCGCGAGTTACTGCAGCTGGATGCGGGGGCCTCGGCAACGATTTATCGGCCAGAAGGATGCGCTGAGTGCAACAACACCGGCTATCGCGGTCGAACGGGCATCTACGAATTAATCGAAATTGATGAAACGCTTCGCCTGTTGATCCATGAGCGCGCCAGTGAGCAAACTATGCTGTTAGAGGCACGTAAGCGTTACCCTGGCATCGATACCGATGGGCGTCGGCGCATACTGTCGGGCGAGACCAGTATTGAGGAGGTTCTCCGCGTTACGGCGGTGAAATAATCGGTGACGGCTTACCGCTACAAAGCGTTGAATAGTCAGGGCAAGCTCCTCAAGGGCGTCCTTGAGGGCGATTCTGATCGACAAATTCGCGCGCAGTTACGGCAGAAGCAGCTGCGTCCCGTAGAAGTCGAAGAGGCGAGCGATGGCAGTGGGCAGGCTACGTCGCTGCGGTTACCGCATTGGCGGCCCAGCCTCAAGGCCAATGAGCTAGCGCTGATTACGCGACAGTTAGCGACGCTTGTTGCATCAGCGTTGCCACTCGATGAGTGTCTGCAGGCCGCCGCTGAACAAACCCGTAAACCGAGAACGAAGGCCATTTTATTGCAAGTGCGGTCGCGGGTGTCTGAAGGCTTTACTCTCGCCAGCGCGATGGCGCAATTTCCGGGTGCGTTTGGGGAGATGTATCGCGCGATGATTCACGCGGGAGAACAGGCCGGACAGCTGGGTCCAGTGCTCGAGCAGCTCGCCGATTACACCGAGAATGGTCAGCACACTGCGCAGCAGCTAAAAATGGCGCTGATCTACCCCTTTGTCTTAGCGGCTGTCGCTGTCGCTGTTGTGACTGCGCTTATGGTGTTTGTGGTGCCCGAGTTGGTCGGCATCTTTGCGCATACTAAGAAGGCCTTACCGCCGCTCACAGTGGCTTTGATTGCGACCAGTGATTTTCTGCGGGACTACGGCGTGTGGCTTTTATTCGGTTTAGTAGCGGTCGCTGTGACATTTTCTCAGCTGCTGAAAAACGAAGCGCGCAAGACCGCATGGCACCGTTTTTTACTTCGCATTCCCGGCGTCAATGGTGTTCTTATGAGCATGGATACGGCGCGCTTTGCGTCGACCTTAAGTATATTGATGGCAAGTGGAGTGCCTCTACTCGATGCCTTGAGAATTGCGGGCGCCGTCATGTCGAACCGTGTCTTGCGGGCATCGGCGACGACCGTTGCGCTGCGTGTGCAAGAAGGCAGTAGCTTAAACAGAGCCTTGTCACAGGAGCCGTTTTTCCCGCCAATGATGGTGCATATGGTGGCTTCGGGAGAGGCGTCAGGTGAGTTAGAGGCTATGCTGTCACGCTCTGCGACCAATCAGGAGCGAGAACTACAAATGACGTTGGGCGCGGTTATGGGATTATTTGAGCCCTTGATGGTCGTGGTGATGGGTGGGTTAGTGCTAATGATCGTCATGGCTATTCTGCTACCGATCTTTGACTTAAATACAATGGTGAGGTGAGACAATGCGTAAGCAAACAGGCTTTTCGCTGATCGAAATACTAGTGGTGTTGGTTATTATGGGGCTGCTTATTAGCGTGGTTGCACCAACGGTTCTAAACAGTGCCGATGATGCGCGTGTACAAAAAGTGCAGGCCGACTTTAAATCGATCGAAACGGCATTAAAAATTTATCGCCTTGATAACTACACCTACCCGACTACCGAGCAGGGACTCGTGGCCCTTGTTGAGCCAACAACGCTTGAGCCTGAGCCGCGCAATTTCAAACAAGGGGGATACTTGAGTGAGGTGCCCGTAGACCCATGGGGCCGCCCTTATCTCTACCTGTCGCCCGGTGAAAACGGCCAAGTCGATATTTACAGTCTGGGTGCGGACGGGTTGCCCGGTGGCGACGATCAGAACGCTGATATCGGCAATTGGAGAGGGGACGCAGACTGAGGCCTAGACCTAGACCCAGACTGATACCCAGACCAAATAGCAGCTGCAGTGCTTTGACATGATGACTCTTCGGAAGATGCGTGGCTTTAGTCTCATCGAGTTGCTGGTGGCCGTGCTGGTTATTGTCATACTCACGTCCGTTGTGAGTTTAAACGTGGGCACCGGCGGCCAAGATATCGAGCGTAGCGATGAAGTTCGCCAGCTGGCAGCGACCATGGGTTATGCCCAATCAGAAGCCGAGCTGTCTGGCTCCGACTATGGGTTGTTAATAGAGCAAACTGAAACAGGTAGTGAGCGAGTCTATACGGGGAGTTGGTTGCGACGCTTCGATCAAGGGTGGGCGCCTCCCGAATTCATTGATGACGTCCTCCTCCCATTTCGCTTTGAGCCGGGTACGGAATTATCGCTGGCGTTAATTGATCAGCCGGAGGTGCTTATCGCCGCCCGTGATCCCGAGATCATTGCGATTCCGCAGATTGTATTTTTTGCCGGTGGCGAAGTCACGGAGGGTGATATCGAGTGGTTGGATTCACAAACAGGTGAGTTGCTGTTTCGTCTGCAATGGGATTTCTTTGGTCGTATGACCATTATGCCTAAAGGCGAGCAGCCCGATAATGATGCGCGCTAGTCCTCTGTCTCGAGCGCGGGGCTTCACTTTGGTGGAAGTCATGGTTGCTATGGCGATTGTTGCGGTAGCGCTGCCAGCCTTACTCTTTTCCTTGTATCAGCAGTTAGACGGTACCGAATACCTGCGCGATAGGACGCTTGCGAGCTGGGTTGCGGCGAATAAGCTCAGTGAGCTGCAGCTCATCGTTACCAGTACGGGTGATATTCCCTCCGGTGAATTAAGCGGGGAGGCACGCTTAGCCGATCGCGATTGGCAATGGACGATAGCGCAACTACCTACAGAACTTCCTGGCTTTGTTCGCGTGGAGATCGGCGTTGGTTTTGTTGATCAAGACAAACCACTCCACACAACAATAGCGTTTTTAACACCGGCGAACGCAGGCCAAAACCGATGAATAGCCTGCGAGGGTTTACGTTGATCGAAGTGCTGATCGCCATGGCCATCACAACGTTTGTTGCTTTGGTGGCGTACAGCACTTTATCCACGGTTATCACTGGGGTCGATAGCATTCGCACTGAAGCCCGGCGCTTACACGAACTCAACCGCGCTATAGACGTTATATCGAGGGACCTTCGACAACTGACTAATCGACCCATTACCGATGAGTTTGGTACGCAGGTTTCTGCGCTTGAGGGTGGGCCATTGGCGCGGGAGACGCTAGCCTTTACACGAAGTGGTTGGCACAACACCACCGGTGCTCCCCGCAGCGGGCTACAACGCGTGGCCTACTATGTGGACAACGAACAGCTTATTCGAGCAAGTTACCCCGTGTTAGACCGTGCATCTGCCATTGAGCCGAGAGAGGCGGTGCTGCTAGACAGTATTGATCGGTTTGAGGTGCGCTTTTTGCCCGACATCGAGGCATTGAGAATCAGCCGTGGGGTGGAGATTGATCGTCGCTTTTGGGAGGAGAGCTGGCTGGCAGATATCTCCCAGCCGGGGACAGTGATAGAGCCACCTGCCGCTGTCGAGGTTATAGTGGAAATTGAAGGCTGGGGTGAAGTGGAGCGTTTATATGTTTTGCCTGCCCTATAAACAACGCGCTGTAATAGCCCGCCAACGCGGTGCAGCGCTTATTGTCGCGCTATTGGTGTTTGCAATTGCGAGTGCGCTAATGGTGGGACTGCAGCGAGATTTCACGCTACAGCTCCAGCGCGGCAGTAACAGCTTTCTGCAGGAGCAGGCGTGGGTATATTTGGAGGGGGCGGAGAATTTGGCGGCAATGGGGCTTCGACTCGATGCGGCGCAAGACAGTGCGTCTGATTCTCCCCGGGATGATTTGACGGAGCTATGGGCACAGGAGGCGACGCCGTATCCTTTAGATGAGCAAGGATGGTTGTTGGGTAGTCTTGAAGATCTCGAGGGCCGTTTCAATCTCAATGGTCTTGTTGCGGGTGAGGCCGCGGTGAGCGAGGGCGAGCGTGA